>SMEN01000158.1_pt1 | contig 36862 bp, 32 predicted proteins | sample 2456271 | NCBI WGS metagenome assembly SMEN01 (sample SAMN10132593, study PRJNA489261) | soil metagenome | isolation source: day1 control-loamy sand soil ammended with raw manure from dairy cow... | place: USA | collected 2015-04-01 | reverse complement strand
CTATGCCGACCCCAATACGGTGACCAGCAGCGATGACTTTTTGGCCAAAGTGGCTGATTTGAAGCAAGCCAAAGTGTCCACCGTCGCCTACGACGAAGACGCGTATGCCGGTGTGCTGGAAGCGCTGGACAAGGTGGACTGGAACGCGTTCGGAGCACGCTATGTGGTGCTGATTACTGACGCCGGAGCCCTGGAAGGCAGCAACAAGTATTCTTCTACCGGCTTGGATGCGCCGCAGCTGCGTATAGAAGCTGCCAAGCCGGGCGTGGCGATCTACACCCTGCATTTGAAAACCCCTTCGGGCAAGAACAACCACGCCAAAGCAGAAGACCAGTATCGCGAACTGTCCACGTACAGCGGCACGCAAACTTCACTGTATTACCCCGTTAATGCGGGCGACGTGAATCAGTTTGGCAAGATGGTCGATAGCCTGGCAACGGCTATTACCGAGCAGGTCAAAGTGGCCTATCAAGGCGGTGATGCCATCGGCAGCGCGGCTCGCGCTACGGACTCCGGTGACACCACCACCGATCAAATGCTGTCTGATGCGGAACTGATTGGCCACGCCATGCGTCTGGCTTATTTGGGTAAAACCACCGGCACTCAAGCACCCGAGGTGTTTCAAGCCTGGATCAGCGACCGTGATCTGGTACGCCAGAATATCCCCACCACGGATGTGCGTGTCTTGCTGACCAAAGCGCAACTGAGTGACTTGAGCGATGTGGTCAAGCAAATCCTGGATGCGGCCAATGAAGGCATGATCTCGCCTACCGATATGTTCAACCGTTTGCGTTCTGTGGCTGCGGCCATGGGAGCGGACCCAAGCACTTTGAAGCAGGAAAAGGGCACCAAGCTGGCTGAATTAGGCTTGATGAGCGAATACCTGGACGACTTGCCGTATCAAAGCGCGGTTCTGACTCTGGATGAAGATACCTGGGCCAGTTGGGATGCTTTGAGCCAGGAAAAATTCATTCGTGATTTAAGCACCAAGCTGCGCCACTACGAACGTTACAACGCCGATACGGACCGTTGGGTGTCCTTGGCCGAAGGGGCGGATGCACGCGATGACGTCTATCCCGTGCCCTTGGAGATGATGCCCTGACATGCTCCGCATCAAGCAGCTAGAGGTATCCCGGGGGCAAGGCCCCCAGGCTTTTCGTGTGCAACTGCCCGAGCTCGCGCTGGACGCGGGCCAGGTCGTGGCCGTAACGGGCGTCAGTGGCTGCGGCAAAAGCACTTTGCTGGAAACCTTGGGCTTGCTTTTGCGACCCGATCAGGCTCAGGTCTTTACCTTGGGCCAGGAGGCCAAAGACATACAGGCTTTGTACGCCAGCGGGCGTGAGTCCGAACTGGCTCATTGGCGCGCCAGAAATCTAGGTTTTGTTTTGCAAAATGGTGGCCTGCTGCCATATCTGTCAGTGTGGGAAAACATGGTTTTGCCACGCCGCTTGCTGGGCTTGCCGGTCCAGGCGGATCATTTGGATGCGGCAATCTCGGCTCTGAAACTGGAACGTTTATTGGGTTTGTACCCAGCCGCCTTATCCATCGGCGAGCGCCAGCGCGTGGCCTTTTCCCGAGCGATTGCGCATGCGCCCGGTCTGGTATTGGCTGATGAACCCACGGCCGCGCTGGACCCGGAAACCGCTCGCAATGTGTTCCAGCTATTTTTCAGTCTGGCCAAAGAATTACAACTGGCCGTTTTGTTGGTGTCGCATGACTGGGATAGTTTGAGCGAATTTGGTATTCCCCGCCTGCAGGCCAAGCTGGAACCGGGCCTGAGTGTTTTTGTTCCCGAGGCCGCCACGCCATGCTCGTAAATATTTTCCGTCTGGCGTGGGCCGATCTGCGCTTTGACTGGCGCATTTCCTTTTGTATGGTTGCCTCCATGGTGGCGGTAGTGGCCCCCTTGCTGTTGCTCTTTGGTTTGAAGCACGGCGTGGTCACTCAGCTACAGCAGGAGTTGCTGCAAGACCCGCGCAATCTGGAAGTCAAAATGTTGACCAGTGGTAGCTACGACCAGGCTTGGTTGGATACGCTGCGCCAGACGCCGGGAGTAGGGTATGCGATTGGCATGACGCGCTCCTTGAACACGCAGGCAGATCTTCGTTTGGACCGGCGTCGATTTCTGGAGAACGTAGAGGTTTTGGCCAGTGCGCAGGGTGATCCTTTGTTGCAGGCCCAGGCCAGAGATCTGAGCGCAGATGAACTGATCATCACCCAAGAGGCTGCCCGTAGATTGGGCTGGACCTTGGGTGAAGCCGTGCACATCCGGCTTAGCCGTCGTCTGGATGGGCGGCTGGAGTATGGCGACAAGGCCATGACAGTGGTAGACGTACTGGCGGAGCACCGCTATTCGCGTCCCGCTGTCTTTGTCGCCCCCGAAACCTTGCTGGCGCTGGAATACGCCCGTGATGGCTTTCAAATCCCTGATTTTGCATTGAGCGCAGGCAAGCCCTTGGCGGCTGACATGCCGGTGCTGTATGCGCGGGCCCGTATTTATGCTAGCTCGATAGAACAAGTTGGGCAGGTGGCAAAGGGTTTGGAGCAGCAGGGTGTTCCTGTTGCCAGCCGCTACGCCGATATCGAGAATGTGCGTGCCATTAACCGGGTGCTCAGTCTGATTTTTAGCGTGATTGCGTTCACTGCCATCGCTGGTTGCGCGGCCTCTTTAGGGGGCGCATTTCTGGCGAATGTGGATCGCAAGCGTAAAGATCTGGCGGTCCTGCGGCTGCTGGGCATTGATAGCAGCGGTGTGATTCGCTACGTGCTGATTCAAGCCGTTTTATTGAGCCTGATTGCCTATGCCCTGGGGCTGGGCCTGTATGGCTTGGGCAGTACCTTGTTCAATCACCTACTGGTGGGCGATGGCTTGCAGACTGATTTTGTTAGCCGCATCACCGTGGCCCATGCCGTGTATGCCTTAGTGATGGTCGCGGGCCTGGCCTGCGTGGTGGCAACGATTGGAGCCTGGCGGGCCGTCCGAGTACAACCTGCGGAGAGTTTGCGTGAAATTTAATCCTTTGTTCAGTGCAGCCAGTTTGCTGCTGGGCTTTAGCGCCCTGGCGCAAGCTGCGCCTTGGGAAGAGAAGTTCTACAACCCCAAGCCTGCCGAAGGCGATGTTATTTTGCCCATGCCCTGCGAAGGCGCCATGGTGTTTCGCCGTGTGGATGTGCCAGTGGCCGGACCGCTGGACGATATGCGGGTGGTGGTTGGGCAGGAAGCCGAGGAGTGGGGCTATATCGAACACAAGCGCCCCGAGTTCATTGCAGGCAGCTTCACTGATACAAAGGCCGGGTCCTCGCGTTACTACTTGATGGCCAAGTACGAGCTGAACAAGCTGCAATATCAGGCCATGACCCAAGAGCAGTGTCCGGCCCCAAAGAACACGCTGGTGGTGCCGCAGGCCGAGATCAGCTGGATGGATGCGGTGCGTTTTTCTGACCTCTATAACAAATGGCTGCGTGAAAATGCCGCCGATAAATTGCCTAAAGAAGATGGTCTGGCGGGATTTGTGCGCCTGCCTACGGAAATAGAGTGGGAATACGCCGCACGTGGGGGTTCATCCCTGTCGTCCGCAGAGTTTCGGGATGTGCGTTATCCCATGCCTGAAGGCATGAATGAATACGAGTGGTTTGGCGGTGCGCAGTCGTCTAACGGCGCAGTGCAATTGATGGGCCGCTTAAAGCCCAATCCACTGGGTCTGCACGACATGCTGGGCAATGTGGACGAACTGATTCTGGAATCTTTCCGCTTGAACAAGCTGGATCGCCAGCACGGCCAGGCAGGCGGTTTTGTGGTGCGCGGTGGCAATTACCTGTCCAAAGCCGAAGCCCTGCGTTCGTCGGCGCGTAAAGAGTTGGCGTACTACGGTCCTAAAGGCCCGACACAAGCCAAGACCACGGGCATGCGTTTGGCGTTGGTGTCGATTGCCTTGACCTCGCGCGAGCGGGTGCAGGAAATCGAGAAAAGTTGGCAGGCTTTAGGAACCGAGCAAGGTGCCGTCAACCCCAATGAGCCCGCCGAGCAATCTGCGGTGCAGCGCTTGGGTTCACTGGCCAGCACGCTGGAAGATGACACCCTGAAAGCCCAGCTTAAACAATTGGAAGGGGATTTGCGGGCAGCTAATTTGCGTCAGGAAGAAATGCGCGATCAAGCTATTCGCGCCAACCTGGAATTGGGTTCCTTTCTGTGCACTAAATTAAAAGACGATGTGCTTTTTGTGGAATTGCTGCACCGGAATTACGATGCCTTGTGTGAAGCCGGTACGGACGATAAGCAATGCGCCAGCCGCAAATTGAAATTGGACGAGCAGGAAGATCGTGTCTCTAAATTGGCGCGTTATTATGCGAGTAATTTAATTGATGCATCGTCCTTGTATGGTTTGAATCTGCTGGAAAAACAAGTGCCGGTAGAGCGCCAGATCATGGAACAAAATAAGAGCCTGAATGCGTTGAAACCGTATTTGGATGTGCATTGGAAAAATCAGCAGGATTACTTGAAAACGGATTCTATTGATGTCAATGCTTGGAAAAATAGTTGTAAATCCGTACCCAACTCGTAAAAAGCGGGTCAATAAAAAATAGACGTACTTGAAATGGAAGAGGAAGTTATGCAACACGTGCGCCGTTTTACCCCTCGAACTTTGATCGGCAGCCTGATGCTGGGCGTCGCTTTGCTGTCGGGTTGTGCCAGTACGGGGAGCAGTTTGCTGGGCGGAGCCCAGGCCGATGATCGCCTGACTACCGGTCAGGACGCTAAGTTCTTTAGCCGCTCCGGCTTTCAGGCGTGTGCGGGTGCCGCCGCGGTGGGGGTGCTCGCTTGCATGCTGTCAAACTCCAGCAATAAGGCTGCGTGTGCGATTGTGGCGGGTGTGGCTGCTTGTGGTGTGGCCATGGGCACGAACTACTACATGGACCAGCGCCGCGCTGAATACGCGAATACCAGCGATCGTCTGGCCGCCATGCAAGTAGACGTGGAAATGGATACGGCCAATATTATCGAGCGCACCCAGACGGCGCAGCAAGTGATTGCCGACGATAAAAGGCAGATTGCCGATATCGAAAAGCACATGAAAGAGCAAACGATGGAGAAAAAACAGGCCGAGAAACAATTGGCCCGTATCGATAAAAATATCGATGTTCTGAATCGCGATCTGAAAAACATGAACGAGAAGGTCAAGCTGTACCGCGATGTGGCCGATGCTGAACGCAGCGATGGTGGCAAGAAAGCGGAAGTGCAACGCCTGGATCGTCAGATTGATCAAATGAATGTGAAAGTGGCTGTGCTGCAAAAAGAGGTCGATGACCTGTATTCCATGCGTTCCGCCGTTACTTTGGGTTAAAGAGCTTCTTATGCGAGTATTTCTGCGTTGGACCCCCTTGGCGGCCAGCATCTTGCTGGCCGGTTGTGCCACCACCATGAGCGAGTGCGATCCGTCTGATACGGAAGCGGGCTTTTTTACCAAGATCAGTTGCGACACTTCCGGTGCGTATCGCCAGCATATTGATGCTCGCGAACAGAGCCTGCTGAGCAGTCAGGAAGCCAATGCCTTGTTCCATCAGGTCTATAAAGATATTCAGACCCAGCAAAGTTTGAGCAAGGCCAGTCTGGCTCAACAGCGTCAAGCCCAAACCGCGCTGAACCGTTCCATGGGCCAGTTGGTTCGCAGCTTGCAGGCCAGCAAAGGCAAGGAAGCGGGCTTGCAAAACCAGCTCAAGGATCTGGACAAGGGCTTGAAGGATGTGAACCGGGCCACAGAAGATGGCAGCCCGGCCGCTATTGCCCAAAAGCAACAGCAACTGCAAAAGCTGCAAAAAGACGTAAGCCGTTTGCAGTCCAGCTTGGGTTACGACGAGTAAATCTATGCAGCGTGTCATTCTTGATCCGGTCGGACCATCCTCTGCTTATCAGCAGCATCAGCACGCGCTGAATCTGCTCAAGCAACAAGATGAACCCTTAACGCATCTGTTCTCCACCTATCAGGCTGACGGCTCTGCCACCACGGCCTGGTGGACGGGCATGCAAGGGCAGGCGGTGCCCAAGAGCAGCCTGTCTGCTGCCCAGCAGCAAGCGCTGGAGGCGCGTTATCAGCAGTCGCTGGACCGGATTGAGGGCCTGAGCCGTAAGCTGGAGCAGCAGGGCGCCACTGGGGATGCCCAGGCGCTGCAGGCCTTGCTGAAAGATACACAGGCCAAAGGGGCGGTTTACAGCGTAGGTGGCAAGCCTTTGCTGGTGATGAGCGAGAACCCGGACTTGTCACCCGAGCCCTTGTTTGCGGCTTATCAGAAAAGAACCGCGCCACCGCCGGTCGTCCCGGCAGCTGCCGCTGCGACGGGGGCTGCGGCTGTGGGTGCCGCTGCCAGTCCGGTAGACGTCAGTAAGGGACGGCCATTCTGGTGGATTTTATTGGCCCTGTTGCTGGTTTTACTACTGGCGTTGCTTTTGTCCTGGTGGTTCAAGTGGCCGCCGGGCTGGTGGGACAAAGAAGTGGTGCCTCCGGAGCCACCCGCTGTGGTCCAGGCTGACCCGGTGGTGCAGGAGCCTCCCGCGCCCATTGCGCCCCCCGAAGAGCCTGTACCGGTCGAGCCTGTCAAAGAGGAGCCGTTGCCTGAACCTGTGCCCGTTGAAGAGCCGCCTGCGCCTCCCCCAGCGCCGGAGCCACCTCCCAAGCCCGAACCACCGCCTAAGCCCAAGCCAGAGCCTAAACCCGATCCCAAGCCGGTTCCCAAGGTGTCTTCCGACCCGAACTTTGTCTGCGTCCAGGATGAGAAAGGGGAGGTGCTGAAACCCGAGGTTTACATTATTTTTGATACCTCCATGTCCATGCTCTTGAGCGTTGATGCCAAGATCGAGGATGAGGAATGGTTCTTTAATCAAGACCTGGGCGATATGGGTTCCTGGAGCGACTTTGCCAGAATGCGGGCGCAAACCTTGTTTGAAGGCACGTCCCGTATCAATGCGGCACGCAGTGCCTTTTCCAGTACGGTAGACAGCTTGCCGTCGGGACAGGATATGCACCTGGTGACGTTTGCCCAGCAGTGCATGGCCCCCATTTATCAAGGCCGTTTCAACACCGCTCAACGAGGTCGCTTAAAGCAGTTGATTCAGAATATCGAGGCTAAGGACAGCACGAATTTGGTGCAATCCTTGAATCTGGCCGCCAGCCGAATTGATGGCGTAAACCGGGATGCTTTGATTGTCTTGTTCGTGGATGGCAACGATGGTTGTGGCGAGGATATTTGCGCGGTCTCCCGCAGTCTGGCGCGTAGCAAACCCCGTTTGCGCATTAACGTGGTCGATATCACCGGCCAAGGTTTGTCTGCATGTGCAGCCACGGCAACCGGCGGGGTGACGCTGGCCCCTAAACAGACCGGTCAGATTGCCAAAGCCCTGCGCGAAGCGACTACGGACTTTGTGAAGCGTGCCGAGCAGGCCTGCAAGTAAGCCTGAGCTTTTATGAGTTCGACGATCAGCCTGGGCACGCCCAGGCTGATTCGTTTCTGGACAGACTGAAAACGACAGGGCCACAATAAGGGGCCGGACTGTTCAAAGGGGTGCCCAGGACTCTGTGCTTGTTTGCAGCTGGGCGGCTCGCTTCTATTCAGTGCGGTCTTTCTGCTGAACTGCGCATAGACTGTGGAAATGCCTACATCCCCATCCCGTACCGAGTCGCCTGAACGCCGCCTGCGCCGCATGAAGCGCAATGCCCTGGTGTTGCTGGCGCTGACAATCAGCCTGTTTCTTCTGAGCCACGCCATGATGCGCCAGGGGGAGGCCGCAGCTATCGCGGCGTTTTGGCCTTGGCTGCGCGCTTTCAGCGAAGCGGCCACCGTGGGCGCGCTGGCAGACTGGTTTGCTGTGGTGGCCTTGTTCCGCCACCCGTTGGGGCTGCCATTTCCTCATACTGCCATTATTCCCAACAAGAAAAACAGCCTGGGTGAGAGCCTGGGTGTGTTTGTGCGAGATCACTTCCTGGATTCAGCCATGTTGTTGGAAAAGCTGCGCAGCTTGGACCCGGCAGCACGGCTGGGGCAGTGGTTGTCGCAGCCAGCGCAAAGCGAGCGTGTCAGCCGTGCTTTGCAAACTGCCATGGGGGAAGCTTTACGTTTGCTGGATGAACGTAGCGTCAAGCAGGCCCTGACCGACGGTGTACGTGCTTATTTGATGCGCATGGATATGGCGGGCTCCACTTCGCAGATTCTGGGCTTGTTGACGCGCAATGCACGTCATCAGCGCTTGCTGGACGAGGTGCTGCAGCAGCTGGGTGGCTACCTGTCTAACGAAGCCGTCAAACAACGGGTAGCCGGGGTACTGGTTCGCTACGCCCAGCGAGAATGGCCCAAGCTCTTGGCCATGGTTGGGGTGGTGACCTCGGTGGATGAGCTATCTGGCAAGATGGCAGATCGACTGGCGCGGGCTTTGGTGGATGAGGTGCAGACCATTCTGAGTGAACCGGATCACCCATTGCGCAAAGATTACGAGCAATGGGTGCAAGACTATATACAGCGCCTGGGGCAGGACCCGGACTTGATGGCGCAGGTAGAGGCCATCAAGCAGCGTTTCCTGGACCATAAAGAGGTGGGCGAGTACATAGACGGGGTCTGGACGGATGTGATGCGAGTGGTGCGCACTGACCTGGAAAAACCGGACTCTGCGGTGGCAGCGCACTTGCGGCAAATGACTCAAGACCTGGGGGCCCGTTTGAATCAAGACGCCACGCTGCGCGAGACCTTGAACGAGCACATGCTGTCTGCCGCTGCGGGTCTGGCCGAGCAATTGCGCGAAGGGGCCAAAGAACATATTTCCCGTACTGTGCGCCAATGGGATGACAGGCAATTGGTGCGTGAACTGGAGCTCACGGTGGGCACCGATCTGCAATACATACGTTTTAACGGCACCGTCGTAGGGGGACTGGTGGGAGTAGGCCTGCATGCCATCTTGTTATTGGGTCTGGTCTAAAGACCTTGCAGCAGGCAGGCCAGCTGGATGGTTTGCGCCTTTTTTCGCCTTGTTGAGGCGTTGAAAGAGCAAACCTTCCGGTAATGGGGCACAGCGTTCTCAGGCAACTTTCAGCAAAGGCACTGGCTCTTGCGTAGCCCTAGGGTCAGGCACATAGGTAGAGCGGCCAGCCGCCCCCGTGTTCAATAACTGAATCGACAGTTTCAGCTCTTGGGCCTGACGGCTTAATTGGTTCACCGTTACGCCCAGGCTGCGTGCCAGATCCGCATTGTCATTGGTGTCGCTGTCCATGGTGGAGACGGCATCGTTTATCTGTGCCAAGCCGCTTGCCTGTTCACTGGAGGCCGTGGATATTTCACTGATCAGATGCGTTACATCCGAGACCGATTGCATGATTTCATCCATGGTCGAACCGGCTCGTTTGGCGTGATGGGCACCGGTTGCCATGCGTTTCAATGAATCTTCCACCAGTGTTTTGATCTCTCCGGCGGCTTGCGCACTTTTCTGTGCCAGGCTGCGTACCTCTCCCGCTACCACCGCAAAACCTTTGCCTGCTTCCCCGGCACGGGCGGATTCTACGGCTGCGTTCAAGGCCAGAATATTGGTCTGGAAGGCCAGACCTTCAATGATGGCCACAATGTCGCCAATACGCTCGGAGCTGTTGTGAATGTCCTGCATGGTGCTGACCATGTCTTGCACCACTTCGCCACCACGCCTGGCGGTAGACAGGCTTTGATCGGCCAGTTGATTGGCTAAGCGTGCATTGTCAGCCGTCTGCTGCACATTCATGGTCAGTTGCTCCATATTGGCAGCGGTGCGCTGCAAGGAGCCAGACTGGGCGGCGGTGCGGTTGGACAGTTGCCGGTTGCCGTCTTCAATCTGGGTGGACACATCCAGGGAAGCTTGAATGCCGTGGTGCACGTCGCGGGCCAGACTGAGCAGGCTTTTGCGCATCATGTCCATGTAGAAATACAACTGGGCAATTTCCTGGCTGCGGGTGTGCTTGGGGTTCAAGTCCAGCAGTAGATTGCCGGTGGCAATTTGCTGGGCAATATGAGTGGCACTGCGCAAGGGCTGCATCATGCGTTGAGTCACAATCCAGCCGTAGCCCAGGGTGCTCATGCTGACTAGACCCAAAGCGGCCAGACCTGCGGTCAGATAGGTCCCTGAGGCCCCGCTCCCAATCAGCAAGCCCGCACTTAAGGCAACCAGGACGCTGGTCAACATGCCAAAGCGCAGCAGACTGGCGCGCAGGCTGCGATTCAAGGGTTGCAGCAGGGTACTGAGCACAGAGCGCCAGCCCTTGGCTTGCAACTGACCTTCGTGCAGACGAAAGCCTCGTAGCCCCTGTTGCTGGATGGAGTGATAAAGATACTCCGCTTCTTTGATTTCCTGCGCTTGGGCACGCACCCTGACAGAGGCATAGCCATTGACGCGGCCGTTTTCAATCAAGGGAATGACGCGGGCTTTCACCCAATAAAAACCGCCATCTTTGCGGCGGTTTTTGATCAGGCCTGACCAGGACCTCTGTTGCTGAAGGGTCTGCCATAGATCCTGAAAAATGACGGCCGGCATATGGGGATGGCGCACGATATTGTGGGGTGCACCAATCAGCTCCTCATGGCTGTAGCCGCTAACCTCGATAAAGACCGGGTTCGCATAAATGATGCGTCCCTTCAGGTCTGTTTTGGAGATTAAATAGGTTTTTTCGGGTACCTGTGTTTCATGTGACGTAATAGCTTGGGTTTCACGCATGATCTGGCCCTGTTAAAGACGTAGGCGGGAAAGGACTGACCATTATGTTTCATATCGACTCAACTTTGTTACTTGGTATTTTCATTAGAGTCTAAATGTGTCATCGTGATGACGGCGAGAAAATCAGATTGATAGCTGGCTTAGGACCGCTATAGTGCCTTGATATTATTATTGATTCTAATTTTGTCTAATTCTAGGTATCTGCTGCGATCCCAGATTTATAGTTTTGTCTAGCTGTCACATTTGTCAGGATCGGCCAAGCTGTGGCCGATCCTGATTTTATCGCTTAACGGCGAAGCGTACCCAGACGGGCATTCGCTGTTTTGGCACTTTTGGCCTGGAAAGCTTGCGGATTCTGATAGGACAGAACCTGCATGCTGGGGGCCTGGCTCAATTGGGCCAGCGCGGGTGCGCTCTGGGCCAGATCAACCGAACCGGTGTTCAGGGCTTTAATGGCGTCAGCCAGTTCGGAAGCTTCCGAAGCCAAATCGCTCATGGTGTTGCCCAGGTCTTGGACCAAAGCAGCGTTCTGTTGGGTTACGCCATCCATTTTGGCCATGGCTTCATTGATTTGATCCAGGCCACTGGCCTGTTCAATGGAAGCCGTGGAGATTTCGCCAATAATGTCGGTGACGCGTTTAACCGAGTCCACGACCTCGCCCATGGTGGCACCCGCGCGGGCAGCTTGCTCTGCACCTACGGCCATGCGGCTGACCGATGCATCAATCAGGTTTTTGATCTCGCCTGCGGCTTGCGAGCTCTTTTGCGCCAAGCTGCGCACTTCACCGGCTACCACTGCAAAACCGCGTCCGGCTTCACCAGCACGGGCCGATTCCACCGCTGCATTCAGCGCCAGAATATTGGTCTGGAATGCAATGCCTTCAATCACCGTGACGATATCGCCAATACGGCGCGAGCTGTCGTGAATGCCTTGCATGGTTTGCACCACTTCGTTCACCACGGCACCCCCACGCTGGGCGATTTGCATACTGGCATCGGCCAACTGGCTGGCTTGATTGGCGTTGTCTGCGTTTTGGCGCACGGTAACGGTCAGCTCTTCCATGCTGGCCGCTGTCTCTTGTAAAGAGGCTGCCTGATCTTCAGTGCGCGAGGCCAGGTTGGTGTTGTTGACCTCCAGAATGCGGGCTGCATTAATGGAAGCATCAATACCGGCACGCGCATCGCTGGCAATACCCACCAGACTCTTGCGCATCAGATCCAGACAGAAGTACAACTGGCCAATTTCTGAATTGCTCTCGCTGGAGTTGGTGTCAATGTCCAACTGCAGGTTGCCGGTAGCAATTTGCTGGGCAATCAAGGAAGCCTGATCCAGAGGGCGAATCACGCGTTGGGCAATCAGCCAGCCGTAGCCCATCATGACGGCGCTGGCCAGACACAGAGCGCCTGTCAGCCACAGACCGGAGCCTTGAGGCACACCGCCAGTCAGAGCGAAGTACAAGGCTGTGCCAGTGGTGGCCAGTGCCAATGTACCCATACGGAACAGGCTGGCACGCAGGGAATTGCTGAAAGGGCGACGCAACTGGTTCAGCAGCTTGCGCCAGCCGGTAGGCACAGCGCGGCCTTCATGCAGGCGGACCCCTTTGGCATGGCCTTCATTGATGTCCTCATACAGGCGCTCGGCTTCTTCGATCTGTTCCTGCGTGGGTTTGACACGCACCGAGGCATAGCCTGCTATGACACCGTTTTCGTAGATCGGCACGGCCATGGCGTAGACCCAGTAAAACCCACCATCCTTGCGGCGGTTTTTAACGACGCCCATCCAGGGACGTTTGTTTTGCAAGGTATCCCAGAAGTCCTGGAACGCCTCGGGCGGCATATCCGGGTGACGCACAATATTGTGAGCCTTGCCGATCAGCTCCTCGCGCGTGAAACCGCTGATGGCAATAAAAGCGGCATTGGCGTAGGTGATCCGGCCTTTCAGGTCGGTCTTTGAAATTAGATACTGGTCGGCCCGGACGCGAACCTCGTCCTGGGTAATGGGGAAATTCTTACGCATTCATCATCCTGGAGGAGAACAAAGGGGGCGCGGGGGCTGTCAAGCCCGCATGGGCCATGCAAAAAAGAGGGAGGCTGCTGGATTTTCTGAAAATGAGCTGTGTTGTCAGAAACCTTCTATTTTTGCGAATGGCGGACCTGCGCAAAGCGTGAAACTGTTGACTGATCCGGCCTCTGACCGAGTGCTTACTTGTCATTTATTGCAAACACTACAGTTCAAACGCTTTACGGACGTTCGGTCGTTTTCTTTAGGCTTAGATGGTTACAGGCAATACTTTGACCATCTGAAAATAATGGAAGGAATCTATTTGGTGTTTGAACGGCTTCGGGCAGGCGGGTGGACACAGGGCTCGCTTATAATTCGCCAGACGCGCGTTGGCGCGGTTTAGAAGGAGACTATGTGATCAATACGCAGGAACCTGTAGTCAGTGCTGAGCTGGTCGCTGTTTTAGTGGCAGTCAGTGACGGCGAGCCCCGGGTTTTGACCACCGATGCAGGCCAAGCGTTGCCTGCCGGGCCGTTTCAGCACACGCACCGTTCTTTGCAAACGGGGCTGCGTGATTGGGTGGAAACCCAAACGCATCATCCTGTGGGCTATGTAGAGCAGCTCTACACCTTTGCTGATCGGGATCGTTTTGACGCGCAGGGAACGCGTATTGTGTCGGTCAGCTATGTGGGGCTGACGCGCGAAGTTGGCCAGCCTGATGTGGCTCAAGTGATCTGGCAAGACTGCTATCGCTACTTTCCGTGGGAAGACTGGCGGGACGGCGCACCGACCATTATTCAGGACACCATCGTGCCAGCGCTGCTGGAATGGTGCGATCAAGAAGATTCTTTGCGTGCCTTGCGCCGCCAGCGCGTCAATTACAGCTTTGGGCTGGAAGGGGCGATCTGGAACGAGGACTTTGTCTTGCAGCGCTACGAGCTCTTGTATGAAGCCGCCTTGCTGCCTGAGTCCTGTCGGCATCGTCAGCGCGAGCAGCAAGAGCAGGGCAAGCACTACGAATTAGGTCTGGGCATGCGCCACGATCACCGCCGTATTCTGGCCACAGGATTGGCACGCTTGCGAGCCAAGATCAAATACCGTCCTGTCGTGTTTGAATTGATGCCGCCCGAATTTACCTTGCTGCAGTTGCAACAGGCCGTTGAAGCCCTGGCAGGACGTGGGCTGCACAAACAGAACTTCAGGCGCTTGATTGAACAGCAGGCTTTGGTTGAAGAAACCGGCTCCATGAGCCTGGGCGGCTCGGGTCGGCCCGCCAAGTTGTTTCGCTTTCGCGGGGATGTTTTGTTCGAACGGGCAATCTCCGGCAGTAAATTACCGTTGGCTAAACAGGCCCGTTAAAAACAAGGCCTATGGCTTGACAGCGTTTATGCTCAGGAATAGCATAAGTGCATCGTGCCATTAGGCCTTATTTTTAGCGAATCTAATACTCATAATGAGCATAACAAACACCCCTCAGCCGACTGCTCAGGCAGTAGAGACAACGGCACACCGTATTCCTTCCTTGCCCGATGTAATCCTGGAACCGTTGGTGCGCGCCACCTTGCAAGAGGATCTGGGGCGCGCAGGGGATTTGACGACGGACTCTATTGTTCCTGTCACCACGCGTACACAAATGCGCCTGGTCGCGCGTGAAGAGGGGGTGTTGGCCGGCCTGGATCTGGCCCGCTTGGCCTTTACCTTGCTGGACCCCACGCTGCGCTTTGAAGCCCAATTGCAAGATGGCGATACGCTGACCCCTGGCGCGCAGATTGCCGTGATCAGTGGTTCGGCCCGCTCCATGTTGACGGCCGAGCGCTGTGCCTTGAATTTCTTAGGTCATTTAAGTGGCGTGGCTTCGGCCACAGCGTCTATTGCTCGTGCGATTGCGCCTTATGGCACCAAAGTTACCTGCACCCGCAAGACCATGCCGGGCCTACGCGCCGTACAGAAGTACGCGGTGCGGGTAGGGGGTGGTAGCAATCACCGCTTCGGCCTGGATGATGCCGTGCTGATCAAAGACAATCACATCGCGGTGGCCGGGGGCGTCAAAGCCGCTGTAGAGGCTGCTCGTGCTTATATCGGCCATCTGGTCTGCATTGAAGTGGAAGTCGATACCCTGGAGCAACTGGATCAGGTGCTTGAACTGGGGGTGGACAGCATCCTTTTAGACAATATGGACACCGCTACCTTGACCCAGGCCGTAGCCCGAGTAGCAGGCCGTGCCAAGACCGAGGCGTCGGGACGCATCACGCCAGAGACTGCCGTAGAGATTGCCCGCTGCGGGGTAGACCGAATTGCTGTGGGTTGGATTACGCATAGCGCCCGAGTGCTGGATATTGGCTTGGATGCCTGAGTAAATAAACGTGTTAGGTGTTAGAGCGGGTTTTCAAGCAGGTAGGCGGCTAGCCTTGGCAAGCTTGCTGGGGGTGGCGACGCTGGCGAGCGCAAGCCTGCCCGTGCAGGCTAAAGGGGAGGCACCAGCGCAAGCGGTCAAATACCCCACCAAGCCGATAACGATCATCGTTACCTTTCCGCCCGGCGGCGGAACTGACCTGCTGGCCCGCAAGCTAGGCCCCAGACTGGAACAAGCTTTGGGGCAGCCTGTCATCATCGACAACCGTCCTGGGGCCAGCGGCAATATCGGTGCGCGTGCCGTGGCCTATGCCCGTGCGGACGGCTACACCTTATTGATGGCGAATAGCTCCTTCGCCATTAATCCCGGCGTCTTTCGTAATCTGGGATTCAAGCCTAAAGAAGACTTTGCGCCTATCGCCAATGTGGGTTTTGTGCCGTCAGTCATCGTGACCGGACAGGGTTCAGATATTCAGAATCTGGAACAAGTGCTGGAGCAGCAATCTGAACCGGCCTTGGCATATGCTTCCTGCGGAAACGGCACACCGCAGCATCTGGCCGGAGAAATGCTTTACGACCTGCGAGGCACGGCCTTGCTGCATATTCCGTATCGTGGCTGCGGCCCGGCGTTAAATGATGTGGTGGCAGGGCAGGTGCCCATTGGCATCGTGACTTTGTCCAGCGCAGCGACTTTGATCGAGTCAGGACATTTGCGTGCGCTGGCCGTCACCTCTGCCCAGCGCAGCCCTGTTCTGCCGCATGTGCCCACTGTGGCCGAAGTTAGCGAGACAGGCTTTGAGCTGGACCAGTGGCATGGATTACTGGCGCCTTCGCATACTCCTGAGCACATCATCACTATCTTGAACCGAGTGGTGCAAAAAGCGCTGACGGATCCGGCTATGCAGTCGCAATTGCAGGCTTTGGGTTACACCCCGCAAGCGGCCAATGAATCCGCCTTGGCCAGCGGGTTCAAGGCCATGATCTGGAATGATATTGATCGCTTTGGCGCCCTGGCTTACAAGATTGGGCTGCAAGTAGATTAAGAGGTTTTATTCTGGGCTTGATTGCGAGGTGCGCAGTTGCAGCCGTTTGCCTGCATGGGCCTTGGTATAGAAAGTTAGCTTGCCTGTAGGAAGGCAAGCGTCTTGCAGGCAAACCTGTTTTCTATTTAGAACAGGCTGTCGTCGCTAGGTTCTTCGGGGACAGGTTGAGTCGTGAACCAATGTTTTTCCAACAACAAGGTGTGCGTCAAGCCGTCCTTGCTGCAGGTGGAATCGATCTCGATCTGACCGCGTTGGCTGCCGCCCGCATTAAAATTGTCGGCCTCAACTTCGGCCGTCGCCATATAGGCTTGCAGACTCAGATCAGGTTGACCACGATCCAGCACAAACTGACGAATGGCCTCTGTGCCTAACTCATTAAGGGTGTAGGTGTAGTTCATGGTGTGCTCCTGATATTGGGCCTTGAAAATATGGGGCCTTACAGCCAAATCCTAGCACGCGGCAAGGGCAACTGTGTGTAGTGGTGCCACGCAGCTCCTTGTCTGCCGCGTCTAGCCAGCCAGGTTGCAAGTAGACAGACGGCATTGCTGATAAAGACGCCTTGTCGCTTAGCCAAGCGGCTGATACTGGCTTGGGCTGGTCCAGGCTTCTACCATGCAGCCGGCGGGGGATCGACCTGATGATCCCCCGCGCCCCTTCTTACCTAGCTGACCATGCCTGGGGTAGCGAGAATCAGGTCCCTCATGGCTTGGTGGTAGCGTACGTAACCCGTGCAGCGGCAGATGTGGTTTTGTAAGCCTTCTGAGACCTTGGCTTCGATTTGCTCACGTGAAACAGGCTGCTTTTGCAAGGACTCGTACAGCACAATGCCTGCGTTCACAAAGCCGGGTGTGCAGTAACCGCACTGAAAGGCAAAATGCTCCAGAAAGGCTTGCTGCACAGGATGCAGCTGAGTGACCTTGTCCTGAGCATCGCGCTGGGCGTGGGCTTCAATCGTGCGTACTTTTTTGCCTTCAAAGTAGCTGGCTGGCGTGATGCACGTTTGTAGCTCTTGGCTGCGTCCGTCCGGGTGGTCCACGATGACCACGCAAGCATGGCAAATACCCATTCCACAGCCCAAATGCGTGCCGGTCAGCCCGGCATACTCATGCAGAAAGTCGATCATGGGCAGGTCTGGGCTAACCTGCATCGCTTGCAAGTCCACCCGATTAATGTTCAGGCGTAGTGTTTTAGTGGGGCTGCTCATGCCAGACGCTCCTTGATTTTTTCTGCGGTCACAGGCAGCTCGCGAAAGAACTGTCCGGTGGCGTGATTAACGCCGCTGACGGCGGCAGCAATGATGGGGATCATCACCACTTCGGCAATGCCTTTAGGTGAATCTGTCTCGGAAATCGTGTCCAGCAGTTCAAAGCTGGTGTTCCAGACAGCCACATCCTTGGCGCGGGGTAGGCGATAGCGGTGAAAGTTCCAGGAGCCCTCACCGGGGCCGCCTTCATGCAGCGGCAAATCCTCGAACCAGGCTTGACCCAAGCCCATGGCTAAGCCCCCCTCGGCTTGACTCATGACCAATTGCGGCACAATGGGCCTGCCGCAGTCGATCCATGTATGTGCCGATAATAAGGTTTGCTCACCACTTTTGCGGTCCACCTCCACTTCTGTCAACACACCCACGGCGGAGTAATACAGGTAGCCACCTCGGCGACGTGATACAGGGGGGTAGCTGACATGGCGGCGCTCCAGTCGCTGGTAACCATTAAGTGCTTTGGTCTGTTCTGTGTCGGCGCCCGCACCGTAACGCAATGCCAGGCCGTCTAGTGGCAGGCGTATGTTTTGACCAGCCACCTCGAAGTCGGCCTCCGCCCATTGGTAGCGGTTAAAAGCATGCAACACAACGCCGGTGACCAACTTGAGCTCGTGGGCTCGTTTGGCCAATTGCGGCAAAGAGAGGGGCTCCAGGCCGCCGGTGCTGAGCAAGCCGTCGTCAGTCCAGCGAGCATCCTCGGGGCGTACGGTTAATGGGGCGATCTGACCCCCACCATAACCTTCCCCCCAGATGGATAGAGCGGCCGGCCATAGTCCATACAGAAACAGCAGGCGAGCCGCTTCCGAGGTGCCGTGAGAACCAAAGTAAGAGGAACTGCTGGCGTATGAGCCCGAGGATAGAACGGGGGTCCAGCGTGGATTGGTCTGGTTCTTGTCTTGATCAGGCTGTTTTAGGGTGTAGGGATTGTGAGTGGCCTGCATATCCAGTTCGGGCCAGTCAAGATGTGAAGCCTGTACTGTGTGGGCAGCGCGGCCCACCCACTTGGCACAGATTACCGCTTGGGACGTTGCCGAGCCCGTCCCAATTTCTACAATGGACGTGCGTAGGTGAACTTGCCCCTGCTCATCAATTTCAATCCCGGAATGGTCTCCCTGAGCGCCGGTGCCATAGTTTTTCATCACACAGGCAAAGCCCACGCCGTATAGCTTGTCCGGCTTATGGGCTTCAAACTCTTTCTTTTTTTGATTACGTCCCGTCCATAAGGGATGTTGATGTGCTTTTTCTAAAATCTCCCGAGCCCGTAGCGAACCTGCGGGAATCCCACCTTCCATATTTTTTTGGCCGCTGCGCATGACGTTTTTGATGCGCAATTCGATGGGGTCCATGTTTAGGCGAGCCGCTGCTTCATCCAACATCAGCTCCATCGCTGTCATGGTTTGACCTTTGCCATAGCCACGCATGGAGCCTGCTTCCACAGCTCGAGAGGCCAAGGCAATCCCCCAGGAGTCGCTTTTGGGCAGGTAGTAAATACCTTGGGCGCTTTGTGCGCCGCCTGTGGTGACTGCCCAGCTACACGTGGCCCGCCCGCCGCCATCCGTCAGGCTAAAGCTTTGGTACTGCATGATTTTGCCGCTGTTCTTGTCGATAGCAATGCGGTTGTTCATGCGGCTGGAGTGTCGTTTCTGACCAGCTTGAAACTGCTCATAGCGGTCATTGGCAAGCCGTACGGGCATATTGCCTGCGAATAGGGCTGCCACTACCCCATAGTGGTTGAAAGCGCTGTGTTCTTTGACCCCGTAACCCGTGGCTGTACAGGGGTGAACGATGATGTTGTCCAAGCCAAATTGGGATGCTGCCACCATGCCCGCCGCTTCTGCACCGTCGGCCCCTGGGGTTTGAGAACCGACGACCATTTGCAGCTCTTTGCTCTGGCTGTCATACCAGCAGTTGATGCACTCGGGCTCTAAGGGGGCTCCGTCGATAGATTGGGAGTAGTATTCGCCGTCGAACACCAGCCAATCACTAGGCGGCTGGTCGAAATTTTGTTGCATCGCTTCGCTTAAGGCGATGGCCTTTGCTGAATGGGTGTCCCCTTTGCTAGAGGGCCATACCGGTGTTTTTCCTTGGACCTTATCGGGGAATACGGCCCCGTCCTTCATGCTGGAGAACACATCGTCAGCGCCCAGGCTATCGCCCTCTACGCGGATATAGCGCGCACCACCGTAGGCATCCATTTCCCTGAAGCCCGTTTTCTCTCCATACGTGACTACGGCAGAGGTCTTACTGGCGTTTTTAGCGCGGCGGCAGCGATCAAAGTCTTTGTAGATCAGGATGGCGACCGGGTGGCCTAAAAAGCGTGCTGTTTTACCGGTAGCCAGCAGCATCTCGTCGTTGTAATAGTCGGGCAGTTCAAGTTTGGCCGTGGCCAGGTCCTGGGCTTGAATCAGGATATCGGGTTGTAGGTCGGCGCCTAGTTTTTCCAGGTCCAGGCCGCTGTACTGGTGATCAGCCTGGATGGCGCGCAGGATAAAGGCGTGAGCCTGTTGTTCTGGCCAACCGGGCATATCTTTGGCGCGGATATCGCGCACAAAAAATTTGCTGCCGGTGACTTGCCGCGTACCGTCAATCTTAAAGGGCACTTGTCGCCCTGGGCCATTCCAGGGCGTAGGGCGGGAGTCTTGTTCCCCCAGAAGGGTGGCCTGTGCCGCTTTGGGTATAAAGGGAGCCATATAAATGGATACACCGGAAACGACACCAAATTTCAGGAATCGTCGCCGGTTAAAAGACGCTGTGGTCATGCAAGACCTCCGGATAATAAAAAAGATACGTCGCGAAATAGAGAGCAGCACTCCGCTTTCAGCTAGGCAGCTGTACTGCATCGCTGAAAGGGATTGGTAGTGGGGACGTGTCAGAACCCAGAGTCGGGCTGTTGGCCGAATGTCATGCGTGTGTCTCCGAATCGTTGTTATTAGGTAGAACCTCGCTAGGCCCTCTCTTGTGTAGGTAGCCTAGCGGGACTTAGTTATTTAGTTAGTTGACTAACTTCATAAGTATGAAGCAGTTCTGATAGTGACGGAGAACACTTTCGGGTTGCGTGATAATGATTATATTGTTTTTGTTATGACGTATTTTTTGTCTTATAAATCATGGTCTTGAAAGAGTGTTTTTTATTATTGGTGTTTCTACTGATCAAGTTATGAACGGTTTTGGGATGTGGTTTTATTGCGCGGGCTCCACAGATCGCGCGTGTCCACTGTCCCTGTGCGGACTAAAAAGCCAGCCCAATGGGCTGGCTCGATTCAGTCAGGCAGAGCACGTCTAGAAGCTGCCAAAAATCGTCCCCAAGGTAATTACGGTGATTAGTGCCACGATAGGCGCTGCCATGGTCACCATAGCGATATTGCCGTAAGACTGACGATGGTTCAGTTTGCAGATGGACAGCAAGGTAATGATTGCGCCGCAATGGGGCAGGGTATCCAGCCCACCGGCAGCCATTACTGCCACACGGTGCAGCAATTCAGGGCTGATGCCGGCTTGTTGAGCCATGGCCAGATAGTCCGAACCCAAGGTCTGCAAAGCAATGCTCAAACCGCCCGACGACGAACCGGTAATCCCGGCCAGCGTGGTCATGGCCACCGCTTCAGAGATCAGCGGATTGCCAGGGGCTACGTTCAGCACAAAGTCCCGAATAATCGCAAAACCGGCCAAGCTGGCAATCACCGCGCCGTAACCCACTTCGGACGCGGTATTGAACAAAGGCAACATAAAACCAAAGACGCCCTTGTTGATACTTTCACGCAGGCTCTTCCAGTGACCCAGGCGGCTGATGATCAGCACCAAATTGGCCGTAATCAGCGCAATAATCAAAGCCCACAGACCGGTGATCTTGGCAGGATCAACTTGCGGGAAGCGATCCGCCATGAAATCGAAGTTCGTGCCGGGAAAGATGCCATAGGTGAACAAGGCGTTGACGCCAATCACCAGGATCAAAGGCAGGATAGCCAGGAAGATAGGCATGGGCTTTTGCTCATGCGTGCTGTCATCGGCGCTGGCATCAAAATGATCCTGTCCGTGATCGCCATAGGTCTCACCCTTGGCCGCTGCTTTGCGAGCACGCGACTGCAACCACCACAGCCCACCAAACGCCATGATCAAACCACCAATAATCCCCAGCCCAGGCGCGGCAAATACGTTAGTGCCGTAATAAGGAATAGGGATGGCGTTCTGAATGGCGGGGGTGCCAGGCAGGGCGGTCATGGTGAAGGTGAAGGAGCCCAGCGCAATGGCGGCTGGAATCAGACGTTTAGGGATGCCCGCAGCCCGGAACAGATCTTTAGCAATCGGGTAGATCGCAAAAGCCACCACAAACAAAGACACGCCACCGTAAGTGAGGACACCGCAGACCATCACAATAGTGGCGATCGCATGGCGATGCCCCAGCTTGCGTGTAATCCATTGCGCAATCGCCTGAGCGGCACCGGAGTCAGCCATCAACTGACCAAACAAGGCCCCCAATAAAAAGATAGGCAGGAACTGCAGCACATACCCGCTAAGGGCAGTCATGAAGGTAGAGGTGTAGATGGGCAGCAAGAGCCCGGAGTCACCCGAGAGCAGCACTGCCAGGGCAGCCATCAAGGGGGCCAGCAACAGAACCGTCACCCCCCTGTAAGCGAAAAACATCAGCAGTAAAAGCGAGACAACGATAGCAAGCGTACTGGCCATAAATGAAGTTCCTGTGGGAAGGTCCGGATCACGGACATCGATAAACAAAGACGGATCTAACGCCAAGCAGGCAGTGTAGCAATACGCGATGACAAAGCAGCTTGATAGGGCGCAAGGGCGGGTTCAGACGAGTGGATAGAGGGAGAGATACTGATTGCTTACTTTTTGTATCATTTGTGGGGATGGAAGGTACTTGCTATAATTTCTTCTTCGGCGCATTAGCTCAGCAGGTTAGAGCGACGGAATCATAATCCGCAGGTCCCCTGTTCGAATCAGGGATGCGCCACCAGATAAAGAAAACGGCCCACAGCAATGTGGGCCGTTTTTTATTGTTTGCTCGAAGAAGTAGAAGCCGCCCTTGGGGGGGGGGGTTGTTGATTGCAGCAGGATGGCCTTGCTTCCATCTGTCCGATCATCTGCTTCACGTCATCAATTGATGGCAGCTTCAAGATGGCGTCATTATCTGCACATCGAATCCAATTAGGTTTTTAAGAGGTTTTCTCTGACGGCCGTAAGGTGCCGGTACTTGGCATACAGCCTTACCCAGACGTGCAGTTTGATCGATCCCTTGAATATCGATGTTCTGCTCTGTTATCCCTGCCGCCTCTAAAGCCTCAGCAGACATGGATACTGACTATAATCAGACTTTGCGGCTTGGGCTCTCGCCCTGTGTCGTGTCCTTTCACGCTACGCTGCCCCGGCTTATTGTGCTGACGGTGGTGGAACGGAGTCTTGTTATGTTGCGCCTGTTGTGGTTGTCCGCCTTTGTCGGGGCGGTGCTGCTGGCGAACCTGTTTTTAGACACTTTTATTCGTCTACCTTGGTTTGGCCTGTTTAGCGTAGGTTCTATCTTTTTTGCCGCTGTTTTCACCTTGCGAAATCGGCTACACAGCTATGGTTTGCATACGGTGTATCTGGGTATCGCCTTGGCTTTGCTGGTCAATATGGCCTACGGAAAATGGGTAGCCAATATCAGCCCCCGGTTTCTGATGGCGTCTTTCTGCGCTATTTTGCTTAGCGAATTAAGCAGTACGGCACTGTTTCAACATCTGCGTCAATGGCACTGGCATAAGCGAGTGTTAGGTAGCAATGTCATCTGCATCCCCCTGGATAGCACCGCGTTCACTTTATTGGCTTTTGCCGGTAGCCTGAGCCTATATGACATGAGCCAAATTATCTATGCCGATGTGCTGGGTAAGTTAGTCATTGCGACCGCCATCGCTTATATCCCCGGCATTGCGCCCCGCACGGCCACGCCCGTCCTTTAAATACCAGAACTCTGCCATGCAAGACCATACTATTGCCCCTGCCGATGCCCGGCGCTATGTGTCGCCCGATACCGGTGCCGTATTAAAAGCAATCGGCAATCCTTTTCCGCAGTTTGCTACGCAACAAGAACACTGCATTGATTTGCCCGAGCTGTGCCCGGCTTCTCATAATCCTGGTGCCGGCTCCTACCTGCGCATCCGCTATGACAGCAAAGATAGATTTTTAGAGGTGTTTTCTTTGCGCGATTATGTGCAGGCGTTTATTGCTCACCCTCTAGTGCGAGATGTGGAGCACATGAGTCAGGCTATTGCACGCGATTGCCAGTGCTTGCTGGGCCATGCCGTGGAAGTAGAGGGGTATTTTGTTTTAGCCGCATTAGGGCAGACCGTACGTACCTGCGTGCGGACAGGGGCTTAGTGTTCAGTTATCAGTGACGTGAGCAGTGCTGGCTGGCCTGCTCCGTTAACAGTCAATCAAAGGTAACGTGCCTCTACCCATAATTTGATCCAGCAGCCCGGCCGCCCATTCGCTTTACCCTTCATAAATCCAGGCACTAACAATAGGCCAAATGGTTCTTTTGTCTGGCTCGCGCTTTTGTCTATTCTGATTCCTTGATCATGCGGCCCATCAAGCCGTTACTCTCCTCAAGGAATGCTCTATGTTGTTGACGAAAACTTTGCAGCATCTGGGCCTGGTGTTAGCGGCCAGCGTCGTGTCTTTGACTGCCCAGGCCACCAGCCTGACGGTTGCTTATCAGACCATTCCTACTCCCTCGAATGTGCCGCAGGCTGATGGCATCTACGAGAAAGAAACCGGCGCCAAAATCGACTGGCGCAAGTTTGACGGGGGCGCTGAAGTCATCAATGCCGTGGCCTCGGGTGATGTGCAGATTGCCTACTTGGGCTCCAGTCCTTTGGCTGCTGCGGCCAGTCGTAAATTACCTATCGAGACATTCTTGATCGCAGCCGAGCTGGGTACCAGCGAAGAGTTGGTTGTGCGCAATGGCTCAGGTATTCAGACCCCGCAGGATTTAGTCGGCAAGACGATTGCCACGCCCTTTGTATCGACCAGTCATTACAGTCTGCTGGCTGCGCTTAAGCATTGGAAGATAGACCCCAAGCAGCTCAACATCATCAATCTGACGCCAGCCAATATTGTGGCGGCCTGGGCGCGTGGGGATATTGATGGTGCCTATACCTGGGACCCCGCCTTGAGCAAGGCCAAGGAAAGCGGCAAGGTGCTGATCAGTTCGGGCGAGTTGGCCAAGCTGGGCGCGCCGACTTTTGATGTGTGGTTGGTGCGCAAGGATTTTGCTGAAAAACACCCTGATGTGGTCTCCGCTTTTGCCCGCATCACATTGGCCGCCTACGACAGCTACACGCGTGACCCTGCTGCCTGGGTCGCCAACGCAGACAATATCGCCAAGCTGGCGCGTTTGACGGGCGCCACCCCGGAAGAGATCCCCAATGTGTTGGCAGGGAGTGGTTTCCTGTCGGCCCCCGATCAGGTCAAGACGCTGGGGCAAGCAACTGTCACGGCCTTGGCTGACACGTCCGCCTTCCTGCAAGAGCAGGGCCGCATTGACGAGGTACTGCCTAGCTATGCCGATTACACCAGCGCCAAGTATGTCCAGGCTGCTGCTTTGCAGGCGAAGTGATCCAGATGGCGCAGCTAGTACTGAACCACGTCAGCGCACGTTATCCCGGAGCGGATCATGTGGCGCTGCACGATGTGTCCTTTCAGTTGGGGCCAGGGCAACTGGTGGCTGTGCTTGGCCCGTCGGGCAGTGGCAAAACCACGTTGTTGAACCTGATTGCGGGCTTTACGCAACCCAGCTCTGGAAGCATCACACTGGATGGCCTGCCTGTGTGTGGCCCTGGAGCTGATCGCGGTGTGGTGTTTCAGGACGATGCCTTGTTGCCTTGGCAAACGGTAGTAGAGAACGTGGCTTTTGGTCTTGCGCTGCGGGGTGAATCCAAGGCGCAGCAGCAGGCTGTGGCTCGTCACCAATTGGCTTTAGTGGGGCTGGAGGGTTTTGAGGATCGGCGCATTTGGCAATTGTCTGGTGGTCAAAAACAGCGGGTGGGTATTGCCCGCGCCTTGGCGGCTGACCCGCGTGTTTTATTGCTGGATGAGCCTTTCGGTGCGCTGGATGCCTTCACCCGCGAGCAGGCGCAGACGCTCTTGCTGACGGTCTGGGAGCGTAGTGCCAAGCCGGTTTTTCTGATCACTCATGACATTGAAGAGGCCGTGTTTCTTGCCACGGACCTGATCATTTTAGGCGGTACGCCTGGGCGGGTGGTGGAGCGGCTAAAGCTGGATTTTGGTCGGCGCTATACCGAGGGTCAGCCGGTCCGGCAGCTTAAATCGTCGCCGGAGTTTATCGCCGCACGAGAGCGTGTGTTGGAGCATGTGTTCTCGGCGCACCCCGTTGCCGCCACTCCCTGAGTACGGATAATAAATGATGAAATCCTCTGCCACTGTACAAGCCTTGCACGCTAGCGATGTCGCCGGTCTACCGGGGGCGCCGCCTGTTCACAGAGTCGATACGGCCAGCCCTGATCGGCTAGTCTCCAAAAAACAGCGGCAAACGTCTATCGGCCTGATCAGCTTGTTGACCTTGTTGGGCGCCTTGTTCTTGTGGTGGGCCGTAAGCGCATGGGGCTATGTAGATCCCTTGTTTCTTCCTTCACCTCAAGCGGTGCTGCGCCGGATGCTACGGCTGTTTTCAGCAGGTTATATGGATGCCACCGTGCAGCAGCATCTGGCTGCCAGCCTGTGGCGTATCGGTTTGGCTTTGGTAGCCGCGGTACTGCTGGCGATTCCTACGGGTATCGCGATTGGCCGTAATCGCATTGCCCAGGGCATTCTTGATCCTTTGATTGAGTTCTATCGCCCGATTCCACCACTGGCATACTTACCGCTGATTGTTATCTGGTTTGGGATTGGTGAGTTCTCGAAGGTGCTGTTGATTTACCTAGCGATCTTCGCGCCCATTACGATTGCGACTGCAGGCGGGGTGCGTAATGTGGACCCGGTGAAACTGCGCGCCGCGCAGTCTCTGGGGGCAGGGCGCAGGCAGTTGCTGCGCTATGTGATCATCCCCAGTGCCTTGCCTGACATCCTGACGGGCCTACGTATTGGCTTGGGCGTGGGCTGGTCCACCTTGGTCGCATCGGAGCTGGTTGCAGCCACGCGTGGGCTGGGGTTCATGGTTCAGTCAGCGGGGCAGTTTCTGGCCACGGACGTGGTGATGGCGGGGATTTTAATTATTGCGTTGGTGGCCTTTGTACTAGAAATCGGTTTGCGCCGATTGCAGGCCAAACTTGTGCCTTGGCACGGGCAGATGCACTAGAAAGGAGACTCCTTTCTTTGGTTTTGATAGTCATGATCTGATCGGGGCGGTTAGGGTAGGGCGGGCTACAGCGCAGCATACTGAACCTGGACTTGTCTGAACTGCTCTGGCTTGGCCTGATATCGCCCTCCAACCTTGGCGTTAAGTTGAACTGACGGCTGTGCGAAGACACGATTACTGCCCCAACTCAAGTATTGGGGAGGTGTCTTGAGTGCGGAGTTTTGGATGGACAGTCATGCAGCATGAACTTTCCTGCTCCAAAACCCCGTCCAAAACTCACACCGACCGAGTCAGGCCGCCATCTACTTTGATGTTCTGGCCCGTGATATAGCCAGCCCCGTCCGACAGTAGAAAAGCAATCGTCGCTGCAATTTCCTCTGCTTTTCCATACCGGCCCATTGGTACGCTATCGCGCCGTTCCTCTGTGGCGGGCAAGCTATCAATCCAGCCAGGCAGCACATTGTTCATGCGTACATTCTTGCCTGCATAGCTATCTGCAAAAATCTTGGTAAAGCTTGCCAGCCCTGCGCGGAACACAGCGGAGGTCGGGAATATCTCGGCTGGCTCGAAAGCCCAGGCGCTAGAAATGTTGACGATGGCACCGCCCCCTTGCGCGGCCATGATCGGTGCGACCAAACGTGCGGGGCGCACGGCATTCAGAAAATAGACATCCATGCCGGTGTGCCAGTCCTGATCGCTAATGTCCAGGATAGGGCCACGTGGACCATGGCCGGCGGAGCTGACCAAAGCATCAATGCGTCCCCAGCGCTGCATGGCCAGATCAAGTAACTTCTGAAGGTCTTCCTTGGATTGATTGGAGCCAGTCACCCCGACGCCGCCTAGCTCTTTGGCAAGGGCTTCCCCCTTGCCGGAAGAAGACAGGATGGCGATGTGATAGCCGTCCTGGGCCAGTTTGTGGGCAGCAGCGGCACCTATGCCAGAGCCACCCCCGCTAATCAGAGCTACTTTTTCTACAGCCATGACGGACTCCTCGTATTTAGATTAAAGCTATTATTTCAGCCATAAACATAAAATGCATGCGATAAATAAGAGCAGTAGAATGTAGAAAAACTACTGTCTGAGCCATGTCCCCATCCCGCCGCAGCTTGCCTCCCCTAAATGCCTTACGCGCCTTTGAAGTTTCGGGCCGACGATTGAGTTTTCGTGCGGCAGCAGAGGAGCTGGGCGTAACACAAGGTGCTGTTGCGCAGCAGGTAAGGGCGCTGGAAGAGCATTTGGGCGTCGTGCTGTTTCAGCGTCATCCACGGGGTTTGATGCTGACTTTGCCGGGTGCCGCCTATCTTGCTGATGTCACCCGCGCGTTTGATACCTTGGCGGATTCAACCAGCCGCCTCTTGGCACGCCCCGATATGGTGACGATCAGTGTGACTCCAACTGTTGCGGCCAAGTTGCTGATCCCACGTCTAGGGGATTTGCAGGTGATGTTACCGGGCGTGGAACTGCGCACGGTGGCGACAGAAGCTTTGTCTGATTTCGAGCGAGATCAGGTCGATATTGCTGTACGCCTGACTCGCCCGCCGTTTGCGGCGGACCTGGAAGCACGGTTGCTGTTTCGTCAGGATTTAGTAGCTGTGGCCAGCCCCCGATTAGTAGCAGGCTTGGTGCCTCCGCTGTCTCTGGAGCAGCTGCGCTCCTTGCCCTTATTGCACGATGCCCATGGGTATTGGCCTACGGTTTTAAAAACAGCCCAGCAGTTGCCGGGTGCTGTGTTCAATCAGACAACGCTGGCACTGGATGCCGCAATGGCTGGTCAAGGTGTGGCTTTGGCGTGCAAAGCATTTGTCGCGACGGATCTGGCAGCCGGGCGTTTAGTCCAAGTGGCCGAAGTGGGAGCCTTAGGAGCGGATTTTTATCTGCTGCGTAAGCGTTCAGCCCCAGTCAGAAAGTCTGTTGAGGCTGTTTGGGATTGGTGCTTGCATCGACTGTTAATCTCCTGACATCTCGCAGGGCAAGCTGTCTGTCGCGGCGAGAGAAAAAAGCTAAGGCCGCAATTTACCCCTATAGGCGTTGGATTTAGCGTTTGGGGATCAATAATGCAAAACAGAAAGTTAATACTGAAAAAATCTAAACCTAGAAGCTATAAAAGCTTGGGGAATATGAGATTGCATTAGTCAGTAAATCGCGTACTGAATGTATACATGCTACGCTTGCCAGAGTTTATTTTTAGCTTGTTTTTATCTGGGAAGCTTAACAATGAAAAAAATCGCTTTTCTTGCCATTGCTGTTGCTCTGCTGACGGGCTGCCAAACAGCACCATCCGGCTCTCTCTGGAAGGTTGAGAGAAGTAAAGATCAGTTCTCCGATGTTGAAACAAATCTGGTGACGACTGGAGAGTTTCGTAATAGTCGTTTTGCTTTGACTAAGTCGATGAATTACTACCCCTTCGTCGGTGTGCAAGAAGGGGAGTTGTTTGTAGGTATTCTTTCTGGTGGAGCTTATAAAATCCCCACTGGAACAGTGCAACTCAGAATAGACAGCAATAAAGCCTGGACCATAGAACCGAGTGAGACACCGATCTATTTGGCTCCAGCTCCGGCACAGCCTGCAATCCCTGTTGCTAGCAATGATAAGTCAGTAGTGGATCTTGCTGCAGTGCAGGCGGAAGCTCTGAGGAATATGGCGAAAGCGTTGTCCCCATACACCGCGACGACGGGTGAGAAGGCCAAGAAAATTCTTCGTGAAATGGTGGCAGGGAAAACGATTAAATATCGTACCGTAGGGATGAATCAAGCCGGGTCTACAACGGGTGAAGTTGAAATTGACCCCACATTTATTCGATCTCTAAGAGTCATCGGTATTGACCCTGAGAAAATTTAAGTTTGATTCTTAGTAGCTTGAAGCGTTGATAAAGATAAAGGCCAGCTTATGCAGTGGCCTTTTTTTATTAAACCTTGCGTAAGTCCTCAAGCTTAAGGAACAGCGCTATTGATACGCTCCAGCGCAGCACTTAAGTGCGCACAGAGTTCCTTCCTGTAGTCATTCTCCTGGAACCGCGTCCTGGTTCCTGATAGCCCCAGCGCCCCCAATAGTTTTCCATCGCCACTGAATACCGGCACGGCCAAGGCCGCCAGTTCCGCTACTCGCTCCCCCAAGGACTGGAAAACCTTGAACTCATAACCCTTGGGTCGGCCATCGCTGAACTGCGCCAATACGTGCCCACTGGCGCCTGTCATCGGTAAGGTATCGCCAGCACATAAGCGATGCCCCACATCGCGCCATCCCATTGCCACCGCGACACATAAACGCTGCTCGCCGCTGCAGTTAAAAAACGATGCTGTCTCGCCTGTTTGCTTGGCCAGCAAATCCAGTTCGGGCTGCATGCTGCTGGCCAGCCAGTTGTCTATCGTCAAATTTCGAGTGATGACGGCCAGCGCGTAGCCAAAGTAATACAGCTGCCGGCCATCTCTCCAGACGAAGCCTTGCTGCTCCAACGTGCGCAGCAGCCGCAGGGCCGTGGCCTTGTTCAAATCACTGCGCTGAGCGATTTCCGTCAGGCTTAATCCCTCTTCTTGTCCCAGGGTGCGCAGGATGGATAGACCTCGCTCCAAAGCCGCAACTCCAGCCGGTGCAAGCGGTTTTTTGATGGCCTGATCAGGACTGTCATTTCTTGACATCACCCAACTCCTCTGATAGATTTTTATGAAAATAATACACGAGTTTCATCTGATGAAACTACGGCAAAATATGCCCAGGGGACAAAATAATGGCCAGCACTACGCAGGCGGACCTACGCAACACACTTGAACACTATGCGGGCTGGATAAAACAGCCCCTAAGTCAGGCCAATACCGCTGAACAATGGGTACAGCGCTTATCCATTAACGAAGCGGAAATCCAACATTTTCTAAGCCTGCCCATTGCCACGGCGCAGCCTTATCAAGCTCGTTCAGCGCAGATAAAAACCGCACAAGGAACGGTGCCGCGAGCACAGTTTACGTTGCCGGCTATTCCCGCACAGCCGCAGCAGGCACTACAGCGTGCCAAAGAACTAAATCCCGAGCTGCATTTGTTTACGGCTCTGGCTGACACCGCCATGAACGGGCCGGCGGACTATTTGCACAATCTTCCGATTGCCGTGAAAGATATGACGGCCGTAGCGGGTTTCCCCGTGACGGCTGGCAGTGCTTCTGGCAATTCCGAACCTGCTATTCACGATGCCATGAGCGTGGCGCGTCTGCGCGCCAAAGGGGCTGTGGTAATTGGCATGGCCAACCAGCACGAGATGGCCTTCGGGGCGAGCAGCAATAATCCCCGTTATGGTCGGGTGATCAATCCCGTTTCGCCGGCACATATACCCGGTGGCTCCAGCGGTGGGTCCGCAGCCATTGTTGCCGCTGATGTGTGTCGGGTCACGCTAGGCACGGACACCGGTGGGTCCATCCGCCTGCCTGCCGCTTGCTGCGGGGTGGTCGGCTTTAAGCCCACTTACGATAGCGTGCCGCGCGACGGCTCTATTGATGTCGCCCCGAGCCTGGATCATCTGGGGCCTATTGGGAAATATGTGCAGGACTGCGCCTTGGTGTATGCGGGATTGCTGGATCTACCGCAGGAGCCTTGCTGGGCCGTAGACAGCCTGGATGGCATCAAAATTGGGCGTCTGGGAGGGTACTTTGCCGAGCCGCTGGATGCGCAGGTCTTGGCCGCCTTGGATCAGGCCTGTCAAAGTCTGGAACAAGACAAGGCGAGCGTGCAGCCTATTCTTTTGCCTGATGCCCATATGGCTGCCGCCTTGCAGTTCATGATCATTACTTCCGAGGCGACCGCGTCCTATACCGACCGCCTTGTGGAAAAAGCAGATCTGATCAGCGAGGAAATCCGTATCCGGCTGGAAATCGGCCATTTCTTGCCTGCTCCCTGGTATCTACGCGCGCAGCGATTGCGTGCCGAATTCAATGCCAAGCTCGATGCGCTGTTTGATCAAGTCGATATTTTGGTCTGCCCGACCATGCGTAGCCCTGCGCCTGAGGTCGGGGCGACCGAGGTTCAGATAGGCGATAAAACCTATCCCCTGCATACGGCTGTTACTCAATTGACCATGCCCTTTAGTTTGTCTGGTTCGCCTGCCATTTCTATCCCTTGGGGGCAGGCACAAAGTGGCGCGCCGATTGGCTTGCAACTGATTGCCAGACATGGTGATGACTGGCGTTTGCTAGCCGTTGCGCAACGCCTGGAAGCAGCAGGGCAGGCCTTATTGGGCCAAAACTAAAACTACTCGAAGCAAAAATCCACCTTTACCACCAGGAATAAACCATGTTGCTACATCGCGTATCCACTCTGCGTGGCGTGGGGCTATTCGCCCTTGCCTTGACGCTGGCCCCCTCTGCCTATGCAGCGGATAAATTCCGTATTTCTCTTGATACCAATCCCAACCATGTCCGCAATAAAGGCGTAGAGGTGTTTGTTGCGGAGTTGCAGAAACGTGTGGGGGATCAACTGGTGATCGAGGTCTATCCCAGCGCCCAGCTCTTTCGGGACCGGGATGTTCCCAAGGCCCTGCGTCAGGGGGCCATAGAAATGGGTTTGCCAGGGACTTGGCAGCTGGAAGGCAGCGAGCCCAGTGCTGCGGTTACGGCTTTGCCCATGTTTTATGGCGTAGACCCCGATATCACACATCGTTTGATGGACGGGAAATTAGGAGCCTTGGTCAACCAGAAGATTGAAGACCGATTGCGTGTAAAAGTGCTGGGCAACTGGGCTGATGCAGGCTCGATTCACTTCTACACCACAGGCAAGGAAGTGAAGTCCTACGATCAACTGCAGGGCATGAAAATCCAATACTCCGGCGGCACAACCTTCTCGGCGCGCATTGAAGGTTTGGGTGGGGTGCCGGTCATGATTCCTTTCTCGGATTTGCCTATGGCCATGAGCCAAGGCGCTATCGACGCCATTGCCAGCAGTCGGGAGGGCGTACGCACAGCCAAGCTGTGGGACTCGGGATTGAAATACAGCTTTGATGACTACCAGATGATGGCTCAGTACGTTCCTCTGGTCAGCGAACGCTTTTGGAAAAAGCAAAGCCCACAGGTGCAGACAGCCATTACAGAAGCCTGGCAAGTGGCAGTAGCCGAGCAGCGCCAGATGGTCAAACAGGTGGAGCAGGATGCTGCCAAGACCTTGCAGGAAAACGGCATTCAGGCTTTTAGCCCGAACGAAGCTGAGCGCACTGCAGCCCGGAAAAAACTGGTGCTGGGGCAGGATGCGCTGGTCAAGGCCATGAAGATTGATGCCGAAGCCGAGCAATTGGCTAAACAAGAACTCCAAGCAGCAAACGTGGACTTCTAATCAATAAAAGGGCTGAGCATGTCCAATTCCTGTAGCCATGACACGGTGCAGGCAGAAGAGGGGGCCGCGCCTCCTTCTGCACTGCAGCGGGTTGAAGACTTCATCGTCGGTCTCTTGGGACTACTGGCGGTGCTGGTGTGTTTGTATAACGTGGTGCTGCGCAACACCAGCAGCAGCCATGCCATTACGGCCAGTGATGAAATTCAGGTTTACTTGATTGTCTGGGCGGTTTTTTTGTCTTTGGGTGTGATTACTTCTCAAGGACGGCACATCAAGGCGGATCTGGTCTTGAACTATCTGGGTTCTAATCTCAAGCAAAAAGCTTTTTTATTCACCTATCTGCTGGGCCTGCTGTTCTCTATGTTGATGAGCTATCTGGGTGTGCAAATCACCCTGGAAGCTTATGAGTTTGGTGATGTGTCCTCCACCAGTCTGCGCTTTCCCTTATGGATTTACACCGCTGCCTTGCCAGTTGGAATGAGCTTGATGAGCTTGCGTTATCTGCTCTTGTTTTTCCGCTGCCTGCGCGCTGAATCCGGTCAGGAGCAAAGAACATGATGGGTCTTGTCTTTCTGGGTTTTTTAGCGCTGCTGGCCATAGGCGCGCCTATCTTTCTGGCCTTGGGGACCACAGGGGTAGTGCTGTTCTATCAAGACGATGCTTTGCTGTCTTTGGCGCAGCGCCTGATTGATGAACTGAACTCGGTGCCTTTGCTGGCCGTGCCTTACTTTGTCATTGCCGCCACCTTTATGGAGCGTGGCGGTATTGCCCGTGCTTTGGTGGATGCGGCCCAGGCCTGGGTGGGCCAAATCCGGGGCGGGGTCGGGCTGGTCGGAATTACCGCCTGCGCCTTGTTTGCCACCATGTGTGGATCATCGGTTGCCACTGCGATTGCCATGGGGACCATTCTGATTCCCGCCATGCTGCGCAGTGGCTACTCCGGTGCTTTTGCCTCCGGTGTGGTGGCGTCTGCCGGTACGCTGGGAATTTTGATTCCACCGTCTCTGGCCTTTGTGATTTATGGGGTTTTGGCGGATGTCTCCATCCCCCGCTTGTTCTTGGCCGGTGTTATTCCTGCCGTTTTGCAGATTGTGATGATCTCGGGCTACATCATCTGGTTCAGCCGTAAAAACAATTACGCCATCGACAGCAAGGCGATCCCAAGAAGTGAAAAGCTGCGTAAGACCTTGCTGGCTTTGCCTACTTTGTTGATACCGTTGATTGTGCTGGGTGGGCTGTACGGTGGCTTCATGACCTTGTCCGAGTCTGCTGCCGTTTCCGCTGTAGTGGCCTATTTGCTGGCGCTGTTTGTCTACAAAGGCATCAGCATCAAAGAGACTTTGCCGGTGTTGGCCATAGGGGTACGTAATGCGGCGGTGATCATGATCATCGTGGCGGTTGCGCTGCCTTTTGGACACTGGATCACGGAAAGCGGTTTAGGGGCGATGCTGGTTGGGCAGTTGCATGAGTGGGACATTCAAGGCTGGCAGTTTTTGTTGTTCTTGAACCTGGTCTTGCTGTTTCTGGGTATGTTCCTGGAAGTGCTCTCTGTCCTGATGATTGTTATGCCCCTGGTGTTGCCGCTCCTTGAGCCACTGAACATTGACCCCATTCATTTTGGCGTGCTGGTCGTCGTCAATATGGAGATCGCTTTGTTGAGTCCGCCTTTGGGGCTTAACCTGTTTGTCGTATCAGACATAGGCAAAGTGCCTTTGTCGCAGGTGATACGCGGCACCACTCCGTTCTTTTTAATTTTGCTGGTTCTGCTGGTGATGGTGACTTATATACCGGCACTGTCGACCTGGTTGCCACAGCTCTTGATGCCTAGCATGTAGTTTCACCTAACAGGCCGGCCCTGCATATCCGCCGCGCCGGCCTGTTTTTGGCCTTCCTGAAACAAAGGGCTACACTGGCCGCACTTCTGGTGCAGCAGCACCCAGCTTTTTTACAGGAACCAACATGAGCGCATTACTTCCCTGTCCTCAGTGCACCTTGGAAAACACCTACCACGACAGTGAACAATGGGTTTGTGCCGATTGTGGCTATGAATGGCAAGACACAGAAAGTGCCGCAGACACGCAAGACGATAGCGATGAGCTGATCGTCAAAGACAGCAACGGTAATCTGCTGATTGCAGGCGATGACGTGATCTTGATCCGCGACCTGAAGGTCAAGGGCTCCACAACCTTGAAAAAGGGTGCGAAAGCCAAAGGCATACGCCTGGTGCGTGGGGACCACGAAGTCGATTGCAAAATTGATGGCATCAGCTACTTGCTAAAAGCCATGTATTTGAAAAAGGCGTAAGTTCTACGTCTTTGCTGGCTTGAGCGCAGTGTCTTCGCACTGCGCTTTTTTGTTGCCTATGAAGTGTTCGGTTCTGTACTTCTTTGGATGGGCAGGAGCGGCAGTAGGGCCGTGTACACTCAGTCGCATTGTTGGCATCTGCATGGCAAGCCGCTGGGGCGGTATTTGGGTGAATCGCCATCAGATTGCTTCTGGGCATCTTTAGGGAACAAGGCAAGAATGACGCGTGCTGGTATGACTCCTTGGCTGAAATATGGGCTGGTTTTTCTGCTTGGCCTAATTGCGGGCTGTTCCACGACGTACTCGCCAGAAAAGACGGACAAGACAAGCATGACGGGGATCGTCGTGGATCAAAGCGAGGTCTACCTGTTGACGGCAGATCAGCAGTCCTACGCTTTTCCCAAAGCGCAGGCCGAACCATTTGTCTCGTTCTGGCAATCTCCTTTGGGGGCACAGATCTCCCATTTATCCAGTGCCGTTCGGGTGTTTCCCAGCAAGGAAGTACAGGCTACTTTCTATATCTACATAGGGGCGCACAGTCTGAGCGAGGCGGACAAAGCTGCTTTGATCGATACGCATCAATTCCAGATTTTCAGACCGGACAGCGCCAGTTTTGTGCGTCGGATTCCGGCTTTGGCCCAGGCCCTGACGCTGAGCGATACGCTCTATATCAAGCAGGCCAGGATGGCTAAAGGGCGGGTGCTTGAAGCGCAGCCTGCCACAGGGACCGCCATTAAATTTCCATCCCCAATTCAGCTTGAGGTGGCTTATTTGAAAGGCAGTTTGAGCGCGCCCCACAATCTGCTTGAGTCCATCATGTGGGCGCCGTTCGTGATTCCAACATTGCCGCTGGGGGCGATCAGCCAGTAATTGTCGAGTAGCTAAAGACGCAAGGGCTTGCATCCGGCCAAGCTTTCTACTCTCCGCTGATTAGCTTGTATTCGATTTCCTGCTTGATGATTTTCAGTAGCAGACCTAGGACGATCGGTGTATATAATAATGAGAATGATTATTAATTAGATAAACCTGATTGTCTTTCTATGTCCAAGCTGACGGCGGCGTTCCTGTCTTGTTACCCGGATTTGATCCGCTTTCTGCGCGGGCGTACCCATTGTTCTGAACTGGCGCAGGACTGCGCGCACGATACTTGGCTACGCCTGCTGGAAAAGGGCAAGCGAGTCACGGTTGAAAACCATAAAGCATATGTTTTCAGAGTCGCCGCCAATATTGCGACGGACTGGTATCGACGCCAGCAGCGCGAACAAACGGCCTTTGACGGCTACGCCTTGAGCGTGGCGGGTCATCAAGCGCCAGATGCGTACGAAGAAGTGCTGGCCAGAGAAACCCTGCAACGCTTGGAGCAGGCTTTGTTGGCCCAACCCCAGCGCAGTGTGCGTATTTTCATGATGAGTCGCTGTGACGATATGAGCTATGCCCAGATCGCCCAAGTCTTGTCCGTCACTGAAAGTACCGTCCAAAAACACATGATGCGCATTTTGCTGGTGGCGCATCACGTTTTCAATTCGACACCATGAGTGCGTTGCAAAATCCGGCTTGGAACCGAGTGGACGAAGAG
>SMEN01000092.1_pt1 | contig 36862 bp, 35 predicted proteins | sample 2456271 | NCBI WGS metagenome assembly SMEN01 (sample SAMN10132593, study PRJNA489261) | soil metagenome | isolation source: day1 control-loamy sand soil ammended with raw manure from dairy cow... | place: USA | collected 2015-04-01 | reverse complement strand
GCCCGGTGGCTGGATCATCCGCTACATGCACTCCACCGGCGCCTCCATGTTCTTTGTGGTGGTGTATCTGCACATGCTGCGCGGCTTGTTCTACGGTTCTTACCGTAAGCCTCGCGAACTGGTCTGGATCTTTGGCGTTGCCATTTTCCTCTGTCTGATGGCTGAAGCCTTCATGGGCTACCTGTTGCCATGGGGCCAGATGTCCTATTGGGGTGCCCAGGTGATTGTGAACCTGTTCTCGGCCATTCCCTTTATTGGTCCTGACCTGGCAATTTTCATCCGTGGTGACTACGTGGTGTCCGACGCCACCCTGAACCGCTTCTTTGCGCTGCACGTTATTGCTGTGCCTCTGGTTCTGCTGGGTCTGGTTGTGGCTCACTTGATCGCTCTGCACGAAGTGGGTTCCAACAACCCCGACGGCATCGAAATCAAGAACGGCCCTAAAGATGCACAAGGTCGTCCTTTGGATGGCATTCCCTTCCACCCCTACTACTCGGTTCACGACATTCTGGGTGTGGCTGGCTTCCTGATCGTTTTTGCAGCGATTGTGTTCTTTGCCCCAGAAATGGGCGGCTACTTCCTGGAGTTCAACAACTTCAGCCCTGCCGATGCACTGAAAACACCTCCGCACATTGCTCCAGTCTGGTACTTCACGCCTTTCTACTCCATGCTGCGTGCCACTACTGCCGACTTCACCTGGGTTCTGGCCGGTGCTTCCGTGCTGGGCGCTCTGGTTCTGTTTGTCAAAGGCAAGCTGCCTGGTATCTGGCGCTTGGCCGTACCCGCCGTGCTGATCGCCGTCGCCGTGTTGCTGCGTGTTATCGACGCCAAGTTCTGGGGTGTGGTCGCGATGGGCGGTACGGTTGTGATCCTGTTCTTCCTGCCTTGGCTGGACAAATCGCCTGTTAAGTCGATTCGCTACCGTCCTACCTGGCACAAAGTGCTGTACGCGATTTTCATCGTCAACTTCCTGATCTTGGGTTACTTGGGTACACAGGCCCCGAACGATCTGTTCAACCTGATGAGTCAGATCGGTACGGTGATCTACCTGGCTTTCTTCCTGCTGATGCCAGTATGGAGCCGCATGGGTACGTTCAAACCCGAACCTGATCGCGTGACTTTCCGCCCTCACTAGGCCCCCAACACGAAACGGAATGACCATGATTAAGAAACTGCTTGGCGCTCTGGCCTTATCCCTGACCTGCGCGGTGGCTGGCGCCGCCGAAGGTGGATACGCCCTGGAGCGCGCGCCCAACCGCATGAATGACATGGCGGCCTTGCAAAATGGCGCAAAACTGTTTGTGAACTACTGTCTGAACTGTCATAGCGCCAACTCCATGCGCTACAACAAGCTGACAGACCTTGGCCTGACCGAAGAGGACATCAAGAAAAACTTGCTGTTCTCCTCGGACAAGGTGGGTGATCTGATGAAGATCGCCATGACCCCAGAAATGGGTACGAAGTGGTTTGGTGCTGCTCCTCCTGACCTGTCCGTGATTGCACGTGCCAAGTCCACCAACCTGGGTCCTAGCGGCGCAGACTACATCTACACCTACTTGCGTACCTTCTACCGTGACGCATCCCGCCCCACCGGCTGGGATAACCTGGTTTTCCCAAGCGTGGGTATGCCTCACGCCATGTGGGAGCGCCAAGGTGGCACGACCTTGCACCGCACCACTGTGGCTGAAGTAGCCAAAGATGACGGCAGCAAGGAATGGGTCAAGACCACGGCTACGTACGATCCAGCCGGCTTCTCCGACGTCAAGAAAGAAGTGCTGGCCAACTACACCGGCCACGCGACTGACACAGTCAAGCTGGAACCGGTCAACGCCAAAGCCGCTGCCAAATACGACAGCGATGTGGCTGACCTGGCCAACTTCATGGACTGGATGGCTGAACCCGTTCAGTTGGAGCGCAAGAAAATCGGCGTGGGTGTGATCTTGTTCCTGCTGTTGTTCTTTGCCGTTGCATGGCGACTGAACAGCGTTTTCTGGAAAGACATCAAGTAAAACGCTATGCTAGACGGGCAGACCACCTGGTCTGCCCGGCTTTTTATTGTTAAAACCCATTGCACGGTTTTAAATTCTGAGCCGTGAGGCTCTTGTTTTTATTTCTACGACTGGAATCTCCTATCATGATGGTGCTCTACTCTGGAACGACCTGCCCATTCTCGCAACGCTGCCGTTTTGTGTTGTTTGAAAAAGGCATGGATTTCGAGATCCGCGACATCGACTTGTACAACAAGCCTGAAGACATCGCCGTCATGAACCCCTACGGACAGGTGCCTATCCTGGTAGAACGTGACCTGATCTTGTACGAATCGAACATCATCAATGAATACATTGATGAGCGCTTCCCGCATCCCCAGTTGATGCCTGCGGACCCCACCATGCGCGCTCGCACGCGTCTGTTCCTGTACAACTTTGAAAAGGAACTGTTCGTGCACGTGGCTGCCCTGGAAGACCGCCGCAACGCCGATGCCAAAGCACAAGACCTGGCCCGCCAGCAGATCCGCAACCACTTGTCGCAGTTGGCTCCCATCTTGCTCAAGAACAAGTACATGCTGGGCGAAGAGTTCTCCATGCTGGACGTGGCGATTGCTCCCCTGCTCTGGCGTCTGGACCACTACGGTATCGAACTGCCCAAGAGCGCAGCTCCCGTACAAAAGTACGCCGAGCGTGTGTTCTCCCGTCCTGCTTACATCGAAGCACTGACGCCTTCCGAAAAAGTAATGCGTCGCTAATTCATTATGCAAGAAACCTCGACCAAGCCTTATCTGCTGCGCGCGCTACACGAATGGTGTTCCGATCACGGTTACACCCCACACGTTGTGGTTACTGTAGACGCCAACACTGTCGTTCCACGCAGCCATATTCAGGATGGTCAAATCACCCTGAATATCGGGCATCTGGCCACCAATGGCCTGATTCTGGGCAACGAGTACATTGAATTCCAGGCCCGCTTTGGCGGTGTCACTGAGGACATCTTCGTACCCGTGGCGGCAGTGTCGGCTATTTACGCTCGCGAGACAGGCGCTGGTATGGGTTTTGAAGTCGTGGAGTCCGAGCCCTACCAAGAAGGTGAGGCACCAGACTCGGCTCCCGAGGCTGCACCAGAAGCACCTGCAGCCAAGAAAGACGCTGATAAGGTATCGCACCTTAAGATCGTTAAATAAGGCGCGTTCGACGCAGACAAAAATAGAGCCCCACGTGGGGCTCTATTTTTTTGGGTACAAGTCCACGCTCCTGCTTACTGGCCTGGTTTCGGATTAGGCTTTGGCTCTTGCTTTGGCTCTTGCTTTGGCTCTTGCTTTGGCTCTTGCTTTGGCTCTTGCTTTGGCTTTGGCAGCTCATTATCACCTGCTGCCAAAGCTGCGCTTGAGAACGCCAAGCACCTTTAAGCCTGCACCGCCTCCGCCTGATTGCGACGGCGGCCTGCCGCCACACGCCACTCCAGCAGGCTCTTGAGCATCACCGACACCATGGCGAACACAGCCAGCAAAGCCGCAGCGGTAAAGGCGGCCGCAGCCTTATTATCGTTATTGAGCTGATCCACCAGCAACGACAAGGTCAGTGTCTGATTCATGATTGTTCCCGACACCACCGACACAGCACCAAACTCACCAATCGCACGGGCATTGGTCAGCACCACGCCATACAACAACGCCCATTTGATATCTGGCAGAGTGACATGCCAGAAGATCTGCCAACCATTGGCTCCCAGACTCAAAGCAGCAGCCTGAGCATCGGAACCCTGTGCCTGCATGATGGGAATCAGAATACGGGCCACATAGGGCGTCGTCACAAAGATGGTGACCATCAAGATACCCGGCCAAGCAAACATCAGCTGGATATCACGGGCGCTAAGCCACTGCCCCAGGGAGGACTCCACCCCGTAGACCACCAGATAGCACAGACCTGCAACCACGGGCGACACCGCATAGGGCAAGTCCACCAGCGTACTGAGCAAGCGACGGCCTCGGAACTGATAGTGCGTCAAACACCAGGCCAACAAGATGCCAAATACCATGTTCAAGGGCACGGTCAGCACTGCCACGAACAAAGTCAGCCCGATGGCATGCAACATATAGTCTTCTTGCAGATTGCCCCACAAAGCCGGTAAACCGTCGCCCAAGGCTTTAGAGAAAATCAGCAATAAAGGCACGACCAGCAGGCCCAGAACCAACAGCACCCCTAAAGCCAGAATCAGCCGGTCGGCAGCACTTTTAGGTTTTTTTCTCATGATGCCCTCCGTTGCCAACCCAGCAAGCGGTTCTGTACTAACTGCAGCGTGAACAAGAGCAGCAAGGATGCAATCAAAATCACTGAAGCAATTGCTGCTGCTGCCGGGTAGTTGAACTCTTGCAGACGTACAAAAATCATCAGGGACGACACTTCAGTTTTGAACGGGATATTGCCGGCAATCATGATCACGGCACCGAACTCGCCTAGGCTGCGGATAAAGGCTTGGGAGGCACCGGTAACCAGCGCGGGAATCAGCGGCGGAAACACCACTTTGCTGAAGGTCTGCCAAGCATTGGCACCCAGCGTGTGAGCCACCTCTTCGTACTCAGCCCCCAGCTCTTCAATCACAGGCTGCACAATTCGCACGACAAAGGGCAAGCTGGTGAAAGTCATGGCCAACACAATACCGGGATATTGATAAGCCACTTTCCAGCCCTCTGGCAGGAACTGGCCAAACCAACCTCCTGGCACAAATAGGGTGGCCAAGGTCAACCCAGCCACAGAGGTTGGCAAAGCAAAAGGTAAATCCACCAGGGCATCAATCAAGCGGCGGCCGGGGAACTCAAAGCGCGTAATGATCCAGGCAATGATGAACCCCACCAAGGTGGCAATGACCGTGGAATAGAACGCTGCACTGATGGTGACCTGATAACTGCTGACGACGCGTCGGTCAGTAATGGCACGCCAATAATCGGCCAGGCTCATGTCATTGACGTACATGAACAAAGCCGATAAAGGCAGCAGCACAATAATGGACAGGTACAGGACGCTAAAGCCAAAGCTCAGCCCAAAACCTGGCATGACGGGGCGGCGCAGAAAGAAGATGGGCTTAAGCGCAGACTTCGCCCCGGAGTTCTGCGCCTCGCCCACAAGAGTACGGCTCATAAATTACTTGGCCAGCAACTGATCCAGTACTCCATTCGCCGCAAAGTGACGGCTTTGGATCTCGGCCCAGGAACCCAATACATCGGTAGGATTGATCAGCTTCACGGGTGCGTACTTGTACTCGAACTCTTTGGCTACCGCAGGATCTGTTACGCGGTAGTTAAAGCCGGCCAGCAAGCGCTGAATTTCAGGGGTGTACTGGAACTTCAGGTATTCAGTCGCTTCCTTGCGAGTCCCTTTTTGATCCACTACACGGTCTACAACCGCAACCGGAAACTCAGCCAAAACACTGACAGGTGGCACAACCACTTCCAGCTCATTGCCCTTGAACTCGTCGCTGGCTGCAATATTGATCACTTCGGATTCAAAAGTCAGCAATACATCGCCTTGCCCGTTCTGCGCAAAGGCCACGGTAGCGCCACGGCCACCCGTAGGGAAGCTTTCTACGTTCCCCAGCACCTTGCCAACGAAGTCCTTGATCTTGGCTTCATCGCCCCCGAAAGCCTCATTGGCGTAAAGCCAGGAAGCCAGATAGGTGTAGCGTGCGTTGCCTGAAGTCTTGGGGTTCGGGAACACCAGCTTCACGTCGTCACGGGCCAGATCATCCCAAGACTTGATATTCTTGGGATTGCCTTTGCGCACCAGGAAAGCGATGGTGCTGTAGTAAGGGGAACTGTTGTTCGGGAATTTAGTGGCCCAATCTTTAGCGACCGCACCGCGATCAGCCAGGAACTCAATATCCGTGACCTGGTTGAAGGTCACCGTGTCCACTTTCTTACCCTGAATAATGTCCTGAGCCTGACGGGAGGTGCCAGCGAAAGACTGATCAATCTTGATGTCCTCGCCTGTTGTGGCCTTCCAATGTTCAACAAACTTGGGATTGATTGCCGCAAAGGTTTCGCGGGCCACGTCAAAAGAAGCGTTGAGCAAGGAGACCTGGGCACTGACGGCACCACCCAGCAAAGACGACAACAACAAGGCAGAGCCAACAACAGACTTCAATTTCATGGTGTTCCCCAGAGTTCCCTGACGCGGCATCCTGTGCCCCATCACTGATGTTCGAGTGCGTGCTATCTATATAAGCGCAGCTTGGATAGATCAGATTATGGGTAGGGGAAAAGGCATTTAAAACAACCCGGCTATAATCGTCAATTCGCCGGCTTAGCTCAGTTGGTAGAGCAGCGCACTTGTAATGCGAAGGTCGAGGGTTCAACTCCTTTAGCCGGCACCACGAATAAGAAAAACGCCAAGCTTTTAAAAGCTTGGCGTTTTTTTATCTGCCCCAAAAGCGTCTAACCCGGCGCAAATCCTTCATATTGGGGCAAGTCATCCTTGATTTCATGCCATGGGGCTTTGGAGCCCACAAAGACGTGGCAAGTGGGACGCAGGCCGGGATCATCATCCAACACCCCTAGCGCCAAGCCCAACTCTTCTGGTTTTTGATCGAATTTAGTCAGGATATTTGAGCCGCAGGTGGAACAGAAACCCCGGTGCTCTCCTGGCGATGACTCATAAAACCGAACAAGCTCCTGCCCCCGCAGCCAATGCAATTCCCCGGCATTCACTTTACCGCGCGCCCGAAATGCAGAGCCGTGGGATTTACGGCACATACTGCAATGGCAATACAGCAACTCTGTCACCGCGCCATCCAGTTCAAAAACCACTCCTTGGCAAAGACAGCTTCCTCTCACAAGAACACTCCCACTAGGTTTTCCCACCCTTATCTATAGTGCCTGGTCACGGATTGAGCAAGTGCTGGAGCAACAGACTTCGTGCTGCGCTACGCTATCTAGCACGTAGCGACGACACATGGCATTGAACCAAGTCCTCCGGGCATGCGGCCCCTAGCAGAACCATCGTTCGCTCCAACTCCTGAGCGATCAAAGCCAGAACTTCGGATACGCCCTGCTCGCCGCCTTGAGCCAAGCCATAGGCAACCGCACGGCCCAAGAAGGCTCCGGTAGCGCCATAGGCGATGGCTTTGGCCACATCTGCACCGCGCCTGAAGCCGCTATCAATAAACACCGGCATCTGCGTTTTAACGATATCCATGATCTGCGGCAGCACGCTAATGGTGGAGGGGGCACAGTCGAGCTGACGCCCTCCGTGATTGGACACGATAAGGCCATCAACGCCGTATTGCAGCGCCTGACGCGCATCTTCGGGATGCAATACGCCTTTGATCAACACGGGGCCGTCCCACTTGGAGCGCAACCAAGCCACATCGTCCCACACCAGGCTACGATCCATGCTTCGTGCCAGCAAGGCCGCTTGTGCCTGTGCCGAACTGGCCCCTTCTGCTGGCATTAAGTTGACAAACTGGGGTTGGCCGGCCCGAGCCTGACGCAATAGCCAGCGAGGCTGTGATGCCATATCCAGCAACAAGCGCGGACCTGGGCGGAACGGCAATTTGAAGCCGTGACGTATATCTTTTTCTCTGTACCCGCCAACCGGCACATCTACCGTCAACACCAGGGCCTCGAAACCTACTTGGCGAGCACGATCCAGAATGGAGTTGGCCATGCCCCTGTCTTGCATGACATATAGCTGCATCCAGCAGGGTCCTTCGCAGACTTCGCGCACTTGCTCCAAAGGACTATTGGATGCAGTGGACAAGATATATGGCAAGCCGGCTTTACCTGCAGCACGGGCTGCCAGCACATCCCCATGAGGCCGAACCACATCAATCAGGCCAACCGGCGCAACCCCAAAGGGAGCGGACCAGCGCCGTCCGAAGACATCGATAGCGGTGTTAACCGCCGAGGTATCGCGCAAGCTACGTGGAGACAAGGTCAGGGCCTGTAGATCAGCCCTGTTACGGGCCAGACATAACTCGCCTTCAGCACCACCGGCCACATAGTCATAGACAAAGCGGGGCAAGCAGCGCTGCGCAGCCGTCTGGTAATCCTCGATATTGAGTCGCATGATGCGAGTGTTCTCCACCTGATGCCGGATTATTAATCCGATTCAATTTAATTGTTTAAGCATCAAGTATATGGCTGAATACAGCCGTGTCAAAGGTCTGCTGCACGAGCTCAGTACAATGTTTGGACCATGCTGGCAGAAACCCTCACTCAGATAATCTGAGCGGCCCCACTTTACGTAGCAAAGCAGCAGCCAAGCCACGAAAACTACCGCTCTGCCCTGCTAAAGCAGCGGCTCACGTGATTCGCGTCAGCCACTGCTTTCTTCTCATTAAGGCTTATAGCTCGACTGGCGTGACAAGACGCCCTTCCGACAGAAAGCTCTCCACATTGCTCAACACCAGCTCGCACATGGCTGATCGGGTTTCACGGGTTGCGCTACCCACGTGCGGCAGCACCACGACGCGTTCATTGCTCAGCAATGAGGCAGGCACCTCTGGCTCATTTTCAAACACATCCAGCCCGGCACCGCCCAATTGGCCGTTTTCCAATGCAGCAACCAGCGCTTTCTCATCCACGACCGAACCCCGGGCAACGTTGACGAGATAGCCCTGAGGCCCCAATGCTTTCAGAACCTCAGCCGAGACCAGATGGAAGGTTTCCGGACTTCCCGGACACGCGACGATAAGAAAATCACACCATTGGGCCAAAGCCATCAGCGAGGGCTCATGTTGCCAGGACAGCTCGGGTTTGGCCGTGCGCGTGTGATAGCGGATCTCCATATCAAAACCGCTAGCGCGCCGCGCAATGACTTGGCCGACTCTGCCCATACCCAACATGCCCAGGCGCTTGCCGCTGACCCGTGTGCTTGGCATCGTCGGGCCGACCCGAGGCCAATCCCCACGTCTGACGTGGCGGTCGGAGGCGGAGATACCGCGCACCACATCAATTAACAATCCCATAGCCAAATCGGCCACGCAATCGTTAAGCACATCCGGCGTATTGCTCAGCACCACGCCGCGCGCCCGGATGGCCTCCAGGTCAATGGCATCGTAGCCTACGCCCAAACTGCAAATAGCCTTTAGATTAGGCAGCGCATCAATCAGCGCCTTGTCCGCGCCTTGCGTCCCAGTGGTGATCAGTACGGTGAACTCGCCACCACGTTCGCGCAAGAAAGCCGCTTGGTCCGGCGCATCGCTCAGGGTCTCGACCGAGCCCAAGGCAGGCAGCTTGCCTGCCAGAGGAGGCGGCAAGGGGCAGGCTTGAAGAATTTTATGGGTCATGGTCATGCCTTGCTCGTAAAGACGTCGAAATCGACTTGTTTAAGCAGCGCATTGCTCTGGCGCACAACGTGGCCTGCGGCAGAGGCTTTGCGGCGATACGCTAACCAACGGGGATCGGCTTCCAGCGCGCTGCGACGCGCCTCCCGGTCAGCCATATCTTCGTAAGCCCATAAATGCACCACCTGATTTAGCTCGCCAACTTCCGTGGTGTAGTAACCCTGACAAGCACCCAAATGCTCAATTTGGACAGCGCGCCCTTCCGTCGCATACAGAGACAAGAAATCACGCAGCAAGCCGGTCGGAATGGTGTAGGTTCTTTGGTCGATAATCATGTTGCGAATCCTTTTATGCTTATCCAAGATATTTTGGCAACAGCAGCGAAATGACAGGGAAAGCCAGCAGCACAGCCAGACGGAAAACGTCAGCGACCACGAAGGGGATGACGCCCCGATACAGCGTGCTCATCTTCACGTCAGGCAGCAGGCTTTTCAGGACCATCACGTTCATGCCCACAGGCGGGGTGATGAAGCTGATTTCAGTGACCACCACCACGATGATCCCGAACCAGATCAGGTCAAAACCCAGGTGCTGCACCAGCGGGTAAAAAATAGGCACTGTCAGCAAGACCATGGACATGCTTTCCAGCACGCTGCCCAGAACGATGTAAATCGCGCAGATGAGCAAGATCACTACGATCGGGCTCATGTCGAACTGCTGCACCCAGTCTTGCAAGTCGCCAGGCATGGAGGTGAAGTTGATGAAGCTGGAGAACAGCAAAGCCCCAATCAACACCATAAAGAGCATGCCCGTAGTCCGCGCAGACTCAACCAGAACATTGGAGAGCACTTGCCAGGTCAGGCGGCCACGCAGCCACGCGAACAGGAACGCTCCGCAGGCGCCAATGCCGGCCGCTTCCGTAGAACTGAAGATCCCGCCATAAATCCCGCCCATGACGATGACAAACAACACCAGCACGCCCCAGACATCACGCAACGCCAGCAATCGCTCTTTCCAGCTCATGCGCTCGCCGGGAGGCCCCGCTTTCGGGTCGCGCCATATCGTCCACCTGACTGCCAACAGATAAAAGACGATGGCCAGCAAGCCGGGCAAAATACCGGCAGCAAACATTTTGCCTATGCTTTGTTCGGTCAAGATGGCATAGACCACCATGACGATAGAAGGTGGAATCAGGATGCCCAGCGTGCCACCGGCAGCAATCGAACCGGAAGCCAGTGCACGGCTGTAACCCAGTCTGCGCATTTCCGGATAGGCCACTTTGGACATGGTGGCCGCCGTCGCAAGGCTGGAACCACACACCGCACCAAAACCACCACAGGCAACAACCGTGGACATGGCCAGCCCACCCTTTCTATGGCCTAAAAAGGCGTACGCGGCGGCGTAAAGTTCCTTGGACAACTTGGCTTGAGTGATGAAATTGCCCATCAAAATGAACAGCGGCAGCACTGACAACAGATACTGAAAACCGCTTTCACGAACGACGGCGCCAGTCATCGCGTAGGCAGAAGGCCAGTTGCGCATGAGGCCAACGCCAATGAATCCCACCAGGGCCATGGAAAATGCCACCGGCACTCGCAGGAAGATCAAGAGGAGCATGGCTGCAAAGCCAATAAGCGCTTCAGTCATTCGTTGCCTCTTCTTCCAGATGTGCCGTATCTGCGCGCAGATCTCGTCGAAGCTGACTCAGCTCCACGATGGTGTTGACGAACAGCATGATGCTCATGAAATAAACAACCGGGGCCAGCGGCAGCCCCAGCAAGGTGGTCTGGTCGGCGTATTCGGCAGCCGACTCGGCTTGTGTCCAGCTGACCATCGCCAACAGGGCGCTGATTCCCGCTGCCAACAAATGGCTGGAGACATGGACGACACGAGCGCCCTTCTCCCCTCCGGGGATAGGCATCAGATCAACGACCACATGTTCGCGTTCCATGGTTGCAAACACGATGCCGCAAAAGATGACACCTACCATTAGTATTTCGGTCAGTTCTACCGCGCCCATAACCGAGACGTTGAAAATGTAGCGCCCTAACACGTCTGCCAAGGTCAGCAAGGCCAGCGAGACCATGCATAACTCAGTCACACGTCGAAGACCTGCTCTTAGTAAAGAGACAAAGGAGTTCATGATTTGTAGCTCCGGGGCTGCTGGCGCACAGGGCGCACAGCAGGTTTAAGACAGTCTGGGTACGCTGATCAATTACCGCTTTCCCGCTCTTTAAGGTCGGCACGGAACTCTGCCAACACAGCGGGCCCGTCTATGCCCTTGGCCTTTGCTGCAGCAAGCCATGTTTGTTCAAAGGGTGCCGTGCGCTCTTTGACTGCAGCGATAAGCTCATCACTGGCGGGATGGAACTGCACATTGTGTTCCTGCAAAACTTTCATGGCTGCCGTATCAGCGTCGCCCCAGGCCTTGCCACCCATGCGGGCAATGTGCTCACCGGAAAGACTCATCACGATGGCGCGGTCTTTTTCAGACAAACGATCAAATGCAGCCGGGTTCATGATGATGCCGTGCAGGTCCGCATAAAGACCGCCAGGGAACACCGTCGCGTGTTTGACCACGGTATCCAGACGGAAAGACGCAACGGATTCAGGCGGGAACAGCACCCCATCTACTACGCCGGTACTCAGGAGCTCGTAGGACTCGGAAGCCGGTTTCACCACCGCGTTGACTTTCAGCGCCTTGGACAAGTCAGCCTGCATGCCGCCGCCGATACGCAACTTCAGGCCTTCAAAATCGGCAATGTTTTGCACCTGCTTTTCGGTGGTGTAGACACTGCCTGGGCCGTGACCATAAATACCCAGCAACTTGATGCCACGATGCTCTTTGGCATCTTGTAGATACTTGCTGTAGATATCCCACGCCGCCAGCGAGGTGGACTCGGCGCTATTGCCCGAAAAAGGCAACATGGCGAACTTCATCAAATCGAAGTTGCCGGGGTAATAGGAATAGGAAATAAAAGCCAGATCGACGATGCCATTACGTACTGCATCCAGATGCCCAACCGGGTTGGTGACGGCTTTGGTCAAGAAGTTGACCTTGACGCGTCCTTCGGTAGCCTGCTCCACCTCTTTGGCCCAGGGCTTCATGAAGTTAGCCACCAGAACATGGGTTTGCGGAATCCAGGCCGAAAAAGTCAGCTCCACAGGTTTATCCGCTTTCGCAGGGCCAGCCGCCACACCCAGGCTAGTTAAGGCAATACCCAACAGGCGAGAAATCCATCGGTTCTTCATGGGGGAAATCCTTTTTTGGTGGTAGATCGTTATAGGTATAGTTAAGTAGGCCCTTCAGGAAACAAGGGCCTGTTCAATCAAGGTCTTCGCATCGCCGTCGTGATACATGCCCAACTGCGTGGCGATGGCGGTCGTCAATGGCGGCCACTGGGCAAACTGCTGTTCAAACTGGGGATTGGACTGGAAGCTCAAGCCAGCATCTGCCCCCGATCCATAGCGAGATTTCGATGCCTGTATCAGGTCCGCGACCTGTAGTCGTTGAGCGGGAAGATTCCATACCCGGCCGGCGGGCAGTCGGGCCGTTTCTAGCCTGGCAGCAATCAGGAGATGCTGGACACATGCTGGCAGAGATAGCAGCCACATCCAGCCCTGCGGTCCGATAGGACAGTCGTAGGTCTTGCCTTCGGCAAGTGCGTGGATCAAGGAGCTGGCGAATGAAGACAACGCCGTTTCGGCGCCAAGGGGCCTGGCGACCACGGTGGGCAGACGAACGGAGCGGCTATCCAGAAAACCATGGCGGCTGTAATCGGCCAACAGCAGCTCCACCATCCGCTTTTGGGTCCCGTAACTTAAGGTGGGTGCGGCGGCAGTATCGTCATCCACATGCTCAGGCAACGGTGTGCCAAAGACGCCGATACTGCTGGCGTACACCACAACCGGACATTGCCCTTGCTGCCGCAGCCGCTCCAACAAGCCCATCGTGCCGTCAATATTGACGCGCAAACCCAGCGCGAAATCCTCTTCCGCTCTCCGGCTGGTCACCGAAGCTAAATGGAAAACCGTATCCGGCGCAGGCGTCAGAAGTGCCTCCAGTACCGCCTTATCGGACAAGTCCCCACGGACGCAACGCACCCCGGCGTTGTGATGGTAGGTTTTATCGTCAAGAGCAAGATCGGTCAGCGTCAGGCTTTGAATCTCATTGGCTGCCAACAGTTTGGCGGCAGCACAGGCAAGCGCTTGGCCGATATAGCCGTTGGCACCCGTAATCAAGACATGCTTCATGGCTGATCTCCAAACGGCCAGAAAGCGGCCAACAGCGTGATCGCTGCGGCGAACTTCATGCCAGCACCCCACGGTCACGCAAGGGCTGGCACCATACCAAGCCCTCTGACGGTAGCGCGCGGGGCTGGTATTCGCAGCCCAGCCACGTGTCGTAACCCAAGTCAGGCAAGGCCGCGACGCCTGCAAGAAAACCATGCTGGTTCAAATCAGGCTCGTGACGCCCTTGTGCACCAGCGATCTGTACATACCCTATCCAGGGAGCACAAGCCGCAACGCTGGAAGGCACATCCAGGTTTTCTTTGACACAGTGGTAGAAATCGAATTGCAGCCGCAAGCGAGGGGCATTGAAATGCATCAGCACCTCTATCGCTTGCTCGGGTAAATGGTAGAAGTAGCCAGCCATATCGCTGCGGTTAAGCGCCTCCAGCGTCAGCACTACATCATCAGCTTCGGCCAGAGCCAAGGCATATTCCAGATTGCTGTGCAGTGCGGCCTGGCAGGCCTCGTGAGCCAAACCGCTCACATCACCCGCCATGACATGGATGCGGCCACATCCGGTCGCCTGCGCAACAGCGCGGGCGCGATCAAAGGCTTCCCTGAACTGGGTTTGTGCGCCGGGAATTGCCGCCCAGCCCAGCCTGCCCGGCCCCTCGCCTATAGGCGTATTGATGAGCGTCAGTTCCAGCTTGGCGGCTTGCAGCTGGCGGGCATACCAAGCTGGGGGATGGTCATAGGGCAGCAAAATTTCTACACCCTGAAAACCATCGGCCGCCGCAGCCTCAAAGCGTTCGCTCCAGTCCAAATGTCGATACAACCAGCTGAGGTTAGCGGATAGTTGCATGAGCCCGCCTGCCTTAACCGTCTATCTGTCGAAGGAAAGCGTCGCGCTGCTCGGGCAGGACGACACTAATCACGGCGGAAACTTCAGCCTGGCCCAAGCCCATGGCGCTCGCCACGCGCAACATCTGCTGCACACTGGCCGCTACCGGCATAGGTGCGCCACTTTGTTGAGCATTGGCGATCAAGGTGTCTATATCCTTGAGCATGGTGGACAGCGCACCAATACTTTTTTCCTGGGCCTCAATCATGCGCGGCGCAAAGATCTGCAAAGGTTTGGAATCAGCCCAACCGCCCGCCAGCGCGGACGCCAGCTTATCTACCTTGATGTTATTGCGCTGTGCAAAGCCAATGGCTTCGGCCAGTGCCGCAATAGAGGTAGCGACGATGGCTTGATTACACAGCTTGGTCGCCTGCCCTGCTCCGGACGGCCCCATATGGGTGATATTGCCAGCGTAGGCGCGCATGGCGGCCTCGGCCTCTGGCATATGGGTTTCACTGCCGCCTGTCATGATGGCCAGCGTACCGGCCTCCACTCCAGGAATGCCGCCGGAGACCGGGGCATCTATCCAGTCTGCTCCGCCACTTTGCGCCAAACGAGCCGCCAAGCGACGCGTGGCGTCGGGGTCGATACTGGAATGATCCACCAGCCATTTAAGTCCGGCTGCCTGAGCAATCCCTTCGGGGCCAAACACCACGGCTTCAGCCGCCTTAGCATCAAACAGGCATAACAAAACACCGTCGGTGTTTTCAGCTGCCTGGCGTGGACTGTCCACAATCTGTGCGCCGAGCGCTGCCAGTGGCTCAGCCTTTTCTCTGGAACGGTTCCAGACTTTTACCTCATGGCCCGCCTTCAGCAGGCGCTGCACCATCGCAGCGCCCATCAATCCTAAACCGCAAAAACCGAGCTTCATCTCATTCGTCCTCGTTGGTTTCCAGCGGCCATTCGGCAGCACCCGAGTGCGTCACCGCCCCCTCGTGGGTTGGACCGACCAAGCGTGAGTATTTTTCAAGCGCACCCGCCAAGCGATCACGTACATAGGGCTGCCACTGCGTCTTGCGTACAGCCAGTTCTTCTTCGGAAACATGCAGATGAATGCTGCTTTGCGTGGCATCTATCGTGATGCGATCACCATCACGGACCAGGCCAATCGGCCCGCCTGCTGCCGCTTCGGGGCTGGTATAGCCGATACACATACCGCGCGTCGCACCGGAGAAACGGCCGTCTGTTAGCAACGCCACTTTCTCGCCATTGCCATGCCCATAGATAGCAGCGGTAACGCTTAGCATCTCGCGCATACCGGGGCCGCCTTTAGGCCCTTCATTACGGATGATCAGCACATCGCCCTCTTCATAGGCTTGCTTGGACACCACCGCCATACAGTCTTCTTCGGTTTCGAACACGCGTGCGCGCCCGTCAAAGACCAGAGATTTCAAACCGGCAATTTTCAGCAATGCCCCATCGGGACAAAGATTGCCCTTGAGCACCACCAAACCACCCGAGGCATGGATAGGCTGTTCCGTATCGCGCACGATACGACCATCCACGTCGGGAAAATCTGCCAACGCTTCCGCCAAGGTTTCGCCCGTAATGGTCAACACATCGCCGTGCATGTGGCCGCTTTTCAAGAGTGCTTTGAACACCACAGGGACACCGCCAATCACATCCAGATCTCGGGCCAGATAGCGTCCGCCCGGCTGCAAGTCCGCAATCAATGGCGTGCGGTTAAACACCTCGGCCATATCGTCCGTGGTGAAGCGAATGCCGACCTCATGCGCAATGGCAGGGATATGCAAAGCCACGTTGGTCGATCCGCCCGTCGCAGCCACGGCGGCCGTGGCGTTCTCCAGGCTCTTGCGAGTAATCAGGTCACGCGGCAGTGGACCGCCATTAGCCAGGATTTCCATTACACGTCGGCCTGCACGGCGAGCCTGCGCGTGCCGTTGGCTGTAAACGGCGGGGACGGTGGACGAGCCCAGGAAAGACAGGCCCAGGGCCTCTGCCACCATGCCCATGGTATTGGCGGTGAACTGGCCCGGACAGGAACCAACCGTCATGGCACAGGTACGCTCGATACCGTGCAGTTGTTCCAGGGAAATCGCCCCGGTCTGGTAGCGGCCCACGCCTTCGATAGCGGTAAGCACCGTATTTTCAGTGCCGTCGGGCGAGTAGCCCGGCAACATGGAGCCACCGTAAATAAAAACGGAAGGTACGTTAAGCCGCGCCATGGCCATCAACGTGCCGGGAAGCGTCTTGTCGCAACCGCCCAGCCCCACCAAAGCATCATAGCCATGACCGCGCACGGCTACTTCCATGCTGTCGGCAATCAGCTCGCGAGACACCAGGCTCATGCGCATGCCAGCGTGGCTCATAGACGTGCCGTCAGACACGGAAATCGTGTTCATGATGACGGGCACGCCACCGCCTTGAGCCACACCCAGACGAACGCTGTCTGCCTGAGGGCCTAACGATTTAGAGCAAGGGGTATTGTCTCCGGCGGTGCCGATGATAGCGACCATGGATCTATCCAGATCGTCGTCATCTAAGCCAGTAGCTCGTAGAAAAGCTCGGTGCGGGGCGCGGGTTGCGCCCTCGGTAACCATTTTTGATCGATGTTTTTTTAGCATGGTCTTTGGTGGATGAATAATTGTTAGAGGATCGATTTAATCGGCGAGGTCCAGGCGATCAAAAACCCAGGAGACATCCTCCTGAATGTATTGACGTGCCTCGGTGAAGTTTCCGGCGCGCAGCGCTTTGACGGTGGATTCATGCAGGTGATCTGCGGAGTCCTTGTTGTGCAATTGCTCGCGGGTTTCACGCAGGTAAGCACCCGACTGCAGCCACAGGCTCTCGATCATGGCGAGCATGACGGGAGACTGCGCGGCGGCATAGATCGTGAAATGAAAGATCCGGTTCTTTTCAAGGCTGCTGTTCACACCTTGGGGCGTGCGGCGCTCTTGAGTAATTTCTTGCGCCAGCTGTTCCAGCCGGTCCAGTACTGCCGGGGTGAGATGAGGGCCAGCCCATTCCGTGACCGTGCCTTCGATCAGGACACGGGCGCGGCGAATATCGCTCAAGCAGGCTTTGGTAATCAGGGGGACACGCGTCGTGCCATTGGGCAAGGGCTCCAGCCCCTGCTGTGCCACAAGACGGCGTAGTGCTTCACGCACAGGCATCGTGCTTGTGCCCAACGCATCAGCCAGGTACTGAATGCCGAGCACTTGGCCAGCACGGTACTCACCGTGCATCAACTTATTGCTTAACGCTTGATAGACCGCTTCGTTGACCGATTGCCTGACGATGGGTTGAAAAGCTTCAAGCGGAGCGTTGGTGCTGGCAGCATCTGAGTGGTTCATTAAGTTCCGTCAAAAGTGAATTCGAGCAAAGATCTGTGATATTTGATCAATTCTAAGGACGGACTACGGCGACAACAAATAGAGCTAACCCTTACGCCTCTCATTCGGGCGTCAAGGGTTGGCACCGTAAAAAATCAGACGATAGAGGCCGCTTTCGCCGGTATCGGCAGCTCATTCAGGCCCTTGAACTCTTGCAAAGAGAAGCTGGTCTGCGCTTGCCGAACACCCGGCAAACGGTGCAGCTTGCGTTGCAGCAGCTCGGAATAGCTATCCAGATCTTTAGCCACCACCATGAGCAAAAAGTCCGCCGGGCCGGCTATGCCATGACACATCACCACCTCCGGAATATCGCGCACAGCCTCCACGAACTCTACCGAGCGTTTTTCATTTTGAAAGTCGACACTGATGCTGACAAAAGCCACCACCCCATAGCCCAAGCCGCGCCTATCCAGCCGTGCCTGATATGCCGAAATCAGCCCTGATTCTTCCATGCGCCGAATGCGACGCCAGCAAGGCGACTGCGATATGCCCACCTTTTGCGCCAGCTCGCTTGTCGTCAACCTGGCGTTTCGCTGCAGCTCGGCCAATAACTTGCAGTCCACCTCATCCAGTTCTATTTGCATAAAAAATCCATTTTTAGCGATTTAAAGAAAAAATTATGCGCCTATGAAAAACGGCTTGGCACAACAGCGTTAAATAAATAAGATCAAAGCATAAATTTAAGTGGGACTAAATAATGAAACCACAGACAGATTCCCCCTGTACTTCTTTACCCGCTTACTCGGGTATCCCCCACCTGCCGCTGCTGGAGACCTTGCGGCAAGATACGCAGCCAGAGAAGATCAGCTTTAGCATAAGCTGGTACTTTGAAAAGGCAGGCCGTCTGCCGCCACCGGATTTCGAGCACCCGCTTGCTCAATCATCGGCAGCGCACACCACACCCTGCCGCTATCCCCCTAAAGCGCAACGCAGCGACTTCCGCAAACGACGCGACTTTGGTTTTCTATTGACTCAGCGCGGCATGCCCGGCATGTCGCACACGCCATTATTAACGTATCGGGAACAGAACAAATGAATGCTTCCAAAGCATCGACTGACCAAGGAGTCAGCGAGACAGAGCGCATCGTTTCAGAAGAAAAGGCGCAGTTGGATTTCAGCCAATCCATGAGCTATGGTGATTACCTGCACCTGGACGAAGTGCTGGGCGCTCAGCATCCACTCTCGCCTGCCCACGATGAAATGCTGTTCATCATTCAGCATCAGACCAGCGAACTCTGGATGAAGCTGATGCTGCACGAGTTGAACGCCGCCACTGCCTCAGTCGCTGCCGACCGTTACGCAGACAGCTTCAAAATGCTTGCGCGTGTCTCACGCATCATGGAGCAACTGGTCAGCGCCTGGACTGTCCTGTCCACCATGACCCCGCCGGAATACACCGCCATGCGGCCTTATCTGGCCAGCTCCAGCGGTTTCCAGAGCGCGCAGTATCGCTGTATTGAATTCGCCCTGGGCAACAAAAACGCGGCCATGCTCAAGCCCCATGCGCATAGGGCCGATCTGTTGAGCCAAGTTGAAGCGGCCTATCGCGCCCCTTCGCTCTACGATGAATCTTTGCGCCTTTTGGCACGCCAAGGCTTCGCCATTCCCGCCGACCATCTGGAACGCGACTGGACCCAGCCCTACGTCGCCAGCCCTGAAGTCGAAGCCGCATGGCTGCAGGTCTATCGTGACCCTCATGCTCACTGGGACCTGTACCAGCTTGGCGAAAAACTGACCGACATCGAGGATGCTTTCCGTCTTTGGCGATTCCGTCACGTAACGACAGTGGAACGCGTGATCGGCTTCAAAAGAGGCACTGGCGGCACGGGCGGCGTCAGCTACCTGAGAAAGATGCTGGACGTCGTGCTGTTCCCAGAAATTTGGACTGTACGGACCGCGCTGTGACGCAGGCGCCCAACTCCTTGCTCTCGCTGGAAGAACGGGAGCGCGAGTATTCGCCCAGCTCCTGTATCGGCGGGAACTATGCCCCCTTCCTGGACGAATACGCCACGCTTAGTAAAGCAGCACTGGAACGCGGCTCCCGATATGTTGAGCTGGCCTATGGCAGTGCTGCGGCGCATAAGCTCGACCTTTTCCTGCCTGAGCCCAACGACTCGGATCAACTGCCACCGCTACTGCTGTTTATTCACGGCGGCTACTGGCAGGAGCTCTCCAAGGCTTCGTCCTTGTTCGCTGCCCCGGATTGCACGGCAGCGGGCATCGCCTTCGCTGCTATCGACTACACCCTGGCACCACAGGCCCGCGTCCATGACATGGTGCTTGAGTGTCGCCAAGCCTTGCGCTGGCTGCACCAACATGCGCAAGAGCTGGGCTTTGACCCTGAACGCATCGTCGTTGCCGGTAGCTCTGCGGGTGCACACTTGGCAGCCATGTGCTGCTTGCGCGCTTGGGACGACGATGCTGATTTGCCTGTTGGAACGCCTGCCGCAGCGATCCTGGTTTCCGGCGTCTATGAACTTGAACCCCTTATTGGCACCAGCATCAACGAGGCGCTCTCTCTGGACTTGGCCAGCGCACAGGCGGTCAGCCCTCAAGGGCTTGATCTAACGGGGTTTCCTCCCTCCATTATCAGCTGGGGGGAAGTGGAAACTTCGGAATTCAAGCGCCAGAGCCAGTCATTCGCAGATGCCCTCCAGTCACAAGATGCGCTGCGGCTGCCGCTTATCGAAGTGCCAGCACGCAATCACTTCAATGTCATTCTTGACTTGGCTCGTCCCAACACGAGCTTAGGCGATGCCACGCACGCGCTCTTTGCGTCGCTGCCTGCCATCTCTACCCGGAGCACATGATGAAACAAGTTATCGACGTCGGACTGCCGCCTCTTGAGCAAGCTTTTTCATGGGCGATCAAGGCCAAGGGCGACATGCTGTTCTCGGTGCACGGGCCGGTACGTCCCGATGGCAGCATAGACACAGGGTCCATCGAGGACCAGGCACGCCTGACTTTTTTCAATCTGCAGCAGGCCACGCAAGCGGCAGGCGGCACCTTGGAAAACGTCACCCAAGTTCTGATTTATATGACTGATGTTGCCGACATGGCCGCCATCGACGCGGTGTATCGCGAATTTTTCTCCGAGCCGTTTCCCAACCGGGCAAGCGTTGCCGTGGCTGCGTTAGTCGTGCCGGGTATGAAGCTGGAAGTGGTGGCCTACTCGATGATTCCCTAAGCTGAGGCCAAAGCTGGCTGTGACGCGCTTGTCATCGGCGTCACAGAGGCTGGACTACAGCGAGTCAAACGGGTCCTGCGTACTTGGCAGACCCGTATCATCACCCAGCACAAAACGGGGGATGAACTGCAAGACGTACTGGCGCATGGCCTCCACCAGACGCACGGCATCCGGGCGCAATTCACGAGAACGCAAAGACACCATGCCCACCATATAAGGGACGTGGATATCAATCGGGCGCAACGCCACATTGGGAATGGGCAGACCGTGGGCGGTAAAAGGGTCAATCAAAGAAACACCCACGCCTTGGCTGGCCAGGACCAAGCCCTCCAGCGAGGAGGCAACTTCAATATGGCGTATATCTTCGGGGGCTTCCGGGCTGGCACGCAGCAAGGCTGTTGCCAGTGTATGGCGCAAACGGTGACGGTTCTGAATAGTGATCAAGGGGGTATCTTGAATATCACTTAACCGTACGACTTCCTGCTGGGCCAAGGGGTGGTTGACGGACATGCCCAGCAAACACGGGCTTTGCCCGGACCAGTGCAAGGTGCAGCCATCGATATCGAGCGGCAGACTGGTCACAGCCAGATCTGCCCGCCCTTCGTCGATGGCCTGCACGACTTCTTCCGGTTTGACCGTATCAATAATCAGCTTTTGCTTGAAAGCCGGATCGTGCTGCTCCATGATGCCCAAGGTTTGCGGCAACAGGCCAATGGCCAGAGCATGGGTTGTCACGATACGCAGGGGCCGCAGGCCCCCACGCGCGATTTCCAGGGCACGACTTTGCAGAACCTCCAGGTTCATCAAAACGGGCCGGGCTTCCAGATAGAACTCGCGCCCCTGCTCGGTCAAAGTGACCTGCGGACGAGTGCGGGTAAACAGTCTAAAGCCCAGTTCCTGCTCTAATTCCTGGATCTGACGGCTGACCACGGGCTGAGAGCGGTCAAGCAAACGGCCGGCAGCAGTAACACTGCCTGCGGACATCACGGCTGCAAAAGCTTCTAATTGGCGAATTTCCATGTCGTTCTATGTGGATGCCGCATTTATCAACATGAAATATTCTAATGCGGAATAGTTAGCCGGACTAGCGTTTCACACCGAAACATTGATCCAATGTCGGGAAAGAGCCATCACGCACTTCGGCCGCGTATTGCGCTGCCGCTTGCGAGATCACAGCACCCACATCCGCATAGGGTTTGGCGAACTTGGGGATCTTGCCGTGGGTCAGGCCCAAAATATCTTCGGTAACCAGCACCTGGCCATCACATGCGGGCGAGGCACCAATGCCGATCGTGGGAATAGCGATAGATTCAGTAATGCGACGGCCCAGACTTTCTGCCACGCCTTCCAGCACCACACCCCAGGCACCGGCCTGAGCGTGCGCCACGGCATCTTCCAGCACGCGCTGGGCGGCGGCATCCGTCATGCCCTGGGCTTTGTAGCCACCCATGGTGTTGACGTACTGGGGCATCAAACCGACGTGAGCCAGCACGGGTACACCGCGCTCAACCAGGAAACGGGTGGTTTCTGCCATGGCCTGGCCGCCTTCCAGCTTGACCGACTGGGCGCCGCTGATGGCCAGCATACGCGATGCATTGGCAAATGCCTGCTGGGGTGATTCCTGATAGCTGCCAAAGGGCATATCAACGACAATACAAGCGTGTTGAGTCGCACGCACCACGGCGGCTGCATGAGCAGCCATCATATCGACCGTAATGCTCAAGGTATCGGGCATGGCGTAGCCCACCATAGCGGTCGAGTCGCCCACCAGAATCATGTCCAGGTGCTCGTCCAACATCCGTGCGATAGGCGCGATGTAGGCTGTTAACGAAGCAATTTTTTGTTTGCCCTTGCAGGCGATCAAGGCGGGAACGCTGACGCGAACCTGCGTGGTATGTACGCTCATACTTACTCCAGCTGGAATCCCATCAGCAAATGCTTATATGGGATTATGAATGATGCAGATTGCAACATCTTAAGAAAAATTCCAGTCGACGCCTCTATAATCGCCGCAGGACAAAAAACAATAAGCTAATTTCCTGCCTACGTACAAGCTTCGCGTGTCCATCCCATGCGGATTCCGTCCTTTTTAGGACTTTTACTTTGACACCGCTTGTACTCTAGACCCCGATCGTTCCCAATGCGCGGTGGTTTCATCAGCCATGTCCTGGCTGTTTTGCCGTGCACCACACCGAGGAGAGACCTATGTCGACTACCCCCCCAACTATTACCTTCCATGATGATAACCGTGCGCCGCAACTAGGCCTGGGCGTCTGGCAGGTTCCTAATGAGCAAACGGCCGATGTCGTGTGCAGTGGCATCGAAGCGGGTTATCGCTTGATCGACACCGCCGCTATTTACGGCAATGAAGCCGAAGTCGGACAAGGCATTCGACAGTCCAAGGTGCCGCGCGAAGAATTGTTTGTGACCACCAAACTGTGGAATGACATGCATGGCCATGAGAACACTCGTGCTGCCTTCGAACAAAGCATGGAAAAGCTGCAGCTGGACTATGTGGACCTGTACCTGATCCACTGGCCTGTACCCAAGAACCGCCAGTACATGCAGTCCTGGGAAACACTGATCAATCTGCGCAATGAAGGCCGCGTGAAATCCATCGGCGTGTGCAACTTCCTGCCCCAGCATCTGCAAACCTTGCTGGATAAGACCGGTGTTTTGCCTGTGCTGAACCAGATCGAGCTGCACCCCGGCTTTCAGCAAGCGGAGTCGCGTCACTATCACAGCGATCACGCCATCCAGACCCAGGCATGGAGCCCGCTTGGACTGGGCACGCTGTGGGACAATCCGGTGCTGAACAAGATTGCCAAGGAACACGGCCGTTCGGTGGCACAAATCATGCTGCGCTGGCAGATTCAGCTGGGCAATATGGTGATCACCAAATCCAATTCCCCAGAGCGCCAACGCGACAATATGGACATTTTCAGCTTTGAGCTGAGTGAACAGGACATGGCTGACATTGCCAGCCTGGACCAGGCCGAAGGCCGCCTTGGCCCTGACCCGGAACTGTTCCGTTTGCCCAAAGAAACGGTCTAAGGCTAGGCCTTAGGGCGCACCCGACGCGCGGGCCCTGACAAGAGGGCCGCGAGCAGGGGCGCCAAGGCGAACAGCCACAGCAGCGCCTGCGCCGACTGGCGTGCGCCCTGCACCCCGCCGGGGTCCACAAAGCCTGAGGCGGTTGTAATAATTCCTGCCAAGGCCGCGCCCAATGCCATCGTGAATAACTGCAAGGTGGTAATGGCGGCCGAGGCAATATTTTCCTGCCCCTTGGGTGCGGAATGAAACACCCGCGTCAGCAAATGTGGCCACGCCAGGCCAATCCCCAAGCCGACGCCCAGCAAAGACAGATACAAGGCCCAGGAATAATCCACGCCTTCACTCAAACCCACCCACGGGATGAATACTCCCAGGGCTGCCAGTGACAAGCCCGAGACCACGGGCCCGGCAATAATCAATCTGTCGCCCGTTTTCAAGCTACGGCTGGAACTGGCAATCGAACCCAAGGTCCATCCGCCTGACATCAAGGCCGTCAGATACCCGGCTTTTAGCGGGCTCATTTGATGGATGATCTGCAAGAAATACGGGATAAAGATTTCGGTTGCCACCGCCACGCTGACCAAGCCAATACCGGCGTACAAGCTACCCAAGGCTGTGCTGATGGAATACGTCCCTTGCGGAAAGAGCCGACTGGTGGACTTGCTGTCCGCACGCGCCATCAAATAAACCAGAATGGCCCCACCCAGCACCCCTGCCAGGTTAATGGTCCAGGAGGAAGAGAGGCTGCCCGCCGACATCACCAAGACCGAAGCGGTCAAGAGCAACACCTTGCCCAAGGTAGAGCCGGATTTACGTGTTTCAGGTGCGCGCGCATCGCGCAGTTGTGTCCAGACCAGAACCGCCAGCAAAGCCGCGCAGGGCAACACGCTCCAAAAAGCCAGACGCCACTGCCCCATCTGCGCAAAGATGCCGCCAATGGCAGGCCCCGACAAGGTCGCAATCCCCCACATACTGGATACCAAGGCCATGACTCGGGACCAGAGCCGTTCTTCAAAAACCAGCCGGATGGACGAGTAACTCAAGCCTAGCAAAAGGCCGCCGCCCAACCCCTGAATCGTCCGAGCAAACAAAAGGAAGGGCATGGACGGTGCAAGGGCGCACAAGGTGGTCCCAATTGCAAAAAACAACAGCGATATCAAAAAGCTATGCCGCAGGCCCATTTTCTCCAGCACCTGGGGCGACAAGGCAGAACCCAGGATGGAAGCCACCACAAACAGCGTCGTGTTCCAGGCGTAATACTCCAGACCACCGATATCCTTCACCACGGAGGGCAAGATTGTCGTTGCCACGTACACGTTGATGGCATGGACGGCCACGCCCCCGGCCAATGCCAGCGAGCGCAGACCATTGCGGCCCGACAGTAGTTCAGACCAAGAAGCTTCTTGGGTATTTTGCATTGTTCTTGTTTCCATGAAAGCCTGTGCGCTTGAAATCCAGCAGACGGTTCGTGCTGACCTGAACCCGGTATTTTCTCTAGCACAAGCAAACGCTGTCTATTTGCTCAAGGACCTGCGCTGCCCCCAGCGGCGATCCCCACTTCTTGCTCAACAAAAAGCCGGCAACCATGCCGGCCTTCCAAACACACAAGTGCGTCAGCCGCACTGGGCAACTGACGCACTTTCTGGCGTGCTTGAACACGCCGTGGCCTACAGACGGGCTTAAGCCTTCAACAAGCCCCGCAGAACGTACTGCATGATACCGCCGTGACGGTAGTAATGCGCTTCGCTAGGAGTATCAATTCGGACCAGGGCCTCGAACTGAATATCACCTGCACGTACTTTGACCTTCTCAGGGATCTTGTCCTGATTCAGCATGCTAATGCCTTCAATATCAAAGACTTCATCGCCGGTCAGGCCCAATGTGGCTGCGTTTTCTCCTGCCGGGAACTGCAAAGGCATTACGCCCATACCCAACAAGTTGCTGCGGTGAATACGCTCGTAAGACTCCGCAATAACGGCACGGACGCCCAACAGCACTGTCCCTTTGGCCGCCCAGTCACGCGACGAACCCGAACCGTACTCTTTGCCTGCCAGAATCAGCAGTGGCACCTGGTCACGCAAGTAGTTGCGTGACGCATCGTAAATAGTCGATACCGGTGCGCCTTCCAGCGTGAAGTCGCGGGTGTAGCCGCCCTCGGTGCCGGGGGCAAGCTGGTTACGCAGACGTACGTTGGCAAAAGTGCCGCGAATCATGACTTCGTGGTTACCACGGCGCGAACCGTAGGAGTTGAAATCCTGAGGTTTGACACCGTTATCCATCAGATAGGTCGCCGCAGGCGATGTACGAGCAATCGAACCTGCGGGGCTGATATGGTCCGTAGTCACGGAATCACCCAACTTGGCCAGAACACGGGCGCCACGAATATCCGAAACCGGGCTAGGTTCGCGCTTCAGGTCAATAAAGTAAGGCGGTTTGCGTACATACGTGGAATCCTCCTGCCACTCGAAGCGATCCCCTTCGGGGGTCGGCAAAGAGCGCCAGCGTTCATCACCAGCGAACACATCGGCGTAGCCATCACGGTACATATCGGAAGCAATCGCCTTGCTGATCACGTCCTGCACCTCGGCTGCGGAAGGCCAGATATCTTTCAGGAACACGTCCTTGCCATCGCTGCCCTGACCCAAAGGCTCTTTGTACAGGTCGATATCCATCGTGCCTGCCAAGGCGTAGGCCACCACCAGGGGAGGCGACATCAGGTAGTTCATTTTAACTTCGGGGTGAATACGGCCCTCGAAGTTACGGTTACCGGACAGCACCGACACCACCGCCAGATCATTCTGCGTCACAGCCTGACTGACTTCGGGAATCAAGGGGCCGGAGTTACCAATACATGTGGTGCAACCGTAGCCCACCAGATCAAAGCCCAGCTTGTCCAGAAACGGCGTCAAGCCAGCACGTGCGTAGTAGTCCGTGACCACACGCGATCCGGGAGCCAGACTGGTTTTTACCCAAGGCTTGCGTGCCAGGCCTTTTTCAACGGCTTTCTTGGCCAGCAAACCGGCTGCCATCATGACGCTGGGGTTGGAGGTATTCGTGCAAGACGTAATAGCCGCAATCACCACGGAGCCATGATCCAGCTGGCACCGGGAGCCGTCAGCCAAAGTGAAGCTCACACCTTCCTTACGTGGGCTTGGTGGCTCATGCGATGGCACATCAGATGCGGGGAAACTTTCTTCCAGTGCTTCGTCATAAGTGGCTACATCGTCGCCCAGCAATTCGCGGACCGCTGTGCGGAACGACGGCTTGGACGAAGACAAGGCAATGCGGTCCTGGGGACGCTTGGGACCGGCAATCGAAGGCACGACGGTCGACAGATCCAGCTCCAGACGCTCGGAATAGCGCGGCTCGTGCAGCGGATCATGCCACAGGCCTTGAGCCTGGGCGTAGGCACGCACCAGATCAATCTGTTCTTTGGAGCGACCTGTCAGCTCCATGTAACGCAGGGTTTCCTCGTCAATCGGGAACATGGAAATCGTGGAGCCGTACTCAGGGCTCATATTGCCGATGGTGGCGCGGTTAGCCAGTGGCACCGCGCTGACGCCTGGACCGTAGAACTCTACAAACTTACCCACCACGCCATGCTGGCGCAGCATATCGGTAATGGTCAGCACCAAGTCGGTTGCTGTGGTTCCTTCCGGCATTTGTCCGGTCAGCTTAAAGCCCACCACACGCGGAATCAGCATGGAAATGGGCTGACCCAACATGGCTGCTTCGGCCTCGATACCCCCTACACCCCAGGCGACCACGCCCAAGCCGTTGACCATAGGCGTATGCGAGTCCGTGCCCACACAGGTGTCGGGGTAAGCCAACTGACGGCCTTGCTCATCGCGCGTAAAGACCACTCGAGCCAAGTGTTCCAGGTTGACCTGGTGAACAATACCCGTGCCTGGAGGCACCACTTTGAAGTTATCAAACGCACTTTGGCCCCAGCGCAAAAACTGGTAGCGCTCCATATTGCGTTCGTATTCGATCTGTACGTTGCGCTCGAAGGAGCTGGGTTTGCCAAAATCATCCACGATGACCGAGTGGTCGATAACCAGCTCTACCGGTGCCAATGGATTGATTTTTTGAGGGTCGCCACCCAAAGCCTGCATGGCTTCACGCATGGCGGCCAAATCCACAACGGCTGGCACACCGGTAAAGTCCTGCAAAACGACGCGCGCTGGCGTAAAGGCAATTTCACGATCCGGCTCTGCGGCGGGATTCCAGGCCGCCAAAGCACGAATATCATCCGCTGTAACGTCCCCGCCGTCTTCCGTACGCAATAAATTTTCCAGCAGGATCTTCAAGCCGTAGGGAAGGCTGGCAACATCCAGGCCATCTCCGCGAACCGCGTCCAGCCGATAATAGTCATAGGACTGCCCGCCCACATCCAACTGGTGCAAAGCCTTAAAACTATCTACGCTTTTCATATCGGGATCTCCATGGAAAAGTGCCGGCCGATACCATCCAATTTACCCAGCCAGCAACATACGTGTGGTAATTGTCTATTGGTCTAGACCATTGCACATCTTACACTCTGCAGTTGCCCCCTGCCGTCACACTGTCCTGCATGTGGTCTGAAGTCACACCTGCACGAGCTTGGAAACATTCTTTACGTATAATGGTTTAGGCTTCTTCTGCCCTTCTTTCTGGCCCGATCTGCTCCCTTCTTACCTCTAGCACTCGCCCATCCTCATGTTTTTTGTTGATCTGCGCCGGCTGATTCTTTTGCTGGCTACCGCCAGCAGTCTGCTGACCATGGGCTACACCCTATACGGAGCCTATTCAGCGGAGCGTACCCTGTTGATCGAGCAGTCCCTGGAGAAAAACCGGGCCTACGCTCAGAAATTGGCCAGTAGCACGGACTCTTTCATTGCCAATTTGCAGCAGCAACTGCGCTATAGCGCAGACATACTCTCCGGTGCCCTGCCCAATGCCGCTCAAACCTTGAACGACGAGGTCCGGCGCCTGAACGAACAAAACAACAGCTTTAACTCGGTGCTGATCCTTGACGACAAAGGCCAGGTGCTGGCCAACGCGCCGCACGAGCTCAGCCTGATTGGCACCGTTTTGAAAGGCGAAGGCACGCAGCTGGCCCTGAAAACCAAGGTGCCTGTCATCAGCCCTCCCTACCTGTCGGCAACGGGACGCTTGCTGATCTTTTTGTCGCACCCCATTTTTGATGCGAACGGCAACTACAAGGGTCTGGTGGGGGGCTCTATTTATTTGCATGAACCCAATAGCCTGAACGCCTTGCTGGGTGAGCACTTTTACCGCGACGGCTCCTATATTTATGTGGTGGACCAGCACAAACGGCTGATCTTTCACCACGACCGATCCCGTATCGGTGAGATCATCCACGGCAACCCGGCCATTGATGCCGTCAGCCAGGGTGAAAGTGATGCCTTGGCACTGCGCAATATCAAAGGCATAGACATGCTGGCCGGCTTTGCGCCCAGCAGTGATGTGCAATGGGGTGTCGTGGTGCAAAGCCCCACCAAGGTCGTGCTGGATGAACTGACGGTCTTGCTGGGTAAGGTCCTGCGCAACTCCATCCCGTTTTTCCTGGCCGTACAGATTCTGATCTGGATGTTGGCCATGTTGATTGCCAAACCCTTGCGTCAGCTGGCCCGCCAAGCGCCACACCTGGATTCAGCCAAGGCCAGCTCGCGTATCGAGCAAGTCCATGCCTGGTATTTCGAATCCCGTCAGATCAAGCTGGCCATGTTGTTGGGGCTCAAACGCGTCAACCGCAAAATGGGCGTAATGAATGTGGAGCGCAATACCGATCCCTTAACCGGCCTGAACAACCGGCGAGGCATGTCCGCCGTGCTGCAGCAATGGAAGGAAACCGACACGCCCTTTTGCGTGCTGACAGTGGATATTGACCACTTCAAGCAGGTTAACGACACCCATGGGCACGATGTGGGCGATCTGGTACTGGTTTTCCTGTCCGACACCATGCGCGCCTGTACCCGCGATACCGACCTGATCTGTAGAGTCGGTGGCGAAGAGTTCTGTATTTTCTTGCCCGATCAAGACATTGACCAGGCACTGCAGTTGGCCGAACGCCTGCGTATTTTGATCAGCGAAACCAATAGTCCCACCAGTTACCCGATTACCATTTCAATCGGGCTGGCCCACTGGCCCATCCATGCTCGTGAACACAGCACGGTTTTAAAACTGGCGGACGAAGCCCTGTACAGAGCCAAGCGCAATGGGCGTAACCGGGTGGAAATCAGCGATCCAGCGGCTACTTTGAACCCGGACAGCGATGTCGCTTAAAGGCGTCGTAACACCTTAATCAGCACATCTACCTGCACATCCAGGCTCGTCAATTGACGGGCCTGCTCCAAGCCCTGCGCACTGGCACGGAACAGATGCGGGGTCATCAAGAGCAAATCCGCAATCTGCTCTTGGGATGTCAGGGAAACGTCACAGCGGATGCGCTCGCTCGCTTCCAGACTGAAGCCGGCAGGAGGCTCGGACGCCTCTGGTTTGTCTGCCTTCAGACTGGGATAAATAATGCGGCGCAGCTCCAGCAAATGGTCTGCCCCGGCCTCTACCTGCACCCAGATACCGCCCGACTTCAAGGCCCGCAAAAACTCCTCGGGTACCGCAAAGCCGAACATACACAAGAGCGCGTCCAGGCTGCCATCAGGCACCGGCAATTGAGCATTGCTACCCACCAGCCAACGAATATCCGCTGAACTGCGGGCTGCCGCCACAACCGCCCATTTGGAGATATCCAGACCCACCAAGGCAAGTTGCCCATCCTTGTCCTGCTGCTTTAAATAGCGCGGGTAATAACCTTCACCACAGCCCGCATCCAGACAGGCGTAAGGCACATCCCCTTCCAACCCCTCCATCAAAGCACGCCATACTCCGGCCGCAATCGGTTCATAGACTCCCGACTCCAGATAGCGACGGCGTGCCGCGACCATTTCCTTGCTATCGCCCGGATCGCGTGAACGCTTGTTTTGAACAGGGAGCAGATTGATATAGCCCTGACTGGCAGTATCGAAGCAGTGGCCAGAGGCACAGCGCCAGCTGGACGCATCCAACGTAAGCGGCAAGCCATCCAGGGGGCAGCACAGCTTCTGAAACAAGGGCGGGGAAAGGTCAGACATGAGTTAATCGCTCTACGGCCACCGTGGCCAAGGCAATAGTGTAGCGCCCCGGCCTGTCTATAGCCGGGGGCTGGGTGTGAATTTACGCTTGTGTCGCGAAGGCCAGCGCGTCGCGCAGCAAGGCCTCAATCAGGGGCTGGATATTGCGGGCGGCGTCCTCTTTGTAATCAAAGGGCCACTGCTCTTCCATATAACAGCACTGCGCCATTTCCAGCTGCACTGCGTGAATATTCTGGTCCGGGCGGCCATAGTGACGTGTGATGTAGCCACCTTTGAAGCGACCATTCAAGACGCTGCTGTAGTCTTTATTGGCCGACGCCGTTTTCATCAGGCGATCGCTCAAGTCAGGGTCGCAGCTGGCACCGTTGGCCGTACCAAAATTCAGGTCTGGCAAACGACCTTCAAAAAAGCGTGGGACGACCGAACGGATCGAGTGCGCATCCCACAAGACCACACGGCCATGCAAAGCACGCAAGCGCGTCAGCTCTTCTTCCAGTTGCTGGTGGTAAGGCAACCAGATGGTTTCACGACGCTGGGCAACTTCACGCTCATCGGGCTCTTGGCCGGGCTGATAAATGCGCTCATCGCCAAAGGTATCCAGTGGACACAGGCCGGTGACGCTTTGGCCTGGGTACAGGCTGCTGTTATCGGGTGGACGGTTCTGATCCACCACAAAACGCGAATGTGTCGCCACCAGCACCGAAGCGCCCAACTGACGGGCGCATTCGTACAAGCGAGGGATATGCCAATCCGTATCGGGCACCTGACGCGCCGTTTCCGTAAAACGCGCCAGCAAGTCCGAAGGCACATAGGTGCCGGAGTGAGGCATGGAAATCAGCAAGGGGGCTGTGCCCGGATAAAACTCAAATGCAGCACGAACTGTCATCAATAGGCTCCAGTCTTTTTCAGTACAAGATCAAGAAGGAATAGGATACAGATCACCCCGGCGGTGCTGCCAGGCCGGAAGCGATTCACGCATCCGCTGTACTCGTGCAGGGTCCAGATCGGCACAGATATAGCCAGCATGATCAGGCATACAAGCCAGCACCGTACCCCAAGGATCAATAATCATGCTGCGACCCAAGCAAGGCATCGCCGGGCCAGGGCCACCGATTTGCGCTGCGGCCAGCACGTAGCACTGGTTTTCAATGGCACGCGCACGCAGCAACACTTCCCAGTGATCGCGCCCGGTATGAACATTAAAGGCTGCCGGGACCACCAGCACATTCGCGCCACGCGCACGCAGGCTGCGGAACAGCTCGGCAAAGCGCATGTCGTAGCAAATGCTCAGGCCCAGGTTCAACTCCCCGACCTGCACATTTTGCAGCTGCTCGCCGTGGCAGAAGTCATCCGATTCACGGTACTCCAAACCATTGACCACCGCATCGTACAAATGCATTTTGCGGTACTGCGCCACAATCTGGCCGTCCGGCGAGAAGGTGACACTGGTGTTGCCCAGGCGGTGATCATCAGAACGGCGCTCGTGCATGGAACCCAGATGAATCCAGGCGCCCGTACGACGCGCCAGGCTGGCCATATGCTCAGTGACCAAGCCCGGAATGGGCGTGGCGTTTTGCTGCAGCCATGGCGTGTCACCACGCACATCGCTGTATTCCGGAGTCACAATCAATTGTGCTCCATCTTTGGCAGCGGCCAGCACCCAATGTTCTAGCTGATCCAGATTGGTCTGGCGGTCACGACCGCTATCCAATTGAATCAGGGCAACACGTGTCGTAGACATACTCTTATCCTTTCGGACCGGCTCAATACTGCAGGGAGCGGGCCGTTTCCAAAGCCAGGCGGGACAAAACCCCTGCCCCCTGGCCACCGTATAGGGAAGTGCTGGTGCGGCCATCGGTAAAGCCATCGGCCATGACGGCCAGCACCACACTGCGGTCACCCATGGTCAAAATACCGGCGTCATGACGCAGACCGGGCAAGGAGCCGGTCTTGTGAGCCAGTTGAGCAATAGAGGGCAAAATTGCTGCAAAGTGACCTCGCTCACGCTGATCGGCCAGCATGTCCAGGCCTTGCTGACGCAAGTGTTCTGGCAAGGCCGGCGAATGCAGCAAGTACAGCAAGGTCGAGCAGGCGTCCTGGACTGTGGTCCAGTTGTCTTTGCCGGCTTCGCGCGCCTTCATGTCCATCATGTGGCGCTGCAAATCCGTATGTTTCAAACCCGCCTGAGCGCTCCAGGCGTTGATGTTATCCATGCCCAACAAGTCGATCAGGGCATTGGTGGCGACGTTATCGCTCAGGATAATCATCAGCAGCGCCAGCTCGCGCAGGCTCAGACTGGGTACGCCAGGCAACTGGCTCAAAATGCCGGTGCCGGGGGTACGGTCGCCCTCGGGCAGAGGGTAAACCGTATCCAGGGAGAGCTTGCCCTGTGCCACCTGTTCCAGCAGACACAGCAGCATCGGCGTTTTGATCAGGCTGGCCGAAGGCATGACGCGCTGCGCATGCCACTCGAACAAGGAGGTACCGTCGGTAGCGTAGACCGCCATCGAAATACGGGCGGACTCTTGAGCCAGCAATGGTTCAAGACGTTCTTGTAAACGTTGGCGTACCAACGCTGTATCCAACAACTCGCTTCCTAAGGTAAACATGCAAACTCTCCTTCAGTACTCAGACCAAAATCATGAACAGGCCGGCGAACATCAGTAAGTTGATGGCCATGACCGCCCAGCCGTTATACAACATGTACTTGAGCTGAGTAGAGCGCGCCAGGCCCATCTGTCCGAACATGTCTGAAGAAGGGAATGGACCAAACCAGTCAATCTGCGAACTGCCCAGAATCACGGCTGCGGTAGCCGCAGGGCCCACACCAGCAGCCGCCAACACGGGACCAAAGATCTTGGCCGTAAAGGTCATCTGCGCCACGGCAGCACCGGGAATATGACCGACCACGTTAAAGGCCACGATCAACATACACAGCACCGCACCGCTGATACCGATCAGATACGGCTGCACCGAATCCAGCAAGGCGTGATACGCGTTCAGTTGGTCAACCAGAACCAGCACCGGGTTAAATAGCCAGAACAGGAAGAAAATCCAGATCAGCTTGCCCGCACCGGCATACATGGCCTGCAAAATTTCGCGTGGGTTCAGACCACCGGCCAAACCGGTCGTGGCACCCAGGGACACCATCACAATAATGGCGTAAGCAAAACCGGCTTTGGAGGCGATACCAACAGCGGCCAAGCCCACAATGGTGATGCAAAATGCCCAGGCAGCACGAACCGCTTTAGGCGACGCCTTGGCATTCACGTCAAAAGCCGCCGCACCTTGCGAGGCTTCTTCGTACTGAAAATGATCTTTAGTGATCTTTTGGATGCGACCCGACATGAACCAGCCGGTCAGCAAGGTAGCAATAGCCATAGGCAGGCCAGCAACCAGCAAGTACTCGGTGTAGCTCAGACCTGTCAGGCCAGTTACCGTCACCACGTTAGGCGTGAACGGGCCCAGAACCAGACCCGCCGAACCGGCGCTTTGGAACAAGGCAGCAACGGCAGGGGGAGACAGACGCACGGCAGCGGCAATAGGGATCACCACAGCAGCAATAATCGCGTTACCACCGGCCAAGGTACCCAGAGCGCCACAGATCAGGGTGGAAGCCACCATGATGCCCAGGCGGACGCGCAAGGGGTTGGACAGACCAATACGTTTGACAATGGCTCGCACCAACTGCTCGGCCGCCCCTGTACGGGCAGCAACCTCGCCCACCCCGGCGCCCAGCACAATGATCAAACCCACAACAGCAATAAACGAGCCCAAGGACTCGGCCAGCAGCTTGCCCATGGCAATAGGCGTTGTACTGGTCATGATGGCGCCCAGAACAATGGCGCCAATAGTAGCCAGAACAATATCCACGCCCAGCAAGGCAATAAGCGCAAACACCACTACCGGCGTCAAACCCCACAGGGAGCTTTCACCCGGCATATAGAAGTGGGTGTACAAGGCAATAGCCATGCCAATTAAAAACACCACCATGGCAGCATTGCGCTTGCCTGTTGGCATTTGTTGCTGAATGACACTCATGTCGTCTCCTTAACGATCCTTCCTGGCCAGCTTTCATAAGACTGGCCTGCATGTGATGCAATCACCCTGACCTGGTTGACGGCCCCAGACCCGGGCAACTGTTTTTTTGTCCGACGCGCCGCTTTACAGCGGGGTAATCGGCGCATCCAGGCTTTGCGCCTGAGCGGCAAATGCACGGCTGAGCACTTGGCCGGGCCGCTTTTCCGGGGCGACAGGATGAACCTGAACGCCGTTGACAAACACAGTCTGCACACCTTGAGACGGTAAGGTGGGCTCTTCCCAGGTGGCGCAATCTTGCACCGTATCGGGATTAAATACCACCAGATCCGCCCAGGCACCGACTTTCAACACGCCGCGATTTTCCAGCCCGAAAACCGAGGCAGGCAAGGCCGTCATTTTGGCCACCGCCTGCTCCAGCGACATCAGACCATCGTCGCGTACGTAACGCCCTAAGATGCGCGTGAAACTGCCCCACAAACGAGGATGGGGGTGCGCATCCGCAGGCAATCCGTCCGAGCCCACCATGCAACATGGGTGGCTGAAAATGCGCTGGACTTCTTTTTCGTCCATCGCAAAGTAAATCGCACCGGCAGGCAGCAAGCGCCGTGCGGCGGTTTCCCGGTCGCAGCCCCACTGCTGGGCAATATCAGCCAGATACTGGCCGTTGCACTCAGGGTGTGGCTCGGACCAGGTGATACGAATCTGGTCAATGGTGTGAGCGCGCTCAGGGATCAGGATCGTGGAGCTGCCCGAATAGGGATAAATATCCAGAGTGGCCTGCACGCCATCGGCGCGGGCCCGGTCGATATTGGCCAAGGTATGGCTGCTGCGGCCCCAGTTGGCCGGCATCATGCACTTGTGGTGAGACACCAAGGTGGCGCACTGAGTCTGACGACCCACGGCCAGCACTTCTTCCACCGACTCCTCAACCGTATCGCCTTCATTGCGAATATGGCTGGTATGCAAAGATCCTTTGGTAGCCGCAACGCGCGCCAGCCCTTCCAATTCGGACGGTTCCGCCATGCAGCCAGGCTCGTACGCCAGACCAGTACTAAAGCCCACAGCACCATGTTCCAGCGCTTGAGCCAATAACGTTTCCATCGCCTTTTGCTCATCGGCATCGGGCTGAGACAAGGGGTCTTGCATGACGGCCATACGCAAATTAGCGTGACCAACCAAAGCAGCCACATTGATCATGGGCTTTAAGTTGCGCACGGCCTGCACGTACTGCGCCATGTCTTCAAACAAGGGCGAGTCGCCCAGCAAGGCCAGGGCCGCTGCTGAATTACCCGGCAGGGGAGCCGGAAAAGCACTGACGCCGCAATTGCCCACGACAACGGTCGTAATGCCCTGACTGGTTTTCCAGTCCAGCACCGGCCGCTCGATGAACATCAGATCATCATGACCATGGGTATCAATAAATCCGGGCGCGACTACATGGCCGCTGGCATCCAGAGATTGATCGGCATGCCAGGCGCTCAAATCGCCCACGACAACAATTTTTCCGTTACGGATACCCACATCACCACGCCAGCGCGGGGTGGCCAAACCATCAATAATCCAGCCATTGCTGATCTTGACGTCCAGCCTGCGGTCGTCTGTCTGCATATACGTCTCCACTAACCCTCCCACAAAAAGGGGAGTTGACCGCATTATCCAAAGGTATTATTAATATGAAAAATTGTTT
>SMEN01000160.1_pt1 | contig 37118 bp, 31 predicted proteins | sample 2456271 | NCBI WGS metagenome assembly SMEN01 (sample SAMN10132593, study PRJNA489261) | soil metagenome | isolation source: day1 control-loamy sand soil ammended with raw manure from dairy cow... | place: USA | collected 2015-04-01 | reverse complement strand
GTGCTCTAAGCGCACTTGTTTAGCCTCCAGTTCCTGAAGTTGCCGCCGTATGCCGTCAATATGTTCTTTGGCGGCCCGGCGGGCCAGATCGGCTTGGCCCTGGGTGACTGCATTGCACAAGCGCGCATGTTGACGATCCAGCTTGCGTTTGGAATCTTGGTCGGGGTACAGGTGCTGTACCGAGAGCCGTACGGTGGAAAGCATCAAATCATTGAATAGACTGATCATGTGCACCAAGACAGGGTTATGCGAGGCCTCACAAATCGCCTGGTGAAAAGCATGGTCGGCCCGGGCGATTTGCTCCGGTGCGCCATCCTGCATTTGCAGATCTTCCAACTCCTGAAAGCGCCGTTTTATCATGATGTGGTCGGCTTCCGTACCTCTGGAGGCGGCCAACTGAGCGGCTTCGCTCTCCAGCAGTTCACGTACTTCCAGTAAGTCGTACAGTGTACGTCCTTGTACCTGTAGCAGGTGCTCCAGTGGTTTGCTGACAGCCGCATCAATCAAGTTGGAGACGTAGGAACCCTTGCCATGCTGGGTCTCAATTAGTCCGCGTACCCGCAAGATTTGTAGTCCTTCCCTTAGGGCAGAGCGGGAAACGGTCAGCCTTTGTGTCAGTTGACGCTCGGAGGGCAAGGCTTGCCCTGGCTTTAGGACGCCATCCATGATCAAGGTTTCGATACGCTGTGCAACTAGCTCTGCAGTGGCATCTGGACGCTTGGCTTCGTGCATTTTCATCGGTGGTCAGACCAGTTTTTAGCTTGTGTTGATGTTAACAAACTAAGCCTCTATCTAGCTGATTTATAACTATAAAGATAAACCCTTAGACGATCTAAGGGTAAAAACTGGTCGGACCAGTATCTTGTGGGCTGGACAAGCCTGCTGTCATCAAAGACCATCCGATCTAGGAGACTTTATAAGACAGGAGGCGTCGATGAGTTTGCGCTACGACGAAAAACTGGATGGTGTGCTGCCCCGCGTGGACAAAATGCAGCTACTCAGCCGTTTGCGAGATGATATTCCCGGATTGGATGTGCTGCATACCGATGAGCAGCTCCATCCCTATGAATGTGATGGCTTGAGCGTTTACCGCAGCAAGCCTTTGCTGGTGGTGCTGCCGCGAAATGTGGAGCAAGTACAAGCAATAATGCGATTGGCTCATGAGATTGGTGTGCCGGTGGTGGCCCGCGGTGCTGGCACAGGCCTGTCAGGGGGAGCCATGCCTTTAGAGCAGGGCATTTTGCTGGTCATGGCTCGTCTGAATCAGATCCTGGATCTGGACCCGGTAGCGGGGATTGCCCGTGTTCAGCCTGGGGTGCGCAATATCGCTATCTCCCAGGCTGCTCAACCCTTTGGCTTGTACTATGCGCCGGACCCGTCCTCGCAGATTGCCTGTTCAATCGGCGGCAATGTGGCTGAGAACGCGGGTGGGGTGCACTGCTTAAAGTACGGCCTGACTGTGCACAATATTTTGCGCCTAGAAGTGATTACCGTCACGGGTGAACGGCTGACCTTGGGTTCTGAAGCGCTGGATTCCCCAGGCTTTGACTTGATGGCTTTGTTTACTGGCTCCGAAGGGATGCTGGGTATTGTCACTGAAATTACCGTCAAGCTGTTGGCCCGTCCTCCCTGTACGGTGGTGTTGCTGGCCAGCTTTGATGAAGTTGAAAAAGCGGCTGATGCCGTGGCTCAGATTATTGCTCAAGGCATTGTGCCCGCTGGGCTGGAAATGATGGATCAGATGTCCATCCGCGCTGCCGAGGACTTCATTCAGGCCGGTTATCCGGTGGATGCGCAAGCTATCTTGCTTTGCGAGATCGACGGTGCTTTGGAAGACGTGCAGGATGATGTCGCCCGAGTAGAGCAAGTGCTCTTTACCGCGGGTGCGCAAGAAGTCCGCGTAGCTCGCGATGAGCAAGAGCGACAACGCTTTTGGGCTGGCCGTAAAAACGCCTTTCCAGCGGTGGGGCGTATCTCGCCGGACTATTACTGCATGGATGGCACCATTCCGCGCCGTCAATTGGCTTATGTGCTGAAAAAGACAGCCGAGCTATCCGAGGAGTATGGCCTGCGCGTTGCTAACGTATTCCATGCCGGTGACGGCAATATGCACCCCTTGATTCTGTTTGATGCCAACCAACCGGGTGAGCTGGAACGAGCCGAGGCGCTAGGCGGAAAGATTCTGGAGTTGTGCGTGGAGGTGGGCGGCACGATTACGGGTGAACACGGCGTTGGTCGAGAAAAAATCAACCAGATGTGTGTGCAGTTCAATGAAGACGAGCTGCAATTTTTCCACGCGATTAAAGCCGCTTTTGATCCCAAGACCATGTTGAATCCGGGGAAAAATATTCCCACGCTGAATCGCTGTGCCGAGATGGGCGCCATGCATATCCATCACGGACAACTGCCTTTCCCTGAGCTGGAGCGCTTCTGATGACTACCGTAGAACATAATAATCAGGATCGCGGTGCGGAGTTGCTGGATCAGGTGCAGCAAGCTCTGTCGAACAAAACACCCTTGCGTATCGTAGGGGGGGATACCAAAGCCTTTCTGGGTAAAGCTGTTCAAGGGCAGACCTTAAGTTTGGCAGGTCACGAAGGCGTCGTGGATTATGACCCGGCAGAGCTGGTCGTCACGGTACGAGCCGGGACTTCCTTGCAAGCCCTGGAAGCGGTGTTGAATGAACAAGGTCAGTGCCTGCCTTTTGAGCCCCCTGTGTTTGAGGGGCGTGCGACGGTAGGCGGTGCCACTGCCAGTGGTTTGTCCGGGCCGCGTCGACCCTGGGTGGGTTCTTTGCGTGACTATGTGTTGGGCTGCCGCTTGATTAGTGGCATGGGCAAGCATATGCGCTTTGGCGGTCAGGTCATGAAAAACGTGGCTGGCTATGACGTCTCCCGCTTGATGGTGGGTGCGCAAGGTTCCTTGGGCGTTATTACCGAGGTCTCTTTCAAGGTGCTGCCACTGCCCCGCAGTCGTGCTGCTGTGGCGTTGGACGTGGCTCAGCAAGATGTTGCTGGTTTGCTGCGGGAATGGCGCGATCAGAGCCGCCCAATTACGGGTGCTACTTGGCAAGACGGTCGTTTGCGTCTGCGTCTGGAAGGTGGTGATAGCTCCGTGCAATTGGCCCAAGAACAGATCGGTGGCGAAGTCCTGGAAATGTCGTACTGGGATGACTTGTGTGAACAGCGTTTGGACTTCTTTAAACAGAGCGGCAATTTGTGGCGTATCGCAGTCCCGGTTGATGCTCCTGTGCAAGCTTGGCCCGGCCAGGTGTTGATGGATTGGGGTGGGACTCAGCTTTGGTTGAAATCCGATGCTCCTGCAGAGCTTATTCATCAACAGGCACGCGCTTTGAAAGGGCATGCCCGTTGTTGGTCGGGGGAGGGCGCAGGGCAGGACGAGTTGCCAGATTCTTTGCTCTTGTGGCACCAACGTCTTAAACAGCAGCTAGATCCTGCCGCCATTTTTAATCCAGGCCGTTTATTTAATGCTGCGGAGTCCACATGCAAACACAACTGACTGAATGGGCTCAGCAACTGCCGCAAGCCGAGCAAGCCCAAGCCATTTTGCGCTCCTGTGTGCATTGCGGGTTTTGTAATGCCACCTGTCCAACCTATCTGGACCAGGGCAACGAGCTGGACGGACCCCGGGGCCGTATTTATCTGATCAAGATGTTCCTGGAAGGCAAGGCGACATCGGAGCTGACCCAGCATCACCTGGATCGGTGCCTGAGCTGCCGCAACTGTGAGACGACTTGCCCCTCGGGGGTGAAATATCATAATTTGCTGGACATTGGCCGGGCGGCCTTGGAGCCCAAGGTTAAACGTCCGCTTAAAGACCGCGCCATGCGCGTTGCACTGACGCAAATCTTGCCTGAGCCAGGTCGCGTCGGGGCGTTGCTGGGAGTAGCACGTACTCTGCGTCCGTTGTTGCCGTCTTCTCTGCAGGAGAAAATCCCGCCTAAGGTCAATGCAGACCTGACCCGGCCTGCGCAGCGGCATAGCAAACGAGTCTTGATGCTGGAGGGCTGTGTACAGCCTGCCATGGCTCCTTCGATTAATGCAGCCACGGCGCGGGTGCTGGACCGATTGGGCATCAGCGTGACCCCAATCGCCCAAGCCGGTTGCTGTGGTGCATCATCCTTCCATCTGGGCGCACAAGAGCAAGGTCTGGAACAAGCGCGTCGCAATATCGATGCCTGGTGGCCGCAGATCGAACAAGGGGCTGTGGCAATTGTGCAGACCTCCAGCGGTTGCGGAGCCTTCGTCAAAGAGTATGTGGATCTGTTCCAAAACGATCCTGTTTACGCGGAGCGCGCACGCCGAGTTAGTGAGTTGGCCAAAGACTTGGTTGAAGTGCTGGAAGATCAACCTTTGGAAGAATGTTTGAATTCTCAAACTCGCCCGCGTTTGGCTTTCCATTGCCCCTGCACTTTGCAGCACGCCCAGAAACTGGGTGGCCGGGTAGAGTCGGTGCTGACACGGCTGGGATTTGATCTAGGCGCCGTGCCAGATAGCCATCTGTGCTGCGGTTCAGCGGGGACGTATTCCCTGACCCAACCCGAGATTGCTGGCCGCCTGCGTGAGCGCAAGATGGATGCTCTGGAAAGCAGTAAACCTGATTTGATTGTCACAGCCAATATGGCTTGTGGGAATCACTTGAATGGCTCAGGTCGAACACCGGTCAAGCATTGGATTGAATTGGTGGATGAGCATTTGACGAATTAGAACGCTGGCTTCTATCCCCAGTAGAGCAAGACAGGCCCGCTTTTATAAGCGGGCCTTTTTTTGTCTGCTTCCTGGCTGCGCTCTGTGTGGGATTACGGCGTAATCACGGCGCGAACCATGGTTGTGGGACGCTTGTTTGAACCGTAATCGCCTTGAGCTCGGAGTACATATTCAGGGTTTCGCGGCAATGCTCGCGGCCAATCCCGCTTTCTTTCATGCCTCCGAAAGGAGAGCCGCTTGTCAGGTTGAAGTAGCGGTTGATCCACACATTGCCCGCTTGCAGGCGGTCGGCCGTATCCATGGCATTTTTCAGATTTGATGTGTAGATGCCAGCAGCCAATCCGTAGCATACGTCGTTGGCTTGTTCGATCATCTCGTCCATATCGCTCCAGCGGATCACTGACAGGACGGGGCCAAAAATCTCCTCTTGGGCCACGCGCATGCGGTTGGTGGTTTCCAGGATGGTGGGTTCGATGAAGTAGCCGTGCTCGTGTCCTGCTACCGTGATGCGTTGGCCGCCCGTCAAAACTTTGGCACCTTCGTCTCGGCCTGTCTGAATATATTTCAGGACTTTTTCACCTTGAGAGGCGCTGATCAGGCAACTTAACTGGGTGTCGGCATCCAGCGGATCACCAACTTTGACACGGCGAGCGGCGGCAACTAGTTTTTCCACAAACAGTGTGTAGATGGAATCGTGTACGAACAGGCGGGTACCGGCCAGGCAGGATTGCCCGTTGCAATACAGTGCGGCAAACAAGGCGTTGTCTACTACCGCATCGATATCGTCGATGTCCGGGAAAACAATGTTGGGGCTTTTGCCGCCCAGCTCTAATGAGACTGGAACCAGACGTTTGGCGCCCGCCTGGCTGATGATGCGGCCTACTTCGGGGCTGCCGGTAAAGGCTAGTTTGGCTACACCAGGGTGGGACGTCAGTGCGGAGCCCACTTCCTCACCAAAACCCGTCAGTACGTTGATCAGGCCTGCGGGGAAAATGTCGTTGGCGATACGGGCAAACTCCAGAGTGGATAAGCTGGCGTTCTCGTCGGGCTTCAAAATAACCGCGTTACCGGCGGCAATAGCCGGTGCTACTTTCAGGGCAACCATGATCGCCGGGACGTTCCAGGGGATGATCTGGCCGACTACGCCCAGGGGCACACGTTTGGCGATCAAATAGCCATCAGGAATAGGTCGGCCGAAGTCTTCATGGGCCACGATGGCGGCGGCAAAGTAACGGTATTGTGCCACTGCGATGTGATAGTCAATCATCACCTCCGAGACACGGCGGCCTACATCCGCTGCATCCAATTGCGCCAGTTGTGGGGCCGCTTGTTCCAAGGCATCGGCCAGACGGTTCAGCAAGATGGCTCTGGCCTCGTAGGCGCTTAAAGCCCATTGCTTTTGGGCCTGGGTTGCGGCTTGCACGGCCAGGTCAACTTCTTTGGCTCCGCAGCGAGCCAATTGACCAAGGGGGCGACCTGTGGAGGCGTTGATGGCGTGAAAGGTTTGTTCTGCATAGACGGTTTTTCCACCGATGTAGGCAGGGTGGTTTTGTGGCTGTTTCATGTCTCGGTTCCTTGTGTGGTAGAAGAAGAGGAAGCATCCCAGCAGAGGTTTGGATGCCATCCCCCGTTTTGCTAATAGTGCGCAGAGAAAGCGCGAGCGGCTATCCACAAAAGACGTTTTTAGCCCGATTGCGCAAGAGCCCGCCAAGGGAAAGTCCTGATCCGGGGACGCTTGGCGATGCCTACAATTTACGGAACCCAACAGAGTTGTTTTTGACATGAAGCCAGGGATGCAAGAAGCTGCCTTCCAGACTCGAGATCTGGATGAGGCCATTGGCCAAGTCAGTCGTGTATATGCGGCACATCACTTGCGCCTGTCGCGCCGAGATTCGCGGCCCTTTGATATGCGTTTGGGCGTGCTGGATGCCCAGACAGCGGGCTGTGTTGTGAACCTGCGTTATGACGCCGATGTCATGGTGGATGCCGCTGATTTACCGGGCCTGTACTTGATCATGACATGCACTGCAGGTCGGGGAAGGGTGCGCCAAGGCAGTAGTGAATCTACTTGGGCCTCAGGTATTACTTTGCCTGTTTCGGCCAATGTGCGTACAGACTTTCATTTTGGCGAAGGCTTCGATCAGCTGTCTTTCAGACCGGATGTGCAGGTGTTGAACAAGCTGTGCAGTGATTGGCTGGGCCGACCTTTGGAATGTCCGGTGCGCTTTCGCCTAAGCCCTTTTAGTGCGGACTTGTCGACGGCCTGGAATCAGGCGGTACAGATGCTGGTCGCGGCTGACAAGATTGCTTTGCAAGCGACGGTGCAGGCTTCCTTGAGCGAGTTTTTACACGGCATGCTACTTAACGGGCATCCGCATAATTTCAGCCAGGCCTTGCTCCAGCCAGGGATGTCGCTGTCCCGCGCAATGGTGGCGCGGGCGGAGGAATATATCTACGAACATTGTGAAAGTACCCTGACGGTCGGGGAGGTGGCAGCGGCAACGGGGGTTAGCCTACGTAGCCTGCAAGCCAGTTTCAGGCAGTTGGCCTTGGGCTCTCCAGTGCAACGAATGCGGGAGATCCGACTGCAGCGCGTACGTGCCAGCCTGGAGCGGGGGGAGGGTAGTGTGACGGAAGTGGCTCTGCGTTTTGGGTTCTTTCATCTAGGCCGATTCAGTGCTCAGTATCAGCAGATGTTTGGTGAGCGACCGGCGACGACGCTGGCGCGTACACGAAAACGAATGAGCTTGTTGTCATAGTCTTGAAGGCCAGCCAGATATCACAGACCTGGCTAATCAAGCAGTGTTGATTGGGGCGCACTGCCGTTCTGGGGCTAAAGCTCAGACACGCGGGCATGCGCCGGGATCTGGATGCTTAACGCAGATCCCGTACCTTGCAGCGAGTTTTCCCCAGTTCGTCCTCTTTGCAAGAGGTGGCAGCGGGGCCGTTGGAATCAAAATAAATCCCCATATTGTCCTTCTTGTTGTCGGGTGGACCGAAGCGATTGGACGCTTTACTGTTCTGGTCAAATTGGGGCAGGCGGTTACGCTCTAGCTGTTGCTCGCGTGCGGCTTGGTGTGCTTTCTCCTCGTTGTTCAAAGCCTTTTGGAAGTTTCGGCTAAATTCTGAGTCAAGAGCAGGGTCTTTCGATCCGCTTGATGCTGGATTTGCTTCACGAGGCAAGGTCGAAGCTGAACGTAGGTTTTTAAGATCGTCAGTCGTGATGGACAGATTGGGAGAGGCCGCGTGGCTGGCCACGGCGAGAAGACTGAGCAAGCCAATTGCAATGGGGTTCAGGTAGTTGCGCATCAGAATTTACTCGACGTGAATGTGATTTGATTTTCTATCGGGATTGTAGAGGTTCCGTATTGCGTACTTAGGCCCTGCGCTTAGCTTCTACATGACGACATAACGGGCTATGGCAAGAAAGTGCGCAGCGCTGCCGGCCAGCACAAACAGATGCCAAATACCGTGCCAATGTCGAAAGCGCTCGTCAAACACAAAGAAAACAATCCCGGCAGTATAAATCGCACCCCCGGCGGCTAACCAGGAAAAACCTTGCGAGCCCAGGTTAGATGACAACGGCCCCAGCGCCAGCAACACAATCCATCCCATGACTGCGTAAATCACCAGCGACAAGACGCGCGCAGGCGAACGAGGGCGGATATCCTGAAGAATGCCAATCAGCGCCAAGCCCCAGACCACACCGAACAGACTCCATCCCCAGGGGCCACGCAGCGTTACCAGGCAGAACGGCGTGTAGCTGCCAGCAATCAGCAAATAGATGGAAAAGTGATCCATCTTGCGAAATACGTTCTTGGCCCGTCCCTTGAAGCAGTGGTACAGGGTGGAGATCAAGTAAAGCAGAATCAGCGTGGCGCCATAGATTGCCGTGCTGGTGATGCGCCAGGGGTCTCCGGTAAAACTTGCCATGACCAGCAGCCAGGATACGCCGCCAACAGCCAGAACTGCGCCGACCAGATGTGACCAGGCATTGAATCGTTCACCGTAATACATGATTCTCTCTTCTCTCCGAACAGGTGGCGCGCAGCCCGCAAGACTGTTGCCGTGACCGGGAAAGCTTAGCGCATAAATCAAAATTTCGTACGGGTAGCTGGTTTGTCATTGACGTAGATTAATGCGCTGCCTTGGCATGCCGAATGCCGATCTGTGTGCTCGGCAAAAAGGCCCTGCAAAAAGCTTTGTTATTGGACGTGCTCAATAACAGACAGTCGAGTAAATTATGCTCAATAAAAACGTAGGGAGTAGAGGAAATGAGTAGGCAGAATTCACATCACCGTGCATTTTTTTCAATAAAAACGGCTGCCATGTTGCTGGCGCTAGGTATGGGAAGTGCAGCCGCTAATGCTGCGCCAGTCACGTTTTCCCATAAGGACTGGGACCTGAGCTGCGATAACACCTTAACCTGCCGTGCTGCTGGTTATGCAAATGATGGTGAAGAGCAGGGTTCAACGGTGTTGTTGACTCGGAAGGCGGGCAGTGGGGAGTCGGTGGCAAACAAAGTCATGCTTGCTCACTACAGTGATGCTGAATGGCGAGAAGGCCCACCCCCAGAACTGGTCGTTGCGGGTCGTACCGTAGGCCCATTGAGTTTCTTGGGCGATGAGTCCTGGCAAATGAATGAGGCGCAGCTAAGTCGGTTTTTGACAGCATTGAAAAAAGACGAAGCCATTTCTTTTCGTCAGAATGGCAGCACCTATTTATTCTCAGGCGCGGGATCAAGTGCCGTCTTGTTGAAAATGGATGATGTCCAAGGACGTGTGAACACCGCAGGAGCCATTTTGCGTAAAGGAAAGGGGAGCGAGTCTTCGCTTAAGGCGCCTATTGCTGCGCCTGTGATCACTCGTGCACCGGTTAAGGATAAAGAACTACGCCCCATGACGGCGCGGGAAGATGCCTTGATCAGGCCTGTGCTTATGCAGGTCCTCGCCGCCGATGCAGAGCAATCTTGTACTGATGACAGATTGTCTGAGCCATGGGGAATCGCACGGCTGAATCAGCAGTTCTCCCTGGTTGGGGCGCCATGCTGGCTAGCTGCTTACAACGGCGGGTCGGCCTATTTTGTTATCAATAACAATGTGCTGTCTGCACCCTTGTTAGTGAGTACGAGCGCTACTGATTACGATAATGGAACTATTTCGTCCAGCATGAAGGGCCGTGGACTGGGGGATTGCTGGAGTTATGAAGCGTCGGTCTGGGATGGAACCGGTTTTGTAGAAAGTGAACGTGGTGACACCGGGCGCTGCGCTCTGATTCGAGCAGGGGGCGCTTGGAATATTCCGGAGTATGTCAGCCAGCTTGTTGGGCCGTGAGGCCGGACAAAAAACGGGCTATCAAATGCTTCCGGTATCAAGAAGCTAAACCATTGATTTGATTAATATTGATTGTTTGGTTTCAATGGTTTTAGATTAACTGGTGCCGATGAAAGGAATCGAACCCTCGACCTTCTCATTACGAATGAGCTGCTCTACCGACTGAGCTACATCGGCTAACCTAAGACGATAAGTATATCCTGTTTTTTTCTGGTTTGTAAATTCTACGCGTGCTTTTGTAGTGTGGCGTGCTATGTTGAATGTTTTCAGCCTGTTAAGGGGATGGTGATGCTGGGGATCAAGATTGGTTTTGTAGTAGCGGCTTTCTTGCCTTGGTTGGCGGCGATTTGCGCTAAAGCAGGCGGTTCGGGCTTTGATAATCACGATCCTCGCCCATGGCTGGCCGGTTTGACGGGATGGCGCGCTCGGGCCAATGCGGCTCAGGCCAACGCGTTTGAAGCCTTGCCCTTTTTCTATGCCGCGGTGTTGCTGGCTTTGTGGTCGGGGGCGGATGGCTTGCGCGTGCAAAGCCTGATGATTGCCTGGATTGTGCTGCGTGTGCTGTATCTGGGGATGTACATCATGAACAAGGCCGCCCTGCGTTCGCTGGTGTGGTTCCTGGCCTTGGCGGTCAATATCTGGATTTTGTTTTTGCCGGTCGTGGTGGTCTAAGCCTGCCGCAAAAGTGAAGGGGCTGGTTCCGCCTGAGAAGGTGGAACCAGCCCCTTTTTTATACGTTTACATCACCATCTACACGAACTGGTTCAACTGATGTGTTGAGCCAGCCTGTGTGGCTTTAGTTGCTGTGATTTTCCTGTTCTTCAGCTTCAACGCGGGCGCTGACGGCCGAGGGGAACAGATCCCAGCAAGCGATGAACATGGCCGCAATCAAGGGGCCAATCACAAAGCCGTTCAGGCCAAAAATTGACAAGCCGCCCAGAGTGGAAATCAGGATCACGTAGTCCGGGATCTTGGTGTCTTTACCCACGAGCAGGGGGCGCAACAAGTTGTCGACCAGACCAATCACCAAAATACCAAAGGCGGTCAGGATGATGCCGGGAACATAGTGGCCCGATACAAAGAAGTAGATCGCCACTGGAGCCCAGATCAGGGAAGCACCAACAGCAGGCAGCAAGGACAGCACGGCCATCAGCACACCCCAGAACAGGGCGCCTTGAATGTCCAGGAACCAGAACATGATGCCGCCCAGTGCGCCTTGAGTGGCAGCAACGGCGATATTGCCTTTAACCGTTGCACGCACCACGGTGGTGAATTTGCGGAACAAGTGCGTTTTCTGGTTTTCGCTTAAAGGGATGAGCTGGCGGTAATGACGGCCCAGCTCCACGCCATCGCGCAGCAGGAAAAATAGCATGTACAGCATGATGCCCAGGCTGACCAGGAACTGGAAGGTGTTCTGGCCTACGTTCAGCGCCTGCTTGGTCAGGAACTGGCCGCCTTGCACTGCAAATTGCGAGAACTTCTCTTGCAAGGATGCAAAATCATGCAGGCCAAAACGGGCAGCAAAATCGTGCACGCTAGGGGGCAGGGCGTTGATGATTTTTTGTAGATATTCGCCAGGATTTAACTGTCCGCTATTCATCAAGTCATACAGCGTGGCAATTTGCTGGACCAGGGACGCCGAGATCAAAATGACCGGAATAATGACGATCAAAATAATGATAAGCAGGCTGATCAGGGCAGAGAGCGAGCGGCGGCCTTTGGTCTTGGCCAGAAGTTTGCGCTGCAAAGGCGAGAACAGAATGGCCAACACCGCACCCCAGAATATCGCGCCATAAAAGGGCAGAAGTATCCAGACGAAGGCAGCGGAGACGGCGGCCAGCAAAAGCAAAAAAGTACGGAATTGTAGATTTGGCCGGGTGGACATGGAATATTTCCATAAGCGTGAATTTGAGCCGATTGTACGGGTGAATGCCGGCGATTGGCTGGAATCTTAGTATCTGTTTATTGGCTTTGTGTCGGCTTTTTCGTCCTGTGAGTATTCATCGTCTGCTCATGTGGGGTTTTCATCAGTCGGCTCAATAGACGCGATGGTTCTGCAAGCTGGGTCTGTGAGGACATCTTGCCTGTGACACACCCGTGCAGGACCTGGCCTGCGATGGAGGTCAGACCTGTTTACTCGCGGGTATGTGGAGCTATTCCAGCCTGCTGGTGAAGCCAGCATGTTTAGCCGCTTGGTATCAGGCTTGAGCTTGGCGGGCTTGCTGCAGGTAGTGACTGCTGCGCCAGATATGCAGGCTGCTGCGTTCAAACCAACGGTGAGTATCGGTAATGCGCAGAGTACGGGAAGCATCGCTATGGTTTTGCGGGACCGCCAGCAGTTCGCTGCGGACCCTGCTGAGCAAGTCCGCCAATGCCAGGGACTCCCCCTGCACTTGATCCAGCCAGCCTGCGGACGCCTGATCGTGCAGTCCTTGCTGGGCTAGCGTGTTAAGCCTTGAGGCCCGGGTTCGCGCTTCTTCATAGCGGCCATCGTTCAGGTCTGTAGCGGGCGGGTGTTGCAAGCGGCTACGCAGGCGTTGCATATGGTCGATGGCATGGAGCAGGGCGCTGATTCGGGCAGCGATCAGCGCATTGTCGTCCCCACTGGGAATACGCAGCACAAATTCATAAGCTTGATCCAGCACGCTTTCTATTTGCTTAAGGTCTTCGGCGGCCGAGTTGGGGCGAGTCATGTTCAAGCTGTGCTGATACAGATTCATCAGGCGCTGTGCCAGCTCCTGCAAGGTGCGCTGCGTGGTCTCCAGGGACAGAGCCGGGACTTGCAGCAAGCTGTCGTCCAGATGGTGCTGGGGGCGTGCAGCGCGGTCAGGCACTAGTCGTTGTACCCAACGGGCAAATTGCTGTGTAAAGGGCAGGCATAGAACTGCGCCCAGGCCAATGAACAGGCTGTGAAAGGCGGCCAGTCCCAAAGCCCCGGGTGGGACATTCATATAAGAGCCTGTGGCATACATGGCTTTCAGAAACACGGGCAGGATTAATAAGCCCAGTAAGCCGGCAATGACGTTGAACAGAATGTAGGCAATCGCGGTGCGTTTTGCATAGATTGTGCCGCCTATGGCCACCAGAACGCCTGTCAATGTCGTGCCGATGGAGGCGCCCACCACAATGGCGGCCGCTTGATCAAAGCTGACCGCACCCGCATCCAGGGCCGTCAAGGTCATGGCGATGGCGGCGGTAGACGATTGCAGGACGGCGGTCAGAGCTAGACCTGTCAGCATAATCAGCAGATGGGCACCGTAGCCGCCCGTGGGCATATGAGCCAGGCTGAAGTTGGCCGCCAGGCCTTGCATCCCTTCTTGCAGCATCCCCAGGCCCAGAAACAGAATGCCGAAACCAGCCAGGGCACGGCCCAGTTCTTTTTGACGAGCAGGGGCCAGTAGCTTGATCAATGCGCCCAGTCCAATTAAAGGCAAGGTGTAAAAGCCCAGGTTCACTTTCAGGCCCAGGCCGGAAATGATCCAGCCGGTCGCGGTATTGCCCAGGCTGGCTCCAATCACAACGCCAATGGCTTGAGTAAAGGAGATGAGCCCTGCACTCACAAAGCCAATCAAGGTGACGGTTGTCGCTGTGGAAGATTGCGCCAGTGCCGTAATCAAGGCACCGGATAAAAAAGCTTTGACGGGCCTGCCGGTGAAGGCCAGCAGAATCTGCTTTAAGGAGCCGCCCGCAAACGCCACCAAGCCTTCGGATAGCAGCATCATGCCGATCAGAAAGAGACCGAGTCCCCCTAGAAAGGGAAAAAGAGTATCAAGCATAGAAAAATGATCAGGCAGAGGTGGCTGAGTTTCCCTGTTAACAGGGGGGAGGGGCAGGGTGTAGAAAGGGAACGTACTTTACCGTAAAGCACGCTGGCTGGTGGTGAATTGTATGCAATAGCCCCGGCCTCTTATTTTTTTGTGTATAAGAGCGCTTGGTTTATAGAGCAATAGGGAGAGGGGTGTGGTTTTTCGTAAAAAAGTGACGATAGCAGGCGCGGCTCTGCTGCTGGGAACGCTGATGGCCGGTCAGGCTCATGCGCTGGATATGTGGCATTCCGATACGGTCTGGGCGAATCAAGGGATGTGCGCCGCGAACTTTACCTTTGATAGCGGCATGGATCGCATTGCACAGCTGCAAATTCATTTCCAGGCGATTGATACCAAGACGAACAAGGTGGTGGCCGAGGACACGATTGAAGTTGAGGAGTTCGGCGGCTCAAATGCAGACCGCTACGCAACCGGCTATTGGCATAGTGAAATGGCCTGCGACGATGGCTTGCGTTTAGTGGTGGATCAGGCCCAGGCGGTGGTGGAAGGGGAGCGTATGGATTTGCTGGCAAATAAAGAGTTGAGCATTCGGCCCTTTGTTCCTTACACGATCAGCATGGAACCAGCGCGTGCTGTCCAGTCTGAGCGTCCACAAGCCTGTCAGGCGGCGAAGTTTACTGTTCGGGCGTTTATCCAGGACAAGGACGGTTATAGCAATGTGCGCGCGCAGCCCAATGGCAAAAGCGATGTCATTGAAAAGCTGTTTGATAAGGAAGCGTTTTATACCTTTGAGCAGAAAGGGAACTGGTGGCAGGTGTGCACGCCTACCGGGCAGATCGGCTACCTTTATCACGACCGTATCCGCAGCCAACACTAAGCAGCAAAAGCGCAGCGCACTAGAAAGGCAGTGCGCTTGTTAACGGTGCATGCCTGTGCAGGCACCGCATGTTCCAGACGTAGATCCCCGACCAGGGCTCGAACCTGGGACCTGCGGATTAACAGTCCGTCGCTCTACCGACTGAGCTATCGGGGACCAGCAAAGAAAATGATTATAGGGTGAGACTATCGAAAATGTAAAGAGGTATTTTAAAAAACACTATTTTCATATCAGCAAAAGGGAGTGAAGCCCTTGGCAATAGGCGTAAATCCTGATTTTTTTGATGGGAACATACCGTCTGGTCAATAAGGGAGTAGCGCCGGTTCTGTAGCAAATCGTTGCAAGCCTTTTGTTACGTGGCTTGGCGGCTAATTTAAACCCTTGGGCGCAAGGGTGGTCCTAGCCCTACAACTAGGGAAAATGCGTACAAAACCTAGTAAACACGCCGGATAGCGTTTATTGACATCAATATTGTTTATGTCTGAAATATAAATGCTTGCAGTATATGCCCGTCAATTATCAAGACCCCACTCAGTCCTTGGGATGGGGGACTTGCTTGAGGGATTTTTGCTTCAAGAAACAGGAGGGGGCGTTGAGGCCTGGCACCGGATTTTCAAATTCCGAGAATGTGTCGCCCAGCGCTTGGACAGGAGCCGGACAACGATAAGAAATCCGGCATTCAGACGTTTTTTGAGAACAGAGAACATGAAAAAAACTATCTTGGCAGCATTGTTGATGCCCGTCTTGGCGGTGCCTGCTTACGCGGCAACGAATGTGACCTTGTATGGCGTGGTCGATACGGGCCTGGGCTACGAACAATGGAAAGGGAGCGACCTGAAAGGCAGCGCAGACAAGCAAAGCCGTTTTGGTCTGTACGACCAGGGTTGGATGGGTAACCGTTGGGGTTTGATGGGCAGCGAAGATCTGGGTGATGGCCTGAAAGCCAATTTCATGCTGGAAAGTGGCCTGGATCTGAGCGATGGCACTGCACGCCAAAATCGCTTGTTCGGTCGCCAAGCCACGTTGGGCTTGAGCGGTGAGTCCTGGGGCCGTGTTGATCTGGGCCGTCAGACAACCGTCACTTCCCTGTACGTGGCCGGTGTTGCCAGCCCCTTTGGCGGTAACGGCTACCAATACGGCGTGGGTGCGGCATTTGACGCAGCCAACACTGTCCGTTATGACAATATGCTGGCCTACCAAAGCCCTGAGTTCTCTGGCTTCCAGTTCGGTGCTGGCTACTCCTTCAACACCAATGGCGCACAGAAATGGAATCGTAGCGGTTTGACTGGCAATGCCATCAATAGCGACGAAGCCAACGTCAAGGCTTTCAGTGTCGCCATGCGCTACAACAATGGCCCCTTGAAAGCGGCCTTGAGCTTCGACCAAGCCCGTTATGGCTCGGCCCGTGATCAAGGTGGCAACCTGACTGCCGCCGAAAACGGCAATGTCAGCGCCTGGAGTCTGGCTGCCAGCTACAAGTTCAGCGTGGCAACCGTACACGCTGCCTTTGGCCAGAGCCGCAATGGTTTTATCGGTGGTTCTTTGCAAACCGAACAGTTTGGTGCAGGCCTGCATAAAGACCTGAAAGTGAACTCCTACGCCTTGGGTGTCACAGTACCGGTTGGTAAGGCTGGGTCTGTGCTGGGTTCCTGGACCATGGCTGATCCACGTTCCACCCCACGCAGCACCGATGATGACAAGACTCAGCACGTCTTTAGCGCCGGCTATCTGCATAACTTGTCCAAGCGCACCAATGTGTACGTGATTGGTTCCTATGCCCGTAATATCGGTTATTACAGCGATCTGAAGAGCACGGTGGCTACCGTGGGTCTGACGCACCGTTTCTGATCTTTCTGACTGATTCTGTCAGCTCTGATCCGGTGTAGTGCGTTAGCAGCGGCGGCGCCGGTACAGGCAAGGGCTAGGTCAGGGGAAAAGAGCCACAGCGGGGCTGCATCAACATGCAGCCCCGCTGTCCTTTTTGGGGCAGACAAGGTGGCTGCTGATTTGTTTATCCAAATGTTAACAAGGCCGTTTTTGCTTATTGTGCTTGGCGTGTTTTATAAGGACAAAAAAAATCAGCCCAAAGCAAATGCTATGGGCTGATTTCGATGGTTTTCTTGGCTCCCCGACCAGGGCTCGAACCTGGGACCTGCGGATTAACAGTCCGTCGCTCTACCGACTGAGCTATCGGGGACCAGAGAAAAAGAATATAGCATGGGTTTTAAGAAGTGTGCAAGCTTTTGCGATTAAAAACGCCAAAGTTTTATAAAAAGCTTGGGCGCGCTGGCCTGGCTACACGCTCTGCGGCCAGTTACCTGGCCGGCTTGGCCCATCAACATAGGCGCAGCGGGTGGCAAAGAGTAGAATCAGGGGCTTATTGCCCTTATCGACTCTTTTTTTTCCGCCGGGGCCAGCGGCTTTTTGGCTGATTGTGTTGCCCTGCAAAGTGATGAATCCCCATGCAAGCTAGTCAAGGCCCCAGTACGCAGCGCAGTTCCTTTTTAATTGGACTGGCACTGTCGGGGGGCGGCTCTATTCTTTTCTCCGCCAAAGCGGTCGTTGCAAAACTGACGTACCAATACGATGTCACTGCGTTAACTGTGATTGGTTTCCGCATGCTCTTGTCGCTACCGTTCTTTTTGGCGATTGCCTTGTGGCAGATACAAAAAGTGCGTCAGGGCAAGCTGGCTGCTTTGACCGGACGTCAAAAGCTGGAGCTGGTGGTTCTGGGTTTTCTGGGCTATTACCTGGCCAGTCTGCTGGACTTCATTGGCTTGGAATATATCTCGGCCGGTCTGGAGCGATTGATTCTATTTCTGTCGCCCACCTTCGTGCTGATGTTCTCCGCCATTTTCCTGAAGCGTCGAATTTTGCCCAAGCAATGGCTGGCTTTGGCCTTGGCGTATCTGGGGGTAGGGCTGGTTTTTGTGCAGGACTTGAGCCTGACGGGCGATGACGTATTGCTGGGCGCGATCTGTGTGCTGGGTTCGGCTATTTCTTATGCCGTGTACCTGATTGGGTCGGGGGAATTGCTCAAATCTATTGGGTCTACGCGCTTGGTGGCGTATGCCATGTCTTTCTCCGCGGTCTACACCCTGATTCACTTTTTTGCCGTCTTTGGTTGGCAGGGCTTGGTGCAACCTGCGCCTGTCTACGGCTTGTCCATGATCCATGCCGTGTGCAATACCGTCTTGCCTACCTTCATGACGATGTGGTCGGTAGAGCGCATTGGCGCCCCCATGAGTGCGCAAATGGGTTTGATCGGGCCGGTGTCAGTGCTGTTCCTGGCGAACTGGTTTTTGGGCGAGCCCATTACCGCGATACAGCTGTTGGGTACGGCTTTTGTGCTTAGCGGGGCCATGGTCTTGAGCCGCCGCTAAGCCGCGTTGAAAACGGGCTGGCTTACTTGCCGTTGGCCAGCCGCTTTTCGATTTCCTCGCTGTGTACGTCGTAGGTGGTGAAACCAGCCAGATTGGCGGGCATATTCAATTTATCGCGGTGAATCAGCGTTTGACGTATATCGTCCAGGCCGGAGCGCCAGTGTTCGCGCATGGTGATGCGGCCAAACTGGTAATCCTTGTAATGCTGCTCGTAGGGCTGGTTACGGTAAATCAGGTGCACCACGTTATAGCGCTTGCTGCTGGATAGCTCTTCGGCCAGACGGCAAGGCAAGAGATCTTTGCGCTGGTCTTCGGGAATCAGTGCCAGCAACTCCGACAGAATATGGCGCATGTACTGCGAGTGGCGCATATCTTCCGTCACCATACGGGTGCGGCTGGAGTAGCGGATCTCGTTTAAGCGGTCGCTGACTTCACCCATATTGGTGGGCACCGGACCACGCGCACTCCACAAGTCCACTTGGAAGACCAGCGTGTCCCGACGCGGGGACTGATCCAGCACATAGGACAAGGGGGTGTTCGAGACCAGACCACCATCCCAATAATATTGACCGTCAATTTCCACGGGGGCAAAAGCCGGGGGCAGGGCGCCCGAGGCCATAAAGTGCTCGGCCCGCAAGGTGGTGCGATGGTTGTCGAAATAAACGAAGTTACCTGAGCCGACATTGACGGCCCCTACCGAAATGCGCTGGCGCTTGTCGTTGATGCGGTCAAAGTCGCATAGACGCTCCAGGGTATCTTTGAGGGCGCTGGTGTCGTAGTAGCTGGCACCTTCAGGCACACCGGGCGTAGCCTGCATCGGGGGTGGGAAGCGGGGGCGGAAAAAGCCGCGTTGACCCAGAACCAGAGCATTGCTGGCGTTATAGGCGCTAATGGCTTCGCGCATCACATCGTTAATGCCAAACAAAGCGTGTTCCAGGCAGGCCGGAGCGGACCAGCCAAAATAGGGCTCACAAATGGTGTCCCAGAACTCGCGCAGACGCTCTACCTGACGCTCGGGCGGATTGCCCGCAATAATGGCCGTATTCAAGGCACCAATCGATATCCCGGACAAGCTGTCAGGTTCAATCCCGGCCTCCAGCAAACCTTCGTAAACACCGGCCTGGTAGGCACCCAAAGCGCCACCACCTTGTAAAACCAGGGCAACGGTTTCGTAGGGAGGCAGGTAGGCGGGGCGGGCAAAAGCCGGTGCGTCTTGCGCTTGTGGCGTAGAAACAGATGAAGTGTTCATGGCATCACTCGGTTCAAGGGAGGGACAAAGAGGGGGACTTATGATCCCGTCTGTTTGTGCTGCACTGCAGCAAGAGTAACATCGCCGTCGCCCTCAACTGAGGCCAGAATGCAAACTTGCGTTAAGACCCGGTGTCGGTTGGGGGTGATTCCGGCGTTTTCAGGTGGTCGGCAAAGGCGCTTAACACTTGGCTGCGGTAGCGCTCCTTGTGCAGGACTAGAGACAGGCGACGCTTCAAATCCAGAAAAGGTGTGGTCAAGATGCACAGTCGCTGATTGGCAACAGCATCCAGCGTGGCGGCTTGAGGCAAGCACGCCAGCCCAAGCCCGGCGATCACGGCTTGCTTGATGGCCTCTACCTGGCCCAACTCCATCAGTACATGGCCGCCAGGAAGTACATTCAGCGCTTGCTCGGTCAGGGCTCGGGAGGCGGAACCACGCTCTCGCATGATCCAGCTCATGCCGGCAAAGTCCGCCTTACTTAGATTCGCTTTAACGGCCAGCGGATGATCGGGCGCGGCGCAGACCACCAGAGCATCCTCGCGCCAGACCCAGGTCTCCAGTTGCGGATGATTGACCGGCCCTTCTACGCAGGCGATGTCGCAACTGTGGTCCAGCAACTGGGTGATGATATTGGCCGTGTTGTCTACCGAGACATGCAAGGACACGCGGGGATGTTGGCGCACAAACTGGCCCACCAGATCTCCAATCAAGTAGTTGCCAACGGTATTGCTGGCGCCAATACGGATTTCTCCACGCAGCTCGCTTTCTTCTTGCTGGCTTTGCATCTCGCGCAGCCGTTCCAGAATTTCACGGGCATGGGGCAAAAGCTGTTTGCCGCGACTGGTCAATTGCATCCGACCGGGGGTGCGCTCAAACAAGGGGCTATCCAGCTGTTTTTCCAGTTCAGCCAAGGCCATGCTGGCGGCAGGTTGGGACAGGTGGATCTGGGCGGCGCAGGCACGCACGGTGCCCAAGGTCGCAATGCCCACAAACACTTCCAGTTGTCTGATGCTGATCGCGTTCATGATAAATAAAATTGATACTTACGATAAGTAATAATGAATTTTTTAATACAGTCGGTCAACCTAAAATTACTTTTACTTATTACATATCTGGAATGACGAGATGAGCAGTGTGACCGATTTATCTGCAGCAAGCACGAACCTGAAGGTGCAGGGGAAATCGGGGTTCTCTTTGAAGCCATCGCGCTGGTGGGGTTTTTTATTGTCGGTGGCCGTGGGGGTAGTGGCCATGGGGCTGGGCAAACTCTGGCCTTTGATTGGCGGGCCGGTGTTTGCCATTGTGCTGGGTATGGTGGTGCGCAACAGCCTGGGAGTGGCCACGGTGTTTCAGCCCGGTTTACGTTTCTCCTCCAAAGTATTGCTGCAGTGGTCGATTATCGGGCTGGGGTTTGGTTTGAGTCTGCCCCAGGTGATGCGCACGGGCATGGATTCGCTGGCCGTCACACTGGTGACGTTGACGGTGGCTTTTGTGACCGCCATGGTGCTGGGCCGCGCCTTGGGTATCCCTTCCAAGCTGCGCACTTTGATCGGGGTAGGCACAGCGATTTGTGGCGGTTCGGCTATTGCTGCTGTGACCCCTATCTTGAAGCCCGAAGAGCATGAAACGGCGCTGGCGATCTCCACCATCTTTATCTTCAATATTGTGGCGGTACTGATTTTCCCCTTGGCCGGTCACATGATGAATATGTCGGATGCGGGCTTCGGGGTTTGGGCGGGCACGGCGATTAACGATACGTCTTCAGTGGTGGCGGCCGGCTATAGCTACAGCCGTCAGGCGGGTGACCATGCCACGATCGTCAAACTGACCCGTGCCACATTGATCATTCCTATCTGCTTGATTCTGGCAGGTCTTGAAATGTGGCGTTCGCGTCAGGCAGGCCGTGACTTTGACCTGATGCGTGTGTTCCCTTGGTTCATTGTCTGGTTCATGGTGGCATCAGCGCTGCGTTCTTTGGGCTGGGTGCCGGTCGAGTGGCTGGAGCCTCTGCGCTTCATGGCTGAGTTCTTGATGGTGCTGGCCCTGGCCGCAATTGGCCTGTCCTCGGACTTGCGCATTATGGCTAAAGCGGGCGCACGTCCTGCCTTGCTGGGATTGGGGGTATGGATAGCGGTAGCGCTTAGCAGTTTGTTGGTGCAGCGCTGGATAGGCGTCTGGTAATAGAAAACGGGGCATCAAGCCCCGTTTTTTTATGCTTAGAAGAACCAGGAGCCGGGGCTGTGGCGAATGGCAACGCCCACGATATAGATAAAAATCGCAATGGCCAGCAAAGAGGCAATGGCTCGGATCTGCGGAGTTTTACCGCGTTTGATCGCAAACGTGCCCACGATGATATAGAGCACAAGCAGCACAATTTTGGTAATCAACCAGGGTTGATTGGCCGCTGCCCCCAGCATGCCCGCCAGCGCCAGACCACAGACCAGCAAAATGGTGTCGATCACATGCGGGGCAATGCGCACAAAGCGATTTTGCAAACAGGATGAGCCTGTCACTGACCAGAAGGCGCGAATAATAAAAAACAAAATGCTCAGCCCGGCAGCTGTCATGTGCAAATGTTTGAGGGCTATGTAAGTCATGCCTGTCGTTTCCTTCTGAAGTTCGGGGTGCAGAAAAAGGCAGTATACGCAGGCTAGGCTTGAAAGAGTTTGTTCTGCGCCTGAGCGCTGGTAGGATCAGGCGCAGCAAGAGCCAGTCTTAAAGTAGGTTGAGGGGCAGTTTCAAATACACCTGCCCATTGCTTTCAGGTTCGGGGAAGTGGCCTGCGCGGATATTGACCTGGATGGAGGGCAAGATCAGGCGCGGCATACCCAACGTTTTATCCCGTGCGTTGCGGCGTTCGCAAAACTGTTCCTGGCTGATGCCGTCCCGTACGTGAATATTGCCGGTTTTTTGTTCCTGGACGGTGCACTTATTTTCAGGCTCCCGCCCTTCGGGAGGGTAGTCGTGGCACATGAACAAGACGGTTTTGGGCGGCAAGCGCAAGAGGCGCTGGATGGACTCGTAAAGCTGCTTGGCGCTACCGCCCGGGAAATCGCAACGGGCTGTGCCTACATCGGGCAGAAACAGGGTGTCGCCCACAAATACCCCCAAATCTTTGACGTGATAAGCCATGTCCGCCGGGGTATGGCCAGGGACGTGCAAGACTTCTACCTCAATATCACCTATATGGAAGATTTGCCCATCTGCAAAGAGAGCATCAAATGGCGTGCCATCCGCGCGGATTTCGGCCTCGATATGGAAAATCCGGCTGAAGGTGGATTGAACTTGCTTGATGTGTTGGCCAATGGCGATCTGGCCGCCCAACTGTTGTTGCAGCCAGACGGCGGCCGACAGGTGGTCGGCATGGGCGTGAGTTTCCAGAATCCATTGCACCTGCAGTTTGTGCTGCTGTACAAAATCCACAATTTTCTGCGCTGAATCGGTGCTGCTGCGAGCAGCGGCGGCGTCATAGTCCAGCACCGAGTCGATGATGGCGCACTGGCTTTGGCCTGCGGCATAGACCACGTACGAGAAGGTGGACGTATCCGAGTGAAAGAAGCTGGCGACCTGGGGTTGGAGCATGTCAGACCTCTTGTGGCTTATAAATTACAAAAAGATATTATATAATAATATATATTGTGTTTTGGTAGATCGTAATGAATCAAACGGAACTGGAAGCCCTGCGCAAGGTGGCCGGACAAGCCAGCGGCCTGCTGGGCTCTTTGGCCAATCCCGATCGTTTGCTGATTCTGTGCACCTTGGTGCAAGGCGAATGCAATGTGGGGGAACTGGCCCAGCGTAGCGGTATTGCTCAGCCTACCTTATCTCAGCAGTTGACGGTATTGCGGCGCGAAGGGCTGATTGAGAGCCGTAAAGAAGGCAAGTTTGTGTATTACCGCCTGGAGCATCCCGCCGTCCTGGCACTCATGCAAACCTTATATGGCATCTTTTGCGCGCCGGGAGGCACTGATGATCACGATTGACTGGAGTTCATTTACGCCGTGGAGTTCCGTAATCGGCGGTGCTTTGATTGGTCTGGCAGCCTCGATACTGGTGCTGTTCAATGGCCGGGTTTTTGGTATTTCAGGGCTGCTTTCTGGCACCTGGAGTAGCGCGACGGGGGATCGTGGCTGGCGCTGGATGGCTTTGCTGGGGATGGCGGCGTCACCGTGGTTGTACCGCCTGGCGGGTGAAACGGTGCCAGTTGTGCAGGCTCAGCCTTGGGCGTGGGTGCTGGCGGCAGGTTTGTTGGTAGGTTTCGGAACCCGTCTGGGCTCTGGTTGTACCAGTGGTCACGGGGTATGTGGTTTATCGCGTCTGTCTGGCCGTTCTTTCGCGGCGACCTTGGCATTCATGGCCAGTGGTTTTCTGACCGTCTATGTGTTGCGCCATTGGATCTAAGGAGCCTGTCATGCAATATTTCATCGCTTTAGTGTCCGGCTTGATCTTTGGTCTGGGCTTGTTGATTTCGGGCTTGGCCAATCCGGCTAAAGTCTTGGCTTTTCTGGATCTGGCGGGCGCTTGGGACCCTTCATTAGCCTTGGTGATGGCGGCTGCCATTGCGGTAGCTTTCGTGCCGTTTAGTTTGGCGCGCCGCCGCCCTTGTGCGTTCGTGACGGGGCAGCCTATGAATCTGCCCAAGCAGCGTCAGATTGATCGCCCCTTGATTATCGGTTCTTTGATTTTTGGGGCGGGTTGGGGCTTGGCAGGTTTTTGCCCCGGGCCAGCTGTTGTGCTGGCGGCCTCTGGAGCCCCGTTGGCGATTCTGTTTTTCCTTGCGATGTTAGGCGGCATGTGGGTGGCTGAACGGGTGCGTGCCTAATTACAACAGGCAAGAACAGGCCTGCACCCATGGCCAGTTAACCCAGATGCGTACTGGGAGCCGGAACCTGATCCGGCTCCATATTGACCAGCCCCTGCAAAATTCCGCAGTGCTCCAGACCACCCGCCTGACCGCAGCGGTGCCGTAGCTCAATCAACTGTTTTTGCAGGTGTTCCAGTTCGGCAATCCGGACAGCCACGTGTTCAATATGTTCATCCAGTAATTCATTGACGGGGGCGCAGTCTTGCGCCGGCCCATCCATAAAGGCCAGCAGGCCGCGAATCTCCTCATGTGTCATATCCAGGCTGCGGCAGTTACGGATAAAACGCAGCCGTTCCAGGTGGATCGTGCGATACATGCGGTAATTCCCATCGCTGCGTTCGGGCTCGGGCAGCAGCCCCACCTTCTCGTAGTAGCGGATAGTTTCCGTGTTGCAGTGGCTTTTTTCAGCCAGTTCACCGATTTTCATTGCTGTGCCTCCAGAGGGCTTGACCTTGTAGTTACTTTAGGCTTTCTACTGATCTCATGCAAGAAGCGAGGAAACGCGATGACATCAGCAAATAACTCTTCAAAGGTCGGCTCCGCCATGGGGCAGGGTGCTGCAAAGGCCAGTATGCCAGCGCATTCTCACGACCACAGCCATGAGCACGATCACGTTGCGGGACAGCCGCATGATCACGATCACGATCACGATCACGATCATGGGCATAGCCACGAGCATTCGTCTGCCCAGCGTCACACAGACGCAGCGGCCTGCTGCTCGGCGCCCGCCATGGGTCCGTCGGTCAGCTTGGCGGCCAGCACCTCCACGCGTCTGGTCGTGCACATTGCCGATATGGACTGCCCGGCGGAAGAAAACATGATTCGTACAGGTCTGAAGCGCCTGGATCAAGTGCAAAACCTGGGTTTTGACTTGATGCAGCGCGTGTTGACGGTTGATCATGCCGATGGCGCACGGGACAAGGTGCTGGGAGCCTTGCGCGGTTTGGGGTTTGAACCACGCATGGCAGATGAGGAACCGGTGAAGCTGATGTCAGCCAAACAGGGCCTGATCCGGATTGCTGGTGCCGTGGTGCTGGCCTTGGCGGCTGAAGTCAGCCATTGGTTGGCAGCGCCGGAGTGGCTGGTCATTATTCTGGCGGCGGCGGCGATCCTGTCCGGTGGTGTGCAGGTCTATAAAAAGGGCTGGATATCGCTGCGCAATGGTCAGCTCAACATCAATGCCTTGATGAGTATCGCCGTGACTGGCGCTGTGCTGTTGGCCCAATGGCCAGAAGCCGCAATGGTGATGTCTTTGTTCAGCTTGGCTGAATGGATCGAGGCCCGCTCGTTGGATCGTGCACGTAACGCCGTGGACAGTTTGCTGAAATTGGTACCGGATGAGGTGCTAGTCAGTGCAGATGGTCGGGACTGGAGCCGTGTGCCCGCCAATCAGGTGCAGGCCGGTTGGCAAGTCCGTGTGGCGCCGGGTGAGCGCTTTGGTCTGGACGGCAAAGTGTTGCAAGGTCAAAGCACGGTTAACCAGGCCCCCATCACCGGCGAGAGTGCGCCCGTGGACAAGGCTCCCGGTGATGAGGTCTTTGCAGGCACCATCAACGGCATGGGCGAACTGGTTTACCAGGTGCAGTCCGCTCACGATGAAACCTTGTTGGCTCGCATTACCCGCTCGGTTCAGGAAGCCCAGGCCAATAAAGCACCGATTCAGCGTTTTGTAGATCAGTTCTCTCGTGTCTATACTCCGCTGGTCGTGATTGCGGCGGCGTTGATGGCCGTGGCCTTGCCCCTGATCTGGGGTGTGAGCTGGTCTGATTCGGTTTACCGTGCGCTGGTATTGCTGGTGATTGCTTGCCCTTGCGCCTTGGTAATTTCCACTCCTGTAGCCGTGGTCAGTGCTTTGGCCAGTGCCGCCCGTGCCGGTATCTTGATTAAAGGCGGGGTGTATCTGGAGCGGGCTCGTCAACTGCGCTACTTGGCGGTGGACAAGACAGGTACCTTGACCTTGGGCGAGCCTTCCTTGAGCGAATACGGCAGCTTGCGTCGTGGTCTGTCTGATAGCGAAGTGCTGGACAGGGCGGTGGCCTTGGCCGAGCGTTCTGATCACCCCGCTTCGCAAGCCATTGCACGTGGACGTTTGGCGTCAGGACTGCTGCGTCTGGACCAGTTTGAGGCTTTGGCTGGCAATGGTGTTCAGGCTCAAGGTTCGGAAGGCTTGCTGCGCTTGGGTAAGCGTAGCTGGGTGCTGGGGCAGGGCGTGGCGGAATCCAGCGCGGCAGAGCAGCAGGCGGTGGAGAGCGGCGCCACTATGGTGTATCTGGGTGACGAGCAGGGTTTAGTGGCCTGGTTCGCCATGATGGATACCTTGCGCCCCACCACGACTCAGGCTATTCGTGCCTTGCAGGATCAGGGCGTGCAGGTGGAGGTCCTGTCGGGCGACCACGAGCAAGCCGTGCGTCATGTGGCTCAGCAAGCCGGTATCAAGGATTATCGTGGTGGCTTGCTGCCACAGGACAAGCTTGATCGTATCGAGGAAAAGCTGGGCACGGGTTTGGTGGGCATGGTGGGCGATGGCATTAACGACGCGCCTGCTTTGGCTCGGGCCGATGTGGGTATCGCCATGGGTGCCCTGGGTTCGGACATTGCCATTGAAACTGCTGATGTGGCCTTGATGGACGATGATCTGGGCAAAATTGCCTTGTTGATGCGTCAGTCGCGTGCCTTGCATCTGGTGCTTTGGCAGAACATCAGTCTGGCCCTGGGTATCAAAGCCGTATTTTTGGTGATGGCCCTGACCGGACAGGCCACGATGTGGATGGCTGTCTTTGCAGACGTGGGAGCCAGCTTGCTGGTGGTCTTGAACAGCTTGCGCCTGCTGCGGACCCGCAAAGAGTCGTAATAAGCCGCTTGTAGGTGGAACGCCGCCTGAATTGAAGTGTGCCCCGAAGGTTGAGCAGGTCTGCAACGTTCGGAGCCGTTCAGCTCAGGCGGTTTTTTTATGCCTCATCAAATCAGCCCATCACTATCGTGAAGGTGGCTGGACACGCAGTAGTATCATTAAGGCTTCATTTGAGTTGAAGCCCGGCTTGTTGCTCATCTGTTTCGAGCAGGCAGGGCATGACAAGGACGCGCGATGATTGCACTGCTGGAAGCGGGTCGAGCCGGATTCCTGGGGCGAAAACATTGGGTCAATAACCTGCTGGCCGGTTTGGTGGTGGGGGTGGTGGCCTTGCCCTTGGCAATGGCCTTTGCCATTGCTTCCGGGGTCAAGCCAGAGCAAGGCTTGTACACCGCCATTATTGCCGGTCTGGCGGTTTCCTTATTCGGGGGCAGCCGGGTACAGATTGCCGGGCCCACGGGCGCATTCATCGTTATTTTGTCCTCGGTGGTGGCGCAGCATGGTGTCGCCGGCTTGCAAATTGCCACCTTGATGGCCGGGGTAATCTTGCTGCTGCTGGGCGTGTTGCGTCTGGGGGCGGTTATTCGCTTTATCCCTGATCCCGTCATTGTGGGATTTACGGCTGGCATTGGCGTGATCATCTGGGTAGGCCAGTGGCGCGACTTCTTTGGCTTGCCTGCTGTCGTCGGCCAGCATTTTCACGAAAAGCTGTGGTTCTTGCTGCACAATCTGCCAGCTTTGGATTGGCCCACCACCGTGCTGGGTCTCCTGTCGCTGGCCATTTTGATCTTGGTCCCCCGCATTCCCACCTTGGCACGCTTGCCCGGCCCTTTGGTGGCCCTGGTCATCATTACCTTAATTCAGGCCATTTTCCGTTTTGAGTCCGTGGCCACGATTGGGTCCAGCTTTGGTGCTTTGCCCAGCGGCCTGCCAACATTTCAATGGCCAGAAATTACGATGACGCGCATCGTGGAGCTGATTGGCCCAGCGTTCGCCATTGCTATGTTGGGGGCGATTGAGTCGCTCTTGTCAGCCGTCGTGGCGGATTCCATGACCGGTACCCGGCACAACTCCAATCAGGAATTGATCGGCCAAGGTTTGGCTAACGTGCTTTCGCCTTTATTTGGCGGCATTGCAGCCACCGGTGCCATTGCCCGTACCGCCACAAATATCCGTAACGGGGGAGATAGCCCGATTGCCGGTGTGGTCCATGTGATCTTTCTGGTGCTGGTGTTACTGCTCTTGGCCCCGTTGGCCGCCTACATCCCTTTGACGGTACTGGCAGCCATCTTGTTCATGGTGGCCTGGAACATGAGTCAGGCTGGCTTGGTACTACGTTTGCAGCGCCGCTTGCCCGTGGCAGACCTGTTCATTTTGTGGGTGACCTTCACCTTGACCGTGTTTGCCGACCTGGTGGTGGCGGTCAATATCGGGGTGATTCTAGCCATGCTTTATGTGCTCAAACGTACCTCGGACGGGGTGCAGGTACGGGCACTGGAAGGGCGGCGTTTGCAACGGGCCTTGGATTTGTCGCTCAGCCAGGAACTGCGTCAGGATATTTCCGTACTGACCTTGGAAGGGCCTTATTTCTTTGCCAGTGTGGAAGCGGTGAACCGCTCTTTGCTGACGGTTCCCGAGTCGGTGCGGGCTATTGTTTTGCGGCTGAACTACGTGCCTTTTGTGGATGCGACGGCCATGCAGGCCCTGGAGACTGTCTTGGCCGAACTGGCTGAGCGCAAGGTAATGGTGGCCTTATGCGAAGCCAATGAGCGGGTCTCGCGCAAATTAGTACGGATGGGCTTGTCCAAGCAGATTCATGCGCACCGCGTTTTTGATAGTTTGCAGACCGCGTGGGACAGTGTGGGAGAGACCCTGGATCATCAGGCTCAGGAAAACGTGGCTAAGTCCGCCCCCCAGCCCGCTTGACGGTGTCGGATGGAGTGAATGAATCGCTGCAGGTCGTAAACAATCCCCTCGTCAAAAACGAGGGGATTGTCTTTTTTTCGTCCTGTAGCAGATGTTTACCTGCGTATTAGGGGGCCGCAGATACGGATTGATTCACCACATTCAGCACTGTGCGAAAGCCCACGTGCTGAGTAGACATGGCAGTTTCCTGAGGCTGACGCGAAGCGGGTCGGTAGCGCACACAGAAATTGGCTGCACACAGAAAAGAGCCCCCTTTGATGACGCGGCTGGTGGGGTTGTCATCCGCCTCTAGTCTTGAGGCATGCGCCCCTTGAACGGCCTGACGGGCATGGTTCGGGCTCCAGGCTGTACGGGTCCACTCCCAGACATTGCCTACCGAATCCCACAAACCGTATTGATTGGCCGGGAAGCAGCCGACCGGGGCCGTACCTGCATAGCCGTCACGCAGCAGGTTTTTCGCGGGAAAATCCCCTTGCCAGGTGTTGGCCATCAAGCGCCCCTTTAGCTCCGGCGTATTGCCCCAAGGGTAAGTGGCTCCCTCCAGTCCACCTCGTGCGGCAAATTCCCATTGTGTTTCGGTGGGCAGATCACGTCCTAACCATTGGGCATAGGCCTGGGCATCCTCGTAGGCGATATGGACAACCGGGTGGTTCTCCAGACCGTTCAGATTCGTACCGGGGCCATTGGGATGACGCCAGCTGGCTCCGGGCATCCAAGTCCACCAGTTATAGGCGTTCTGTTGCGTGGTGCCGTGCTGCCCGTGTTTGCCGTGGCTGTCATGATCATGATCGGCGGCTGGCGGGGTAAAGACCGCCGAGCCAGGTTGACGGTACTGTTCCGGAACACGAGCCTGTGGCGGAAACTCCGGCATGCGTTCGGCCTGGGTCACATAGCCGGTTGCATCCACGAAGCGGGCGAACTGTGCATTCGTGACTTCGTGACGGTCGATCAAAAAGGCTGGGACTTCCATAGGGTGGACAGGCTGCTCTTCCGGGTAGCCCTCGTCCGAGCCCATCAAAAATCGACCCCCGGCTATGGCAACCAGACCGGCCTGGTTGGCCGCTCCGGGCTGGGCGGGACCAAAGCCTGCCGGGATACCGCTATAAGCTTGGCAATCATGGGCTGACTGGGGGGCAGGGAGGGATTCGGAGCCATTTTGGGCAGGGGCGACCAGCGGGACTGCCGCCAGCAGCCCGCCTACCGTTAGCAACGCCTTGGCTCGTGTGAGCTTAAAGGAGTTCATCCAAATCCTTGTAATAGTTCAGGCTGTTGCTGTAGCCCGGACGGGCCGCCAGACCTTCAAAGTCTTTGACGCCATTGCGCTGAGCATATTGCTCGTATTCGGCAATCATTTCCTTGAGTTTTTCGGGGTGCTTGTCCGACACGTCGTTCAGCTCGGAGCGATCTTGCGCAATATTGAACAGCTCCCAGCGATCTTTGCCCCAGGGCGCATTGGCATAGACGATTTTCCAATCGCCCAAGCGCATGGCGCGGCGGCCATTGAGCTCCCAACCTTGCCGGAAGGTTTCATGCACTTGCTCGCTGCGGCCAGTCAGCATGTCCACCATGGAGTTTCCTTGCATCGGAATCACCTCGCGGCCTTGGTATTCGCCTTTCGGTTGTTCGATCTGGGCCAGCGCAAGAATAGTCGGGGCGATATCGGTTACATGGGCAGGAGCGCGCACGAACTCACCTTGTCGTTTGCCACCGGGCACACGCATGATGCTGGGTACCGAAATGCCGCCCTCGTACATAAAGGCTTTGTACAAATTGAAAGGCGTGGAGCCCACCTGCGCCCAGCCTGGACCATATTCAACAAATGAGCCGGGTTTGCCTGTGTTCTCGTAGCTGTTATCACGGTGCTTGTGCGCCCAGGCGCGGGTTTCGCCTTCGTCCAGGACGGTATTGCCGTCCGCACCATTGTCCGACAGGAAAATAACCACGGTATTGTCGTACTGTCCGCTTTGCTTCAGGTGCTCGATGACGCGGCCAATCTGTGCATCCATGGATTCCACCATGGCGGCATACACCGTCATGCGCTTGCTTTCAAAACGCTGTTGTTCCGGGCTCAGCTCCTTCCAGCGTGGCCAGGCGGAATTCCCGACATAGCCTTGCATGTCTAGTGGCACCAGCCCCATTTTTTTCATGCGCGCCAGGCGTTCTTCGCGCAGTACGTCATAACCGGCGTCGTAGCGTCCTTCGTACTTGCGGATGTACTCATCGGGGGCATGCAGAGGCCAGTGCGGCGCGGTAAAGGCCAGATACGCAAAAAAGGGCTGATCCTTGCGGGTATCTGCATCGATGTAGGACAGCAGGCGAGAGGCAAAGAACTCACTGGAGTAGAAGTCTTTGGGCAACTGCACTTCTTTGCCGTTCTCCCGGTACAGGGCTACGGGGGCTTTATTGGCATCAAAAGTAATAATGCCACTTTGATCGAAGTGGCTGGCTCCCCCATGCATCAGGGCGTAGGACTGATCAAAGCCGCGATTGGGCGGAGCCACTTCTTCCTTCACGCCCAAATGCCACTTACCGGCCATATAGGTGCGATACCCGTTGTCTTGCAAGACCAAGGGAAAGGGTAAGGCGCGGTCGCTAAGAAAGCCTTCATAGCCGGGCAGGGCGCGTTGTTGCGGTGTCATCAGTTCGGCCATGCCACCAAAGCCAACCTGGTGGTTGTCTGCGCCGGACATCAGCATGGCGCGGGTCGGCGAACAAAAAGGGGAAGCGTAAAAGTCAGTCAGGGCCACCCCGTCTTTAACCAAGGCATCCAGGTTAGGGGTGGCGATTTCGCCACCAAAGGCACCAATGTCTGAATAACCCAGGTCATCGGCCACGATCAGCAGAATATTAGGGCGTTGGGTATCTGTAGCTGCTGTGGCTGACAGGCTGCACGCAGCCAGTGCCAAGCCCAGCAAGCTACGTAGCAAGCAGGTATGTGTAGAGCGTCGCATTTTCTTGTGTCTCAATCTATTTTTTGTTTGTGATGACACTCGCGGTCCGAGGGGCGCTGATGCAAGTCAGGGCTGTGCGAACACACTAGGCCTGGAACGCGAGCGTGGTAGCGGGGGCGAAGGGGGCCAATGCGGATCCCGTCAGGGTGCTGCGCAAGAGAAAAGGATCTAAAAGATCCTGCAGCAAGGGCTCCACACTTGTGATCTGGGCCGGGTCTGCATGTCGTTCAAGGGATGGCGTGTGTCCCCTGAGTGAATTGAACACGAGGCAGGGGCGCGCTTTCCAAGACTTAAAAGGTTTGTTTCTATACCAGAAAGGTATGGCCTTGAATTTACTGCTTTGAAATCAAGGTATTAAGAATCAGGAGAGGGGCCTTTATCGTTTTCCCTTATGGGCCCCGTCTCCGTTTGGAAATCAGCGTATCAGCTTGAAATCGTCGTCGCCCATAAAGGCATAGCGCAGGGCATCAATCAGGGCCAGGAAGTAAGCCAGTGGGGCCCAGATGGCAAACAGCACCAGAAACAACAAACCCATGCCGATCTGGCCCAGGTAAAAACGGTGCACACCCAACCAGCCCAGAAAGATGGCCAGCACAATGGCGATCTTGCGGTGACTATTGGGTTTTTCCATTTCATCTTTTTTGTTTTTGGAAATCCAGATGACCAAAGGAACAGTGATCAGCAAAGCGATCAAGGCTTTGCCCCAGTGGACCATCAGGTACTTTTGCAGCTCCTGCATCAGCTCGGCGAAATCCCGGACCAGAAAGCCCAGGTACGACGCAATATGGCTGAACATGGCCTCGCCAAAGGTCAGGCCCAGCATGACAAGCAAGAAGATGGCAATGCCTAGTATGATTTTTTGCAGCATGGTGTTTCCGTCAAAAAATACAGCAAATTCAAGAGGTTCGTGCCTGGCGCACGGCCTGTTCCCAACTGAGCATCAGACTTTGCGCCTCATCACGGGACATGGTGGGTTCAAAAATGCGCTCGCATTGCCACAGGGCTGCTATTTCGGGCAGACCGGCATACAGGCCACTGCCCAAGCCCGCTAGATAAGCGGCTCCCAAAGCGGTGGTTTCAATATTAACGGGACGCACGACGGGCAGGCCAAGCAAATCTGCCTGAAATTGCATCAGAAGATTATTGGCGCAGGCTCCGCCATCGACACGCAGCTCGTGCAGGACAGGGCCACCATTTGCCTGAACATCTCGATTCATGGCTTGCAGGACTGCCGCGCTTTGATAGGCAATGCTGTCCAGGGCGGCTCGTGCGATGTGGGCCATGGTGGAGGCGCGGGTCAGCCCGGTGATAGTGCCGCGTGCCTGAGCGTCCCAATAGGGCGCTCCCAGCCCGGTAAAGGCCGGGACCAGTCGCACACCTTGGGCATCGGGCACACTACGGGCCAGCTCTTCGACTTGGGCGCTATGTTCCAGAGCTCCTAGCCCATCGCGTAGCCACTGAACAACAGCACCGCCGATAAAAACACTGCCTTCCAGTGCATACGCAGGTGTGTCGCCATGATGGGCGGCGCTGGTGGCAATGAGCCCGTTATGGGATTGCGGAACCTGCGAGCCGCAGTGCATCAATAAAAAGCAGCCGGTGCCGTAGGTGTTCTTGGCCATGCCGGGAGAGGTGCAGGCTTGTCCGAACAGTGCGCTTTGCTGATCGCCAGCCACTCCGCTAATCGGGATGGCACTGCCCAGAACATCCGGGCTGCAGCGAGCAAACTCGGAAGCAGAACCTTGCACTTTAGGGAGCAGGCTGGCGGGAATCGTAAAAAGGGCCAGTAATTCATCATCCCATTGCTGGGTATGGATGTTGTAGAGCAGCGTACGCGAGGCATTACTGACATCGGTGGCATGGACCTGCCCACCACTCAAGTGCCAGATCAGCCAGCTGTCTATCGTCCCAAAAGCCAGTTCGCCGCGTTCAGCACGTTCGCGGGCGCCGGGCACAGAGTTGAGCAGCCAGCGCAGCTTGGATGCTGAAAAGTAAGCATCAATGGGCAGGCCGGTTTTGCGGGTAATCAGGTCCTCGTGGCCTTGTTCACGCAATTGCGCACAGAAGTCTTCGGCACGCCGGTCTTGCCAGACGATGGCTTTATGCAGGGCCTGACCGGTACGCCGGTCCCACAGCACCGTGGTTTCACGCTGATTGGTAATGCCAATGGCATGAATGTCCTGGGGGCGCAGGCCAGCCTGCTCGATCGCCTGCCGGGCGGTCTGAAACTGCGTGTCCAAAATTTCCTGGGGATCGTGCTCTACCCAGTCTGTGCGTGGATAGTATTGCTGGGTTTCCTGCTGCGCCTGCGCCAGAATGCGGCCGTCTGCCGCCACAATAAGGCTGCGCGAGCTGGAGGTTCCCTGATCAAGAGCAAGTATGAATGTCATGCGAATAGGGCTGTAAGTGCAGAGCAGGTCACAGTGTACCGGCTCTGTGCGGCCTGTGTCCGGTGGCGGGGGGCTCTGATACGTGAGCAAACAAGTTTCACTGGACGGTAAAAGTTCAGGGGCTAAAATCAGGGTAAATCCCGAGCCAGTCAGTGTTTTTTGGGTATCCGCTAATTTCAGGGCCGATTTCTTATCTTATGACTACATTAAGTTCCCCCTTATTGACCGATAGAGCACAGATGTTGGGCGCCTTGGCGCGCACGACCCAGGTGGATATGGTCGTTGTGGGTGGTGGAGCAACCGGCCTGGGCGTGGCGGTGGATGCGGCCTTGCGCGGTTTAAGCGTGGTGGTTCTGGAAGCCTGGGACTTTGCCAAAGGGACGTCGTCGCGGGCCACCAAGCTGGTGCACGGTGGAGTGCGCTATCTGGCACAAGGCAATGTCAGCCTGGTGCGCGAAGCCTTGCGCGAACGCATGCACTTGCTGAGCAATGCGCCCCATCTGGCGCAGCGCCTGCCGTTTGTCATGCCCAGCTACAAGTGTTGGGAAACCCCGTTTTATGGGGTGGGTTTGATGGCGTACGACGGTCTGGCCGGGCGCGAGGGCCTGGGGCATACCCAGTTTCTGAGTGCCTCCAAAATACGGCAGATTCTGCCCGGAGCGCGTCAAAACGGGTTGAAAGGCGGCGTTAAATATTGGGATGGTCAATTTGACGACGCTCGTCTGGCACTGGCGCTGGCGCGTACAGCGGCCTTGAATGGGGCTTTGCTGATTAATTACTGCCCGCTAGTGGAGGTCTTGCACAGCGAGGGGCGTGTGTCCGGGGTGCGTTGCCAGGACAAGGAAAGTGGTCAGACGTACGAAATCAAGACTCGCTGTGTTGTTAACGCCACAGGAGTCTGGGTCGATCAGGTGCGGCAGCTGGATGCCCAGGAGGCTGGTCGTGAATTGCGGCCTATGGTCTCGCCCAGTCAGGGTGTGCATCTGGTGGTTGATCAAGAGTTCTTGCCGGGCGAACACGCCTTATTGGTTCCGCGCACTCATGATGGGCGCGTGCTGTTTGCGGTGCCTTGGTTGGGCAAGCTGATTTTAGGGACCACCGACACGCCCCGAGACGATATCCCGCTGGAGCCTCGCCCCTTGGCGCAGGAAGTGGATTTCATTCTGAAAGAGTCCGCCAATTATTTGCAAAAGGCGCCTCAGGTCAAAGATGTGCGCAGTATTTGGGTGGGGCTGCGGCCTTTGGTGCGTCCCGCAGCAGAATCGGCCGCAGGCCAAACCCAATCCATCAGCCGTGAACACAGCATTACGGTCAGTACCAATGGTTTGTTGACGGTCACCGGCGGTAAGTGGACCACCTACCGAGCGATGGCAGAGGATGTGCTGGAGCGTTGCCAGCAGTCGGGCCTGCTGAGCCCTCTGCCAGCCTGCCGCACACAGGATCAACGATTGGTCGGTGCCTCCTACGTGGGGGGCAGACGCTCCTTAAGTAGCACGGCCGGTTTGGATGCCTATGGCAGTGAGGCCGATTGGGTACAGACCTTGCCAGGTGCCGACCAGGAACTGGCCCCGGGTTTAAGCGCGGCGATGGTGCGCTTTGCCTGTCGTTTTGAATATGCACGCACGGTTGAGGACATGTTGGCTCGTCGTTCGCGGCTGTTGTTTCTGGATGCCCGTCTGGCGCAACGTGTGGCCCCTGCGGTGGCGGCCATCATGCAGGAAGAAACAGGCCGTTCCCCTGAATTGGGGGCCTTCATAGAATTGGCCGAGCAATACGCCACCGTTCCGACGACGTAAATAATTAATAAGAAAGGGCCCCGGTAATGGGGCCCTGATCGATTCAATCCCTGCGCGGACTCGACGATTAATCAATCAAAGAAAGTTCGAGCCGTTTCAAAACGTTTGGCGAAGTAGGGGTTATCCATAGAATCAATTCGTACGCGTCCACCGCTGGAGGGCGCATTGATGAATTGTTGTTTTCCTATATAGATCCCTACGTGCGAATAGGGAGCGCCCAGTGTATTGAAAAACACCAGGTCACCCGGACGTAGCTGCGAGCGGCTGATACGACGTCCTGCGCCGGCCTGATCGCTGCTGCGCCGTGGAATGGGCGAGCTGGCCTCCTGACTGAACACATAGTGCACCAGACCGCTGCAATCAAAGCCGGTGGAGGGCTCGCGTCCGCCATAGCGGTAAGGGGTGTCCAGCAAGGTCAGCGCCGACATGACGACAGCGGAACGTCGCTGTTCATGGACGGTGACCGTCTTGCCCGCAGAAGGAGGGGCGGAAGGGGTGTGCGCGCATGCGGCCAGCATCAAAGTCAGGCACAGGGCGAACAGACGTTGCGTAAAAGCAGCAGGAACCATGGGCTGTTACAAAACGGGTGCGTTAGGTATTGAGGAACCAGTCACCAGAAGATTATCCGATATTTAGCATCGTTTTAGGCAGAGGCTGAGCGTAGCTGTATGGAGATATGCATTAATTAATGCTTAATGTATGCAACAAAACATAAATTTGACGATAACGTTTTGATCTTTGTCATGTTACATCTAGTTTATATCTACAACATTAAGTGAGCATCTGATAATATCCTGCTGTGTCTTGATGCATTTATTGCATATGTTCGACGTTTTTCATGTTTTTAGAGCATTTATAGACAGGCTGTGTCAGAAACGTCGATAATGTAAAAAATATATTCATGCAATACATTGCAAGGCATGATACATATTTATGTAACTTTAACTATTTTAAATGTGTTTTGTTACAAGAAACTCGCTGATTAACAGTTTTACAAGGATG
>SMEN01000183.1_pt1 | contig 37829 bp, 34 predicted proteins | sample 2456271 | NCBI WGS metagenome assembly SMEN01 (sample SAMN10132593, study PRJNA489261) | soil metagenome | isolation source: day1 control-loamy sand soil ammended with raw manure from dairy cow... | place: USA | collected 2015-04-01 | reverse complement strand
CCGTCCCTGGAAAGCGTGTACGTGGTCCGGGGTGTCATTACTGCAGAGATTGATAAGGTAAGTTTTGACGTCAAAGCTGGCGAGAACATCAGCTTTGATGCACGCCAAAGCCACCGTTACCTGAACCGGGGAACGGAGGAAGCTGAAATCATCATGTCGATTACCCCGCCCGTACCCTAAGTCCCATTGATCTGGGGTGCACGGTGTAGCGCTTTCATACACTATGAGCCCCACCCCTGATTCTCTTTTTCCCTTGCAGTCGGGTGCCCCTGGCACCTTGGCCGCCCGCACTGATGTCTTGATCGTCGGCGGGGGCTTGCTGGGTTGTGCCGCTGCCTACTACTTAAGCCTGGCAGGCGTGCAAGTCACCCTGATCGAACAAGGCGAGCTAAGCCTGCAAGCCTCCAGCCAAAATGCCGGCAGTCTGCACTTCCAGATGGAATACCGCATGATCGAAGCGGGCCTGGAAGCCAGTAAACGCGCCCTGCAGGCCATGCCTTTGCACGTGGATGCCATTGCGCGCTGGCGTGCATTGGAAGATCAGCTGGGTGTGTCAGTGGGCGTGCGTCAAAAAGGCGGCTTCATGCTGGCCGAGACGGCTCAACAAGCGCAGATCCTGGAACAGAAAAGCCGTCTGGAGTGTCAGGCCGGTTTAACGGTCAAGTTACTGGACCGTGCCGCCTTGCAGGCCAAAGCCCCTTACTTGTCCGAGTCCGTCTTGATGGGCGCATTTTGTGCCGACGAAGGCAAGGCCGATCCGCGCCGTGCCAGTTTGGCTTTGGCCGCCGCTGCCCGTGCTCTGGGTGCGCGGATTGTCAGTCAATGCAAGATCGTGGACTTAAAGCGCGTAGGCGGGGATTGGCAGGCCGAAGTTGCCAGCGGAGAACAATGCCGCAGCGCACAAGTGTTGATTGCTGCCGGTGTCTGGTCTGGCCGAATTGCCCAGATGACAGGGGCGCAATTGCCGGTCAGCCCCATCGCCCTGACCATGACCGCGACAGCTCGCACCGCCCCTTTTATGGACTATCTGTTCCAGCATGTGGGCCGTCGCTTGTCCTTGAAACAAACCGCAGAAGGTACGGTGCTCATTGGTGGTGGCTGGCCTTCCCGCTTGCACCACCGTCACGGTATTGCTGACCTGGAGCGCAAGCCAGACATCTGTTTGGACTCCTTGCAGCGCAGCGTACAAACCGCCTGCAGTGTTGTGCCTCAGCTGGAAAAACTCCCCATCCTGCGTGCCTGGACGGGGGTGACGGCGCTGGTGTCTGACCAACTGCCTTTGCTGGGACAAGTCCCCCACCGCCCAGGCCTGTTCATTGCCACGGGGGGTGCTGCCTTCACACTGGGTTTGACCTACGCGCATTTGCTGGTGGAGCGCATGTTAGGGCAGGCGCCCAGCCTGGATATCTCTGCTTATGATCCTGACCGCTTTAGGAGTTTGACCTTTGCCTGACGCACAACGCTTGCTGCATAAACGGCAGCGCTTCGAGCCTGCTGTGGTGATTATCAATGGGCAGGACACGTCCTGTTATCAGGGAGAAACCGTCGCCACCGTGTTGCTGGCGGCCGGGGTGGGGGCATTTCGCCGCACTGCCAGCGGTGCGCCGCGTCTCCCGGTTTGCAATATGGGCGTTTGCTTTGATTGCATCGTCACCATTGACGGTGTGCAAGGACAACGCAGTTGCATGACAACGGTGCGTTCGGGCATGCGTATCGAGGTGGCCGACCATGTCTGATGTTTTGGACCTTCTGATTGTCGGGGCAGGACCGGCGGGTCTGTCTGCTGCGCGAATTGCCAGCGCCCAAGGTTTGACGGTGGCCGTGGTAGACGAGCAGCCCCGCTTTGGCGGGCAGGTTTTCCGTCAGGCACCCCAAGAGTTTGCGGCGGCTGACCCTGACTCTATGGATACTTATCCGTTCTCGCACCGCTTGTTTGAATGGGCGCGTGGCTGCACAGAGGTGCAATGGCACTTCAGTACCTTGGTCTGGGGGATCTTTGACGATCCACAGGATCAGAGCCAGCGTCAGATTGGTGTGGCGGGACCGGATGGCGCCGCTTTGCTGCGTGCTCGCCGCATCTTGATTGCGACCGGAGCTTACGACCTGCCCGTGGCCTTTCCTGGTTGGACCCTTCCCGGCGTCTTGAGTGCGGGTGGTGTACAAACCATGATCAAAAGTCAGAGCTTGCTGCCGGGCCAGCGCTTTCTGCTGGTCGGTGGGCATCCTTTACTGCTGCTGCTTGCTGATTTGCTGCTGGACGCAGGTGCACAGATTGCGGAAGTAGCGATTAGCCGCAGCCTGCCTAATCTGAAAGAAATGCTGCGTGCCACCCAGTCCCTGCCCGGGCAATCTCGGTTGGTGAAGCAATTGATCGGCATCTTGTTGAAGCTGCGTCGTCATGGCGTGCCCTTGCGGTTTGCGACGGGCATCGAGCAAGCTCATGGGAAGGAGGCTGTAGAAGCCGCTACGTTGTGTAAGGTCGATGAGCATTGGCAGGCTATCCCCGGCACACAGCGACGTGTGGATGTGGACACAGTGGTAGTGGGCTATGGCCTGCTGGCCAGCACGGAGCTGGCGCGGCAAGCAGGCTGTGCCGTGCAGTGGGACAGCGCAGCCGGAGGTTGGTTGGTGCAACATGACGACAGGCTGCACAGCACACAACAAGGGGTGATGGTAGCGGGTGAGCAGACTGGCATTGCCGGTGCTTACAACGCACACTTGCAAGGGGAATTGGCGGCCTGGCAATGCGTGCTGGAGATGAAGCAAGCGGGTTCGGTGGAGATTGAAAAAACCATCTCTGATTTGAGTGCGCGCCTGCGCCGAAACCGCCGTTTCACCGATACGGTGATTGCCTTGTCGGCCCCCAAACTGGAGGCGCTAAGCCAGCGAATCACTGCGGACACCGTGGTATGCCGCTGCGAAGAAGTCACGGCGCAGGAAGTAGAGCAGTTTTTGGATGCCCATCCCTACGTGACCGATATCAACAGCATCAAACTGGCTTGCCGTACCGGTATGGGTATGTGTCAGGGGCGCTATTGCCAGCACACCGTGGCGCAGATGCTGGCCAGCCGCTTGGGACGCACGATAGATCAGGTGGGGATCTATAAAGCGCAGGCCCCGGTCAAACCAGTGCCGCTGATCGCTTTGGCGAAGATGGAATAAGGCGACGATTCCCGAGCCGGATACTGCCCCGCCGGAGTGCTTTATCCCCCTGCGTTGAGCAGGATAGTTTGTATGCTTTTGAGGAAAGAAAAGCAGCCCTTGGAAAGGGGCTGTTTTGACTACTGCGAAGCTGGCGCGGTCCAGTCGGATAAAACTGATGATGGGCTGCTCTTGTGCTCAGGAAGGTTGTTCGAGTATTTCCTGCAAGCGGCTCAGCAGTTTGTCACTGGCGTTGTGCATATGCCGTTCGCAAATGGCAATGGCACCCGCTTCATCGCCTGCGGCGATGGCCTTGGCTAGTTCTTCATGTTCGTCCCAGATGGACAGTCGCTGTTCGGCCGATTGCAGCACTGCCCCCATGACACGGCGCAAGTGCACCCAATGCACCTGAGCACTTTCGGCGATCATGGGGTTGCCTGAGGCTTCATAAATTGCTTTGTGAAAGGCCTCATCAGCTTCGATCATGGCCCGTACATCGTGTCCGCGAGCAACTTTGCGGCCCAGACGAATCAAATCTGGATCTAGTACCGCACTTTGGCGTGCCGCCAGTTTGGTAGCCAGGGCTTCCAAGGCTCCTCGAACTTGGTAAAGGTGTCCGATATGTTCCAGATCCAGTGGGGCCACCATCACGCCCCGCCCCTCGGCATCTTGTAGCAATCCATCTTTTTTCAGTAGTTGGATGGCCTGCAATACCGGCGAGCGTGACACTTTGAGCTGCTCAGCGATGTCTTCCTGAGTGATTCGTGAGCCAGGGGCCAGGGAGCCGTCACTGATGGCATCGAGCAGGATGCGGTAGACCTCGTCCACATAATGTGGACGGGCCTGCAACTTACCGGAAAGCTTGGCATGCATGAGGTCTGGAACTCCGATACAAACAAAAAAACAAGGTAAGGCCACAGTGATGCTGTGGCCCTGGGTTTACATCAAGGCTTGGTCTGCATGGACTGCAAGAGCACAGCCATAGGGTCCTGATTAGATGTCGCTTGTACTTCAAAGGGGTTGGTCAGCGGATCGTCTGTCAGCAGGGCATCTGAGTTGAAGCTTGGCGCAGGACTATTTAGCTGTAGCATGATTTCTTCCTCGCTCAGGCTGATTGTTTTGTGCAAACCGCCTGTAACCAACTGGGGATAGGCAATGACAATACCGACCACCAGCAATTGTAGTACGACGAAGTAGGCTGAGCCTTTCCAGATCTGCTGGGTACGAACCCTTGGAATAGTTTGCTGGCTAACTGGATCGACATAATCGGATCGGGGAGCCACGCTGCGCAAATACAGCAGAGCAAAGCCAAAGGGCGGCGTCAGGAAAGAGGTTTGTAGTACCAGGGCGATGACAATGCCGAACCAGATCAGATCAATACCCAGACTATTGGCCACCGGGGCGAGCAGGGGCACCACAATAAAGGCTATCTCAAAGAAATCCAGGAACATGCCCAGCACAAAGATAATGGCGCTGACGGCAATGACAAAGCCCAGTTCGCCGCCGGGAATGGCGTCAAAGAGATTTTCTACCCAGACATGTCCGTCCGCAGCACTGAAGGTAAAGCTAAAGACTGTGGAACCGATCAGGATGAACATCACGAAAATAGCTAGTTTGGCGGTGTTCTCCAGGGCTTGGTTAAGCAGGGACCAGTTAAGGCGTTTGCGAATCAAGGCCAGAATCAGAGCTCCAATTGCGCCCATGGCGCCGCCTTCTGTCGGTGTGGCAATGCCCAGGAAGATGGTCCCCAGGACCAGAAAGATCAGTATGACCGGAGGAATAAGGGCAAACACAAAGCGTTCGGCCAACTGAGAAAGCAGGCCCCAGCCTGTCACACGATTAACGGTAGCAAACAAGAGCGCACTCATGGACGCCACAATCAAGGCGGTAATGGCCACCTGATCGCCTGGAGCTTGAGTAGGTTTGGAGAAAACCTGCGCCATGACTTCATTGTGCAAACCCGCCCAAGTAAAGCCGATGAAGGTACAAAACAGCACCAGCATGCCTAGTGAGCGCCGGCCGCTTGCGCCTGTCGCGGTAGTCTGACTGCGGGCCTCTTCAGGCAAGGCAGGCATCCAGGATGGGCGAACCAAAGCCAGAATGATGACAAAGGCAATATAGATCACCAGTAGCAGCAAGCCCGGTCCCAGAGCAGCCGCGTACATATCTCCGACAGATCGACCGAGTTGGTCGGCCATCACAATCAAGACTAGAGACGGCGGCAGAGCCTGCACGAGAGCCCCCGAGGCGGTGATGACACCGGTTGCGATTTCCGGTTTGTAACCGTAGCGCAGCATGACGGGCAAGGAAATCAGGCCCATGGAAATCACAACTGCAGAGGTAACGCCAGTGGAGGCCGCCAACAGTGCTCCGACCAGAACGACCGAAACGGCCAGTCCACCACGGACGGCACCAAATAATTGGCCCATCGTCTCAAGCAGATCCTCGGCCATGCCCGAGCGCTCCAAGATAATGCCCATCAGGGTAAAAAAGGGAATAGCCAGCATGGTCTCGTTTTGCATGATGCCAAAGATGCGCAGTGGCAAAACTTGAAAAAGATTGGTGGGGAACAGTTCCAACGCGATACCCAGCACGCCAAAAACCAAACCTGTTGCGGCCAGACCGAAGGCGACTGGGAAGCCAGTCAGCAACAGCACGATCAGGCTCAGAAACATGATGGGAACGAAGTATTCCGTGATGAAGGTGGCAATCATCGTGCTCCCTCCTGTGCGCTTGATAGAGCTTCTTGGGGAACATGGATAGGCGTGTCTTGCGAGCCATCTTCAGCAATACAGTCTGTGTCTTTACCCGCCAGGAAAAGAATGCGCTTACAGAGCTCGGCCAGTGCCTGGAGCAGCAACAAGCTGAACCCGGCCGGAATCAGTAAGTAGGCGGGCCAGCGCACCAGACCTCCCGCATTACCGGACATCTCGCCGGAATGCCAAGCGGCGGTGAAAAAGCCCCAGCTAAGGTTGATGACGAAAATACAGAAGGGGATCAGAACAACAATAATCCCGACAACGTCGACCAGATTGCGTCCGCGTGCACCCAGGCGGGTGGAGATAAAGTCGATGCGTACGTGACTGTTGTGCATGAAGGCATAGCCTCCTCCTAATAGAAAAACAGCCGCGTACAGGTACCACTGCGCTTCCAACATGCCGTTGGAACTTAGATCAAAGGCCTTGCGGGTGATGGCATTGCTGGCACTTAGAAGGGTGGTGGCCAGCAATAGCCATTTGATGATGAAGCCGATACAGCGGTTCAGGTGGTCTATTCCCCCCACCATGGTTTTCAATGCAGTCATATTGTCTCCGCGAATATTGTTGTGTTCGTCGTTGTGCTGCCGGGGAGCTTTGGTGGCGGCCTTTTTGCAAGCCGCTTAGTGGTAGGTATGCAGGTATCTCCTTGGGCAAGAAATAAGCCTGAAGTAAATGTGCGGTACCCTGGCAAGGCCAGGATTATTCGCTTGTTTTACAGATCCAGGATCAGTACACCCGAACGGGCGCGCGAGACACAGGCGGTCAGGCAGCGGCTTTGTTCGTCGGGACTCAGGATGTAGTCCCGGTGGTCTACGTTCCCTTGCAGATAATCGACTCGGCAGGTGCCGCACAGACCGGATACGCAGGAGGTGGCGATAGGAACGCCTGCTTGTGTCAGGGCATCACTTAAGGTTTGGTCCGGGGCTACATCGATGCACTGACCTGTGCTGGCAATTTTTGCAATGAAGGCTCCTGGCGGCAGTGTGTTCGCGCTTGGGGCTGGTTCAGGTGCTTTGAAGTGCTCGCAGTGCACGGAGCTGGCGGGCCAATGGGTGCTGGCCTGGGCACAGGCCTGCATAAAGCCGGCTGGGCCGCAGTAGTACACATGGGTGCCCTCAGGAGCATGGGCCAGCAACTCCTCTAGATTCAGCCCCTGTGCAGGATTGCCATTGTCCAGGTGCAAATGCAGGCGACCTTGGTCTTGCCAACGGATCAGATCCGAGCCAAAGGCGGCGGTGTCGGCGTTGCGAGTGCAGTAGTGCAGCTCAAAGGGCTGGTCCTTGGACTCCAGGAAGTGGGCCATTGCTTTAATGGGCGTAATACCGATTCCCCCGGCCAGCAGGATGGAGCGCCGCGCTTGCGGGTCCAGTTGAAAGTGGTTGCGAGGGACGCTGACCGTGACGTGCTGCTGAACCTGCAACGTGTCATGCAAGGTTCGTGAGCCGCCTCTTCCGTGAGCATCACGCAAGACCGCGATGACATAGCGGTGTCGTTCATGGGGGGGGTTGCACAGGGAGTACTGGCGTATCAATCCGGGTTGAATATGAACATCGATATGGGCACCGGCTTCAAAGGCAGGTAGCTCGCCACCCTGGGGGCAACTTAGTTCGTAAGAATTGATGCCGTGTGCTTCGTAGCGTATCTGCCGGATGCGCAACGATAGCAAGCCGTCCTGATTGATGGCCGCCTGGACGGGAGTGGCGGGTTCTGCAATGGCGTTCATAGCGCTCTCCGTGTGTGGGCACCCGCCCCCCCTGGAGCGGGTGCGGCAGGTGATCAGGACTCGGCGGTGATAGCGCTGAGCGATTGTTGCAGCTCTTGCATGCTTTGTTTGACAAAGGTTTCGCGTTCCGAGCCTTTCAGTCCATCCGCAGAGGTCAGGATGCGCACGATTTCACGGGTGGCATGACGTCGGCGTGAGACTTCTTGTGCCAAGTCGTCCGACTCAGGGATGGACAGCACATTGCCAGAGCAATAGCTGTTGGGAGCCCCACCGCAGTCCTTCAGCCATTGAGCAAAGCCTTCGGGAGTGGCAGCAGGGTTTGCGCCGCGCAAGGCATCGCGCAGCATTTTGCGGAACATGTATAAGCCTGCGTCGAACTTGGTTGGGTTCTCCAGAGCGTGCACTGCGATAGGACGCTGGCTGATGATGGCTTCGTAGTCTCCGGGTGCTTGCTGGCATTCCTTGTAGTTGTGACGAGTGCGGTGGTCGCTAGGGATGGGCGGGAAATCTTCCAGCTTGTACTGACCGAAGCGCTCGGGACGACGCATGGCCACCTGCCCTTCCAGAAAGTCGATGGTCTCGTAGCCGACCATCTCTTTATTGCCCACACCGCGCGTATCAATGCCAGGACCCATGACACGCCAGCCAATCATCTTGCTGTTTTGATCATCAACGGGCACCGTCCAACGCACGATGTGAAAGCGGCTGAAAAACTTTTCTTGCGAGCCGTCTTCCGAGGTGTAGGCGTGCAGGCTCAGATTGGGCAGAACCTGGTGTTGAACACGAATGAACAGATTGTCCTTGCTGGCACGACGTGCGCCTGCGCAGGCCAAGCTGCGGCCGTTGTGGACAGGGATAAATTGCATATCTGGTGCCACCTCCATGGAGGCAGCACCTACTTCGTCAAAGGTTGTGCCTTGATAGTTGCCCCCTACGACGTTCTTGGCAGCGTGCAGTGCAGTGGGATGGAAGTTATCAGCGGCGTTGTCTTGTACCTGCAGCCAGTTGCAATGCTGGAAATTGCTAAAAGCGACCAGCTCGTCACCGGGCATGACAGTGAAGTTTTCTTCCCATTCAGGGAAAGGTGGCTCCGCATCGGGGGGGCCCATATAAGCGAAGATCAGGCCGTGGCGCTCGAAGGCCTTGTAGGCACCCTGACGGATGGAACAAGCGTATTTTTCACCCTCGGCCTCTTCACCTTTGGGATAAGGCACATGCAGACAGGTTCCGTCTACGTCAAATACCATGCCGTGGTAGCAGCACATGATGCCTTTTTCCTGAATGGCACCGTATTCCAGTGACGCACCACGATGGGCACAATGCGCATGCAGCAATCCAATCTGGCCGCTTTTGTCACGGAAAGCGACTAGCTCTTCACCCATAATTTTCAGAAAACGGGGGGTGTCGGTCAGCTCTGCTGCCATACATACAGGGTGCCAGAAGCGGCGCATGTATTCGCCCATCGGTGTGCCGGGGCCGACCTCGGTCAGTTCGGGGTCGTGTTCAGGAGTGCGGTTGGTGTAATAGCCGCCGTAGGGAATCAGTTTCTTTTCGGTCATGTCGTCCTCGTGTGCAGATCAATGGTGGAAGGGGTCAGGCTACTTTTTTGTCGACCAATGCCTGGGCGCTGATCCAGGGCATCATGGCGCGCAGTTGTTCGCCCACAATTTCCAGACGGTGGCGCTGGTTCAAGCGGCGATGGGCGTTCAAGGAGGGTTGTCCAGCACGGCTTTCCAGAATGAAATTCTTGGCATAGGTGCCATCCTGGATGTCGCGCAGAAGGGCTTTCATGGCTTGGCGTGTGGCGTCGGTCACGATCCGTGGGCCTGCTTGGTATTCGCCAAACTCGGCGTTGTTGGAGATGCTGTAGTTAAGGTTGGCAATGCCTCCTTCGTACAGCAGGTCCACGATGAGTTTGAGCTCGTGCAGGCATTCGAAATAAGCCATTTCCTCGGAATAGCCGGCGTCGACCAGGGTCTCGAATCCGCATTTGACCAAGTCCACCATGCCGCCACAGAGCACGGCTTGCTCGCCAAACAGATCGGTTTCAGTCTCTTCGCGAAAATCAGTTTCGATCACCCCGGAGCGCCCGCCCCCATTGGCAATGGCATACGACAGTGCCAGTTCACGGGCCTGGCCGGAGCGGTCTGCGTGGATGGCGATCAGATGCGGTACACCGCCTCCTTCGACATAGGTGGACCGCACGGTGTGACCGGGTGCTTTTGGGGCCACCATGATGACGTCCAGATCGTCGCGGGGCTTGACTTGGCCGTAGTGGATATTGAAGCCGTGGGCAAACCCCAAGGTCGCTCCAGGGCGAATATGAGGCGCGACGTCCTGTTCATAGACACGGGCAATATCTTCATCAGGCAAAAGCAGCATGACGATGTCGGCTTGCTGGACGGCGGCTGGGATATCGGCCACGGTCAGGCGAGCAATGGCTGCTTTGGGACGGGATGTGCTGTTGGGGCGCAGCCCAACCACAACCTCCACGCCCGAATCCCGCAAATTCAGCGCATGGGCATGACCTTGAGAGCCGTAGCCAATGATCGCAACCCGGCGTTGCTGCACGAGGGCCAGATCACCATCCTTGTCATAAAACACCTTCATACTGCCTCCTTTTTGTGAGTTCTGTGTTCTGTATACAGAGTTCAGTATTGAGGGGCGTTATTCGAGGTGTCAAGGAAAAATCGGAAGATCGGGGGAAATCCCTAGGGAGTCAGATTTGCTCAGCGCATGGGGGCAAGGCTGGCTTCGCGCAGCAGCCAATCACGCAGATGTTCAATGCGTTGCAAGGTATCCCGGTGGTTGCGGTAGTACAGGAAATGCATCTCGCGCTGCAGGCTGCGGCCATTCGGAGCAGGCAGGACGACCAGCTCCCGGTTATCCAGCTCTCGCTCGGCAAATCGCAGTGTTTCCAGACTGACACCCAACTGGTCTACCGCAGCGGCGACAGCCATGGCGCCCCGGTCAAAGGACAGGCGGGGCCCGGGTGGGGCAGACATCCCGTTGCTGCCAAACCAGTCAGCCCAGCTAACGGGGCTGATGGTGGAGTCGATCAGCGGCAAGTGCAGGTACCAAGGCTGATGCAGGGCCAGCTTGGCGTAGAGCTTTGGGGAGCATAAGGGCAAAAGGGGCTCGGGATGCAATGACTCCACAACGAGCCGGGGATCGTGGCTGGGGGCATGCCCGTAGCTGATCACGCAGTCTATGTCTGTGGACTGGTGCAGGTCCGGCGGGGTGGCATCGGTACGCAAATGGATGGCCAAACCGGGATGTTCCCGCATGAAGGCGTGCAGGCGTGGACCCAGCCATTTCACGGCCAGACTGGGTGCGCAGTGCACCGTCAAGGCTGGCGGAGTGCCGCCCTCCCCTTGAGTTTCTTCGCATAAGCGAGCCAGTTTATCCAGCAAGGGAGTCAACTCCCGATAAAACTCCTGGCCCAGGTTGTTTAAGCTGACGCGCCGGTTGTGGCGCACGAAAAGGCTGCGTCCCAGATGGGTCTCCAGACTTTTAACCTGATGGCTGATGGCAGAGGGAGTCAGGTGAAGCTCATCGGCCGCCAAGCTGAAACTCTCCAGCCTGGCGGCCGATTCAAACGCACGTAACCAAGCAAAATTTGGGATGGCTCGCATGGGGAGACCTTCTTCAGATGAATAGTTTTAATCAATAGCTGAAAAAACTTCGTTTGTCATTCATGGTTTTCGACCCCTACCATAAGTTCACGTTTCACCCGTACGCTGCGCTGGATGGGCTGGCGTGCGGGCAACGCAACATATTGCCGAACCCGGAGGAGACCTTCCCATGAACGCTAAACCCAACATCAACGAAATTTTGGCCATGACAGGCCGCAAGTCTATTTATCAACCCGAGCAGCAAGGCTTGATCTACCCCGAAGAGCCCCAGTTTGATTCCTTCGAAGAGGCTCGCACGCACTTGAAGCAACGCCTGGTGGCGGCTTGCCGTGCTTTCGCCTTGCATGGCTTGGACTACGGTTTTGCCGGACATCTGACCATCCGCGATCCCGAACACCCCAGCCTGTACTGGACCAATCCCATGGCCGTGCATTTTGCTGATGTGAAGGTATCCAATTTGATTCTGGCTGACCACGAGGGCAAAGTTGTCGAGGGTGACTACGCCGTGAACCGGGCTGGTTTTGTCTTGCATGCTGCTGTGCATGAAGAGCATCCGGATATCGTGGCCATGTGCCACGCTCATACGGTTTATGGCACGGCTTTCGCGGCCTTGGGCCAAGAGATTTTGCCTATTACCCAGGATGCCGCCGCCTTTTATGAGGACCACGTGGTGATCCGCGAGGAGGCAGGCCAGGTGGCCGTGGAAACCAAAGCCGGTCATAAGGTTGCCAATGCGTTTGCAGGCGTGAAAGCAGCAATTCACCAGAACCATGGTTTGCTGACGGCAAGCCGCCACAGCATTGAGGCGGCTGCTTTTTGGTTTATTGCCCTGGAGCGCTGCTGCCAACAGCAATTGATGGTGGCCGCTACAGGCATAACGCCTACCTTGGTCACTCCTGAGCGTGCCCGCTATAGCCGAGAGCACGTTGGCAGCGAATACATTGGCTGGCTGCACTTTCAGCCTATCTGGGAAAACTTGCTGCGCACCCAGCCCGACATGTTTGATTGATCCGTCCCACCGCAGCCTGAGTTGTTGGGGGCAGGCTGCTTATTTCGCATAATCAGAACGAGGAGACAAAACGTGGAACGACGAGCAATGCTGAAATTGACCGGCTTGGCCGGCATTGTGGCCAGTGGCATGGCACCCGCTGTGGTCAAGGCGCAGGAGAACCTTCGTTGGCGCTTGGCATCCAGCTTTCCCAAGCATCTGGATACGATTTATGGGGGCGGGGAAGTATTTGCACAGAAAGTGCGCGAACTAAGTGATGGCAAATTCAATATTTCGGTGCACGCCGGCGGAGAACTGATGCCCGCCATGGGGGTGGTGGATGCTTTGGAGCAGAATTCGGTAGAAGCCGCCCATACTGCACCCTACTATTTCTTTGGCAAGAATGAGGCTTTTGCGTTGAGCTGTGCCATCCCCTTTGGCATGAACTCCCGCCAGTTGACTGCCTGGATGTATCACGGCAATGGTCTGAAGCTGACGCGGGATTTCTATGCCAACTACAACATCGTCAATTTTCCCTGTGGTAACAGCGGCGTGCAGATGGGGGGCTGGTTTCGCAAGCAGATCAATACCCCTGAGGATGTACGCGGCTTGAAAATTCGCATTGGCGGCCTGCCCGGTAAGGTCATCGAGAAACTGGGCGGCATTCCACAAAACATTGCCGGTGGCGAGGTCTACCAGGCTCTAGAGAAAGGCGTAATCGATGCCGCTGAATGGGTAGGACCGTACGACGATCTGCGCCTGGGTTTTCATAAGGTTGCCCCGTACTACTATTACCCAGGCTGGTGGGAGGGCTCAGTGGGTCTGGATCTGCTGGTCAATAAGAAGGCGTATGACGGTCTGTCGCAGCATTACAAGGATATTGTCTCTGCGGCCAGCACTTATGCTCATCTGGATATGCAGGCCAAGTATGACGCGCGCAATCCTGGGGCATTGAAGGAGCTGGTGGGTCAGGGGGCCAAAGTGTTGCCCTTTTCCAAGGAAGTGCTGGACGCCTCTTTCAAGGCCAGCCAGGAGTTGTATGCGGAGCTTAATGAAAGCAACCCGCAGTGGCGCACTATCTACGCAGACTATCGTGCGTTTCAGAAAGATGAGCTGCTCTGGTTTCGCTTTGCCGAAGCACGCTTTGATCAGTACATGCAGTCTGTCACGCTATGAGTGGATGGCGGGGGCGGTATCGATCTGCTGCCGACGCAAAAAATACGACGCCTCTGCCAGTTTCAGAAAATCCACCATTTCAGTACGCGCATATTCCGGATCGCCGCTGGTCAGGGCTTTGCCCAGTTTTTCCAGTGCCTCTACGGTGATGTGGTAGTTGTTGGTGTCGGTGGTATTGGCAAAGCGCACTTGGTTGGCGTGGTCGGCGGACATGGCGATGGCGTCCAGCAGGCGCTCGTTGTGCACGCATTGCAACCAGGCTTGGCGAAAGCTGGCGTTGGCGCTGAACATCAGGGCCGCGTCTTTATGCACCATGGCCACTTTGGCCAGATCGATGGCTTTGCTCAGGCCTGCATTTAGTTGGTCGCGGTCTGCGATATTGACGGCCAGTGCTGCGGCTGCGGGTTCCAGGATACGGCGCAATTCAAAGATATCGCGAACCATGGCATCGGTGAGCACGGGGACCTGAAATCCCCGTGTGGTGCTATTTAACAAGCCTTCGTTGACCAGTCGCAACAGGGCCTGGCGCACCGGCATGCGGGTGCAGCCAAAGCGCTCGGCCAGCTCGTAATCCAGCAGGCGGTCGCCAGGGTGCCAATCGCCGGCGTTCAAACGCCGGCGTGTGTCCCGATAGATGGTGTCTACCAGCGTTTCCGCTTTGCTTGCCTGTGTGGATTTACCCGTCGAAGTCGCCATACGAAACCGATCACAAAAGAATGGATGATTGTATCGTACAGACCCTGTGGCGCTGGTCGGGTTTGTGCTTAGAACTTGCTCCGTATGCCTACCCGTAACAGGGTTTGATTACGGCCCGAAGAGTTAGGCATGCTGATCACATTGGCAGTGGCTCCCTCGCCTTGTGCGTGCTGGATGATGGCCTGGGTGTAGATATCCGTGCGCTTGGACAGAAAGTAGTCTGCCGTCAGGTTCAACTGATGGTATTTGTTCGATCCTAGCGTGGTCAGCCCGTAGCCTGGGCCCAGCACCAAATTAGGAGCGGCTCGCCAGGAAAAACCCAGCTGGTAGTTGCGGAAGGTGTGGTTCTTTTGCTGGCCTTCCGGAGCGACGTACAGCGCTTGCGAGAACACCCCGTACACCGTGACTTTATCGAAGGTGTAGTTGGCGCCTATTCCCCAGTCGCGCAGGTAGCGGCCACCAACCCGTTTGGGCGCTCCGCCGCCGGTCAAGGGGCTGATGTCCAGGCTGGCTTCTTTAACTTCGGTATAGGCCGCGCCTGTAGCAAAGTTGCCGTTTTTATAGTTGGCGGTAAAGCTCAAGGTGCGTCCGGTCTGGGCGTGCCCTTCGCGTCGCTCCGGGAAACCGTACATGGCTCCCAGTTCTACGCCGCCAAACGATGGGGTCAGGTATTTCACGGACTGGTTGACCCGCTGGCCGCTCATTCTGTCGTTATCCAGCGGGCTGTTGGAATAGCCACCCGCTGACCAGGTGGGCGTGTAGAACGCTTGCAAGGTATCGGTGAAAAAGTCGTACTGGCGGCCCAGCTTCAGGCTACCTGCATAGTCGGACTTCAGGCCCAGCCAGGCTTGCCGTCCCCACAGTGCTCCGCCCTGCCCCATCTCTCCGGTCGCCAGCGAAAAACCGTTCTCCAGCTGGAAGATGGCCGACAAGCCATTGCCCAGAGATTCGGAACCGCGTAAACCCAGGCGATTGCCTTGCATGACGCCGGTATCCAAGGTGGTGGTGGATGGGCCATTGGCATTGCTGATCCAGGTCAGGCCCGCGTCCACGATGCCATACAAAGTGACCTTGCTATCGGTCTGTGCAAGAGCAGGAGCCGTCGTGCACACCGCGCTCAGGGTCGTCGCGCCTGCCAGGGCCAGCTTCAAAGAACGGCGCATCATTGGGCACCGCCTTTGCTGGGTGTTGCATTCAGTTGAGCGGCGCGGTTCAGTGCATCTTGCTGCCCTTGTGTAGGCAAGGCGAAGACACACAGGCCACCCAGTACGGCCAAGCCGGCAATGGTCAGTACTGCGCTGCCGGTATTGCCACTGATTTCCTGGGCCAAGCCCATGGCATAAGGGCCGAACAAGCCACCCAATGCCGCCACGGCGTTAATGAGCGCATAGCCGGTTGCCGCTGCGCGGCCGCTCATGAAGTTGCCTCCCAAAGCCCAGACCAGTGGAGTGCCACCAATAAACATGGCGGTAGCGATGATGACGCCAATAATGCGCATGGTGGGATCAGGGGCCAAGGCGGTCAGCAGCAAGCCCACAGCACCGCCTGCGCAGGCAAAGGCCAGGTGCCAGCGTCGTTCACCAAAGTAGTCGGAGGAGCGGCCCAGCACCAGCATGGCGACGGCCGATGCGGCATACGGCAAGGCGGCAATGTAGCCAATGTGGGTCAGGTTTTTGATGCCTGCTTCTTGAATGATGGTGGGCGTCCAGAAGATAACCGCGTAAATACCCAGATTTAGCGACAAGAGCACGCAGGCCAACCACCACACATTGGGTTTGCCCAGCACTTCAGCAATTTTGTCCTTGCGAGGCAGTTCGCGTTGCGCATCCTGATTCAGGGTGTGCAGCAAGGTTTTTTCCTCCTGGCTGAGCCATTTTGCATCTTCGGGGCGGTTGGGCAAGGTGGCGTAGAGCAAGGCCGCGACAAAGACGGCTGGGATGCCTTGCAGCAGGAACAGCCATTGCCAGTTATGCATGTGGGCGGAGTCCGAGAACACATCCATGATCCAGCCCGACAAGGGGCCCACAATCATGCCGCCTGCGGCTGCGGCGGTCACCAGCGTTGCCATGACGCGCCCTTGGCGTTGGGGGGGAAACCATTGCGCCAGGTAATAGACCACGCCAGGCAGGAAACCGGCTTCGGCCACACCCAGAAGGAAACGCACGATATAGAACTGAGTGGGTGTGGTCACAAACATGGTCAGGACCGACAAGATGCCCCAGGTGACCATGATGCGTGCCAGCCAGGCACGGGCACCAAAGCGGTACAGCAGCAGGTTGCTGGGGATCTCAAACAACAAAAATCCCACAAAAAAGATGCCCGAACCCAGGCCGTAGACTTCGGCCGAAAAATTCAGGTCTTGCAGCATTTGCAGCTTGGCAAAGCCCACATTGACACGGTCGATGTAGGCCACGATGTAGCTGATGAACAAGATGGGCATCAGCCGCCAGAGAATTTTGCCGAAAAGCAGATCCTCGGCCTTGGAGGGGGCGGGGTCTGCGGGGCGCGATTGTTGTCTCATGATAGTCCTTATTGGTAATCGCAGTAAGTGAATTCAGTTGAACTCAGTTGGTGCAAATATATTCAGATTCATACTTGTTGGTCAATAAGAACTATAGGTATAAAACAACTGGATAATTTATTATATTATTGAAATTAAACGATTTTATATAAATAGAAAGCTCAATTTCTAGTACAAACACCTAGATTCGTTGACAGTGATAATCCTGCTCTATAAACTGAATTCAGTTTTAAAAATACCAATAAGGAGCTGACATATGAGCAGGCAGGTGGCCCCATCGGCCCAGGTGATCGAGCACGTTTCGTCCCTGATTGGCTTTGATACGGTAAGCAGGAATTCCAACCTGGAATTGATCGAATGGGCGGCCAACCGGCTTGAAGCAGCCGGAGCCCATGTGCGCTTTGATTACAACGATTCGCGCTCCAAGGCCAATCTTCTGGCCACCTTTGGCCAAGGCCCCGGTGGGGTGGTGCTGTCCGGGCATACGGACGTGGTGCCGGTGGATGGGCAGGTCTGGTCCAGCGATCCTTTCCAGGCCCAGATCCGTGACGGGCGGCTGTTTGGGCGTGGCGCTTGTGACATGAAGGGCTTCATCGGGGTGGCAATGGCGCAGGCGCAAAGTCTGGGTTCCATGAAGCTGCGCGAGCCCGTGCATCTGGCACTGAGCTACGACGAAGAAGTCGGTTGCCTGGGCATTCCGGGCTTGATCGAAGAAATGCGCAAGGCGGGGATTCGCCCCAGCGGCTGCATTGTGGGCGAGCCCACCAGCATGCGGGTGGTGGCCGCGCATAAAGGCGGCCGCATCTACCGTTGCCGGGTGAAAGGCTGCGCCGCCCACTCCTCCTTGACACCGCAGGGCCTGAACGCCATCGAGTACGCCGCCAATCTGGTGTCCCACATCCAGCATCTGGCCGATGAAGAGGCCAGTGTGGGAACGCGTATGGAAGGCTTTGATGTGCCTTTTTCTACGATTTCCACCAATACGATTTCGGGCGGCAACGGCATGAACATCATTCCTGCTCATTGCGAATTCTCCTTTGAATACCGCTATCTGCCGGGTGTGGACCCGGACGGCTTTATCAGCGATTTACGCCAGTTTGCTTACGAGCGCGTTTTGCCACGCATGCAGGCCCGCCACGCGGATGCCGCCATTGAGTTCGAATGCCTGGGCAACATCCCTGCCCTGGATGACGATGACAGCCAGGAATTGAAAAAAATGGCCCTGGCCCTGCTGGGTGAATCGGCGGCTCAGCGCGTGGCGTACGGGACGGAGGCCTCCTTTTTTCAGGAAGCGGGTGTCCCCAGCATTGTGTGCGGGCCGGGCTCCATCACGGTGGCTCACAAGGCGGACGAATACGTCAGCCTGGAGCAGTTGGCAGCCTGCGAGTCCTTTCTGGGCAAGGTAATCCAGTCTTTGGCTGCTTAGGACCGGATGGTTTCAGGCAGTTCAGTTGGCCTGCCTTATTTTGAAGGAAAAATTTTTCATGAAGTTAGCAAAACGCATTACCGGCACCTCGCTGAAGTCCTTTGGCATGTACGAGCAAGCGGCTCGCCTGCCTGGCGATACCTCGGATCTGATTCATCTGGAAGTGGGCCGCCCACATGCCGATACGCCTGTGGCCATCAAGCAGGCTGCCGCTGATGCCTTGATGCGCGGCGACGTGCATTACAGCGATTTGCGGGGCGTGCAGGCCTTGCGGGACGCTTTGGCTCAGAAGCTGCGCACGCAGAACAAGCTGGATGTTGGCCCGGACGATGTGCTGGTGACCAATGGGCTCACGCACGCCTCCTTTGCTGCCTTTTTTGCCATTCTGGACGAGGGCGATGAGGTCATCTTGCTCTCGCCGCACTACCCGCAGCACATCGGCAAGATTGAGCTTGCCGGGGCGCATCCTGTTCTGGTGCCCCTGAACCGCGAGCAGGACTTTGCCATTGACCCCAAGGCGATCGCGGCTGCCATCACCCCGCGCACCCGCATGCTGGTGCTGGTCAATCCGGCCAACCCTACCGGCCGCGTCTACCGGCGCAGCGAGCTGGAGGCACTGGCTAAACTGGCGATTGAGCATGATTTGATCGTGGTGTCGGACGAGGTCTACGAAGACATTACCTATGACGGTGCCCAGCACATCAGTATTGCCTCCCTGCCCGGCATGCAGGAGCGCACGGTGTCCATGTTTGCCTTTACCAAGTCCTATGCCATGGACGGCTGGCGAATCGGCTATCTGGCGGCGCCCGCCTGGTTGATGCCCGGCTTGCTCAAGATCACCGCTAACGACGTCACCCATGTGAATACTTTTATTCAGGCCGGTGCGCTGGAGGCCGTTACAGGGCAGCAAGAGGCCTTGGGCAAGATGATTGCGGAAGATGATGTCAAGCGCCGCATGATGCTGCAGCGCCTGAACGCCATGCCGCATGTCAGTTGCGCCAATGTGGAAGGCACGATTTACGCCTTTGCGGATGTGCGGGCCACGGGAGTTCCGTCGCAGGAGCTGGCCGAACGCCTGTTAAAGGAAGCGCGCATCGTTGTAGAGGCAGGCAGCTTCTACGGTCCGCAGGGCGAAGGTTTCTTGCGACTGTGCTTTGGCTCAGCCTCGTTTGAGCAAATCGAACAGGCCATGGACCGCTTGCAGGTTTTCTTCACGGCCTTGGAACCGGTAGGAAGCCAGACTGCCGCCTGAGATATTTGAATCGACCGGACAAAAAGTCGCTTTCTAGCAGAAAGCGGCTTTTTTATGGCTTGTAGCGTCTGATTGATGCCGTTTTGGCTGCCGCAACATGACTTTTTTATATAAATATATAAGTTAAAGTCCGTACAAATAAACAGACAAGTGGTCTCGGTATTTTCCCTAGTTTTATCTCTGAAAGCCCTATGGACTGCGGTTATAAGGTCATTATGAATCCATATTTCCGTAGACAAGTATTGGCTCCTTATTATATTGTTCGTATCAAACAATAATTATGTCCGGTCAATTAATAGGAGCAGGTCCATGAAAAACGGGATTCGGGGTGTACTGGCAGCAGCAGGGTTGTTGGCCGCGCTAACTGCGCAAGCTCAAACGCTCAAGCTGGGTGTGGTGGGAGGCATGACAGGTCCAGGCGCGCCCTGGGGGCTGGCCATTGATGGCGGCGTGAAAATCGCCGTGGACGAAGTTAACCAGGCCGGTGGTCTGGCGGTGGGCGACAAAAAATACAAGGTCGAAGTCTTGACCTACGACGACCATTACAAGGCTGCTGATGCCGTAACGGCTACCAACCGCCTGATCGATCAGGACGAAGTGAAGTACATCATCGGCCCTATAGGTTCGGCTTCGGTCATGGCCATGAAGCCGATTACCGAGCGCAACAAGGTCATCATGCTGTCCAACAGCTATTCGACCGAGGTGCTGGATGCGAATACGCAATACATGTTCCGTGTGCTGCCCACGCAGTATGAATACAACCGCCAGTTGATCGGCTGGTTAAAGCAAGAGCGCCCGGAGCTCAAGCGTCTGGCTATTTTGTCGCCTAACGATGCCACCGGCTGGAGCACACAAAAAATCCAGACCGAAGCCTATAAGGATGCCGGTTACAACGTGGCGGAAACCAAGTTTTTCGAGCGCTCGCAAAACGATTTCCGCACCTTGCTGACCAGCATTCTGGCCAAGAACGTGGACTTTATTGAACTGGATACGGTGCCCCCTGGGCCGGCTGGCATTGTGATTCGCCAGGCACGCGAAATGGGCTTCAAAGGCCAGTTCACCAAGTTTGGCGGCAATAACGTCGCTGAAACCGTGAAGTCTGCCGGTGCGGAAAACGCCCAGGGCACGCTGGTGTACCTGTCGGCCGACCCGTACAGCGAGCCCTACCAAAAGCTGAGTCAGGCCTACGGCAAGATCCACAGCAACAGCATGGATGACTTCGTTTTCTACTTCTACGACGCCACCCGTTTGCTGTTCAAAGCGATCAATGAAGCCGGCACTGTGGACGATACCGATGCCGTGCGTGCTCGTATCGAAGCCAATAGCAGCTTTGACGGTATTCAGGGCGCCATCGTCTGGGGCGGCAAGGATGTGTATGGCGTCAACCATCAGATCATATGCAGATCGCAATGCAAATCGCCATCATCGCCCTGATGTCCACCTTTGTGTACGCCCTGGTTGCCCTGGGTTTCACGCTGGTGTTTGGCATCTTGCGGGTGGTGAACTTCGCCCACGGCGAGTTTTACATGCTGGGCGCCTACGCCATGTATGTGTTCTATGGACAGTTTGGCTGGCCTTACCTGCCCTCCATTGCCGCTGCGGCAGTGTTGGTGGGGGTATTGGGCTTGCTGGCTGAACGTGGCCTGTTCCGGCGCTTTGCAGGCGATGAGATGGGCGGCATGATCATGTCCCTGGCCTTGGCCATCACCTTGCAGGCCGGTATCTCCTTGCTGTTCTCGGTGGACGAGCAATCGGTGCGCCGCCCGGTCGAAGGGGCCTGGCAAATTGGCCAAGCCTTCTTTGCCAAGGACCAGTTGCTGATTGTGGGCATGAGTGTGCTGGCCTTGGCCGGCTTCTATTTCCTGATTGAGCGCACTCGTATCGGCATGACGATACGGGCTGTGGCACAAGACTGCGAAGTGGCTCGTCTGCAGGGCGTCAGCTCCTGGAAGATCATGGCTTTCACCTTTGCCTTGAGCTGCGGTCTGGCGGGCTTGTCCGGAGCCTTGATGGCGCCGGTCTATACCGTGCACCCCTATATGGGTGAAGCGGTGGTGGTGAAGGCTTTCATCATCGTGGTTCTGGGCGGTTTGGGCAGCTTGCCCGGTGCAGTGGTTGCCGCCCTGATTTTGAGCGTGACTGAAGCGGTGGCCTCCACCTTTTACAACGCCACCGTGGCGACCATGCTGTCCTTCTTGATCGTGATGGCGGTGTTGCTGGTCAAGCCCAGCGGCCTGATGGGGAAATCGTCATGAGCATGATCAAAACAGCTTCTTTTTACCCGCGTGACGGTGCCCTGCAATGGGCCTGGCATGCCGTGCTGGTCGTGGCGTTGCTGGGCTGGCCGCTGTGGGCCGGGCAACCACGTTTTGCCCTGCATCTGGCCATCATGGTGTCCTTGTACGCCTGCCTGGCCATGAGCATGAATCTGGTGTTGCGCATTGGTCAGCTCTCGCTGGCACATGGCGCTTTGTTTGGGCTGGGGGCCTATGCCTCGGCCATTCTCAGTCGAGATTATGGCTGGTCTTTTCCAGCCGCGTTTTTGGGCGCCGGAGTACTGACGGCAGCATTAGCTGTGATCACCGGCCCTATTTTTATGCGTATCAAGGGTGTGCACTTCGCGCTCTTGACCTTCGCCCTGGGCGAAGCCGTGGTGCTGTGCTTTATCGAGTTCCACGAACTGTTTGGCGGCAATAACGGCTTTGGGCAGATTCCGGCCCTGCAAGACAGCTTGCCTATCCCTGAAGGGCGCTATGGCGTGTATCTGGTGGTGGTGAGCTTTGCTCTGCTGGTGTATTTCGTGCTGCGCGCCTTGTATCGCCGTGAATGGGGCATGGTGGCCGACTCCCTGCATCAGAACGAACAGTTGGTGCGTTCTGGCGGCCTGAATGTGCTGCGCTTTCGGGTCAGTGTGTTTGTGCTCAGCGCTTTGATTGCAGGTTGGACGGGCAGCTTGTACGCCCATTATCAAGGCTATATCTCGCCGGATTCTTTTGGATTCTGGACGGCAGTGAATGCGGTGATCATGAACGTGCTGGGCGGCGTCGGTGCGCTGGCCGGTGCGGTGATTGGCGCAGCCATTTTGATTCCCCTGCCCGAACTGCTGCGCGATTTGCAGCAATACCAGCGCCTGATTTATGGCCTGACATTGATTTTGCTGCTCTTGTTCATGCCGCAAGGTTTGGCCGGTCTGTGGCGTAAATGGCGCGGTGCGCGCAAGGAGGCAGCATGAGCGTGCAATTGAATATCCAGGGTCTGAGCCGACACTTTGGCGGCATACGGGCGGTAGATGAGGTGTCGTTCAGCACCGCCGCTGGCCAGATTACCGGCGTGATCGGCCCCAATGGGGCGGGTAAGACCACTTTGTTCAATCTGATTGCGGGCACCACCAAGCCCAGCGCCGGTGCTGTCACCATGAATGGGGATGCAATTACCGGGCGTCCGGCGGCGTATCTGGCTCGGCAGGGACTGGTGCGCACCTTTCAGATGACGCATGTGTTTGCGGGCCATACCGTATTTGAAAACCTGTATCGCGCTGCCCTGTTTCGCCAGTTTCCTTCACCCTGGTCGCTGTTCAACCCTTGGGGTGTGCGTCGTGGTCGGCAGGAAGCTGCCAAGCAGGCAGAGCAAGCCTTGGCCTTGATCGGTTTGGAGTCGGTGGCCCATGAGCAGGCTGACTCCCTGGCCTACGGTTTGCAGAAGATTTTGGGTGTGGGTATGGCACTGACTGCCATGCCCCGCCTGCTTTTAATGGATGAGCCCGCTGCTGGTTTGAATCCGGTGGAAACCGTGGCGATGGCTGATTTGATTGAACGCATCCATGCCAGTGGCATTGATGTGGTGGTCGTCGAGCACGATATGGGTTTGGTAATGCGCCTGTGCCAAAAGCTGGTGGTGCTGGTCAATGGCCGCTTGCTGGCTGAAGGGCCAACGGCGCAGGTACGGCAGGACCCTCGCGTGATCGAGGCCTATCTGGGTGCGGATCTGGATAAAGAGCCTGGTCTGGAACCGCCGGTCGATACTCGTTCTTATCAAGGCGATATCAGCCGTGTGGCGGCGGGCTCTAGCTCCAGCCAAAGCAAGGGGTCTGTCGCTACGGCAAGCAAGCCCGCTCCCATGTTGGAAATCAAGGATTTGAGCGTGTCTTACGGCGCGGTGCGCGCTTTGGATAAGGTCAGTTTTACGGTTGAAGAAGCCAGTGTGTGTGCCGTGATTGGTGCCAACGGGGCAGGTAAATCTACCCTGATGAAAGCCATTAGTGGTTTGGTGCCGGTGAGCAGTGGCGAGGTCTTGCTGGAAGGCCAGCCCATCCAGAATCTGAGTGCCGAGCGACGCGTGACGATGGGCATTGCCCTGTCGCCCGAAGGTCGCCGCCTGTTCCCTGAATTGACGGTGCGCGAGAACCTGTTGATGGGCGCGTATTTACGAAAGGATCAGGTGGAAGTAGCCGTGGATCTGGAGCGCATTTATGCCTACTTCCCGCGCCTGCTGGAACGTGAACAAAGCCAGGGTCGCCACTTGTCGGGCGGCGAGCAACAAATGTGTGCGATCGGTCGTGCACTGATGTCCCGGCCACGCCTGCTTTTACTGGATGAGCCCTCTTTGGGGCTGGCGCCTGCGGTCACGCTGGAAGTGGCCCGTGCCATACGGCAGATCAGCCAGGATGGCACCACGATCGTGCTGGTTGAGCAAAACGCTCGTCTGGCCCTGAAGCTGTCTAGCCGCGCTGTTGTGCTGGAAACCGGACGGCTCACCCTGGCTGGCAACAGCAAGGACATCATGAATAACCCACAGATTGCGGCGGCCTATCTGGGCCACGCCGGAGAGTCATCGCATCATGCCTAATATCTACCAGGTAGCTATGTTTAATGCCGAGCGCTACCCCGACAAGGTAGCGGTATCGGATGATAAGCAGGCGCTGTCCTTTGCGCAGTTCTGCGCCCGCACGCGTGCCTTATCGGCCTACCTGGCCAGTTTGGGTGTGCAGCCGGGGGACCGGGTGGCGATCATGACGCCCAACTCCATCGACTATCTGGCCTTATTGCATGCAACGGCTGTGGGCGGTTTTGCTCTGGTGCCCGTCAACACCCGTTACGGGGCGGCTGAATTGCGTTACCTGCTGGACGATGCCCAGCCTGTGGTGTGCATTGTGGACCCGGCTTACTGCGCACTGCGCGATCAAATTGAGCAGGAAGGGGGCTTGAATACGGCGGTACAGTGGCTGGAGGATTTGCCCGCAGCCCTGCCCGATCACCGTGCGGATGACCCTGTGCAACAACGCTTTGGCCGGGTGTCTGACGATGATGTAGCCATCATCATGTATACCTCCGGGACGACATCGGCCCCCAAAGGTGCGATGCTGACGCACGGGAATTTGTCGGCCAACGCCGTGAACTACATCATGGAACTGGGTATTGATTCCAACAGCCGTTCGCTGCTGGCAACGCCCCTGTTTCACATCGGTGGTTTTGGCGTGGTGAATGGCCCGATTTTGTATGCGGGTGGCAGCTTGCATGTGGTGCCGCGCTTTGAGACGGATGCGGTGATGGACGCGCTGCGTCTGTATCAGCCTACGCATGTGTTTTTGCTGTCGGCCATGTGGGTGGGGCTGACGGATCACCCCGAGTTCCGGGACCTGTCCTTGTCAGCTGCCCAGTTTGTGCAGACCGCCGCCGCCCCTTTGGGTCAGTGGCGTCAGGATTTGATTCGCACGGTCTTTCCCAATGCGCAGTTCAGCTGGGGCTTTGGCATGACGGAAAGCTGTGTCACCACAATCAAGAACCGCTATACCCAGGAGATTTTGGAGCATCCCGGTTCCATCGGCTATTTGTGGCGTCATGTGCAATATCGTTTGGTGGATGCGGACGGGCAGGTATTGCCTGACCAGCGTGGGCCGGGCGAATTGCAGGTGCGTGGCCCTACCGTCTTCAAAGGATATTGGCGTCAGCCGGAATTGACGGCGCAGGTGCTGGACGCGGACGGCTGGTTGCATACGGGCGACTTGATTCGTGTGGATGAAGAAGGCTTTGCCTATTTCATGGGCCGCAGCAAAGATATGATTAAAACGGGCGGGGAAAATGTGGCCGCGCTGGAAGTGGAAAACTGTTTGGCCAGCCACACGGATGTGCGCGAGGCCGCTGCCTTTGGCTTGCCTCACGAATACTGGGGCGAGGAACTGGTGGCAGCGATTGTGCCTGCCAATGGCCGCGAACCTGATGTGGAGCTGTTGCGCGAGTTCTGCCGCCAGAAACTTTCTGGTTTCAAAGTACCCAAGCGCATCTTTATTGTGGATTCCCTGCCCCAGTCCTCTTCTGGCAAAGTGCAGAAGTTCCTTCTTCGACAAAGGTATGTCTGATGGCTACTTCCCTTTCTCTGTTTGATCCTGCTTTCTTGAGCGCCTGGGCGCAGCGCGCCAGTGCGGACGATTTTGTGCGCCAGCACAGCGTGCTGGCGGATGTGTGCGTGGCCCTGCGCAATACCGAAACAGGCGAGCACATCTGGTTGAACGTGTCGGAGCAGAACGTGCAAGCCGGTGTAGGCGAGCGCCAGGTGCCGTTCTGGCTGGAAGGCGATAGCGAGGCCTTTGCTGATCTGGCCCGGGGCTACCCTTTTAACCGTCTGGTTCGTCAACACCGGCTGGTGGTGGGTGGTGATTTGCGCGCCTGCGTGCAGAACTGGATGTTGTTGTACGCGCTGACCCGGCTGACGGGCGATCTGGAGATCTGACCATGCCTTATGTACGTACCGCAGACGGTATTCGCGCCTATTACGATTTGGCGGGTTCTGGCCCGGCTCTGGTCATGGTGCATGGTGCCAGTCAGGACAGCTTGTCCTGGCAATATGTGCTGGACCATTTCGCGCCGTTTTATACCGTCTATGCACTGGATTTGCCCGGTCATGGCAAGAGCGGCATGCCTTTGGGCGGGCCGCATACGGCCACCCCGCAAAATGCGCACTATCTGCTGCAATTTCTGGAGGCCGCCGGGATCAGCGATCCGGTCTTGATGGGCCATTCCATGGGGGGCGGCGTGGTGGCCCAGGCCGCCGCGATGGCGCCGGAACGCATCCGTGGTCTGGTGCTGGTGGATGGGGCCTCGGTCAATGTGGTGAAGTCCTCCGGCTACAACCCGCGTATTTTGGAGATGGCCCGCATCAATCCGGGCGATTGGTTTGAAGTGACTTTCCGCACTTTGATGGGCACCTTGGCGGACCCGGTACGGGCATTGGAAGTGGTGACGGATGCGCGCCGCTGTATTCCGGCCGTGGCCTTCGCGGATATTTGCGCCTTTGGTGGCTTTCGCATGGAGCAGATCCTGGGCGACATCCGCTGCCCGGTGGTGATTGTGGAAGGCAGCGAGGACTGGTCCGTGCCGCCAGAGTCCGCCAGGCAGGTCGAACGCTTGCTGCGAGAGGGCAAAGTTCCGGTGGAATATATAGAATGGCCGGGCATTGGGCATTTTCCCCAAAGTGAATGTCCTGAGCAGTTCACCCGTGACACCTTGGCCGCAATGCGCCGCCTGTCTCTTTAAGCTGAAGCACATACCGTATGGCAAACCACGAATCTCAGTCCAGCGCCAAGCCAACCCTGTATCAGAACATGAGCGATCGCTTGTTGGAGCTGATCCGTTCGGGCCACTACCCCGTCGGTTCCAAGCTGCCCACCGAGATGGAGCTGTGCGAGATGTACGGGGTAGGTCGGCATACGGCACGTGAAGCCATACGCAAGCTGACCGATCTGGGTTTGATCGAACGCCGCCGCCGTGCCGGCACCACGGTGATACGCCAGCATCCCAAGCCGCAGTTTGGCCTGGCTCTGGATACCACGGACCAGTTGCAGCGCTATCTGGAATTTACCGATCTGCACGTGCATAAAAAGGCGACAGGTGTAGATAAACAGCCACCGGAAACCGCCCTGGACGGAGAACCGGCTGATTGGGTGAAAGTGGAAACCTACCGTAGTGTGCCGGGCAGTAAACGCGGCATCTCCTGGACAGATATTTATCTGCGCAAGGAATATGCGACGGTGGCCGAGCTGATTTCTACCCAGCCGGGCGGGGTGTATCCCTTGCTGGAAGAGCATTGCGGTGAAGTGGTCGAGACAATCGAAATGGAAATTTCGGCCTCGCGTTTTCCGCCGCATGTGGCCCGCTTTCTGGGTTACGAGGACTCCGATCCGGCCCTGCTCATCATCCGTACCTTCCGCAATCTGGCTGGCAAGGTCATGGAGGTAGCAGTCAGCTTCTACCCGCCTTACGAATTTCGCTACGTCACGCGCCTGTCGCGCAGTGATGGGAGCCACCGCTCACAGAGCTGATTTTTCCGAACCTTTGGGGAGACATTCATGAAACGCAAATATGGCCGCAGCGTGACGGTCAAGGTGACGGGCGACCATGCGCTGGTGCGCTTTGATCGCGGCGTGAACCGCAATGCTATCGATCAGGACACCTTGCTGGCCCTGACGCAGGTGGCGCAAGACTTGGCGCTGTCCTTGGATATTCATACTGTGGTGCTCACCGGAGCCAAGGATATTTTTTCAGCCGGAATTGACTTGAAGGACCCGCAAAAGTGGAACGACGAGCAGGCCGGTCTGCTGGAGCGGCGTGATGTCGCCCAGCGGGGTGCTCGTCTGTGCCGCTTGTGGGAAGAATTGCCCCAACTGACGATTGCTGCCATGGAAGGCGCTGCAGTAGGCGGTTCTGTGGCGCTGGCCCTGGCGTGTGACTGGCGTGTGGCCTCGCAAAGCTCCTTTTTATATCTACCGGAAGCCAAGGTGGGCCTGAACATGGGCTGGGGCGCCATTCCGCGCATGGTGAATATGGTCGGTGCCGCTCGTACCAAACGCGCTATTTTGCTGGCAGAACGCCTGGGCGCGCAGCAGGCCTTGGAATGGGGTTTGCTGGACGAGGTGTGTGAGCCCGGTCAGGCCGTCGCTGTGGCTCAATCTTTAGCCCAGCGTGCGTCCGAATCGCCGGCTGCCATTATTCGCATGACTAAAGAGTCGGTGAATCTAGTGGCCAATGCCTTGAATCGCTTGGGCATTTATATGGATGCGGACCAGGCACTGGTATGTAGGGACAGTGTTGAGGGTGCCCAGGCTCGCGCCGGTTTTTTGTCAGCGGGTCGCGCGTAGATTTTTCATGAATAAAAGCCCCAAGGCCGGGATCAGATCCTGGCCTTGGGGCTTTTTGCACTTTGGGCGCTGTTGTTACTGCGTCTTTAAGCGGTTTGGCGCTCGCGTGCCAGACGACCCATGGCCTGTGGATACAGATCCAGACCGGCCGTTGCCACCAGATCCCAGAAGCCTGCTGGCGAGCTGGACACCACGGTGACACCCAGCTTGTCTTCCACTTGGCGCACCGCTTCTAGCGACACCAAGCCACCGCAAGACAGCAGCAAGCCTTGAGCCTGACCGGGTGCCTGCTCCTGGGCCATTTCCCAGGTTTTCAGGCACAGGTCCACCAGTTCCTGAGTGGTGATCTGAGCCATCGCTTCCACTTCGGTCACGCCCAGACCATGGGCGCAAACGGCCTGGATATCGTTCTGGCATAGAAAGTGAACCAAGCGTTGGTTGACGTCCTCGATATAGGAAGAGGCCACGGCCACGCGCTCGATGCCGCTGCTGCGCAGGCCACGCAAAATGGCATGGCTCATGGTGGAACACGGCAGGCCGGTGGACTCACGCAAACGGGCCACCAGTTCTTCGTTAAAGTCCGATCCCCGGTAAAAGCTTAGCGACGTCCCCATCAGCGACACGGCCTGCGCACCGCGTGCGGCCAGCTTTTGAGCTGCATCCACGACCTGGTCGATCACCTGGTCATAGCCTTGCTTGTCCACCGAACTTAAGGCCAGACCTTGGGCGATGAAATCAATTTCCGGGTACATTTCCGGACCTTCCGGGGGCACCAGACCCGCAGCGGGTGGCACGATCAGGCCCAATACGGGGCGGTCGGTACGAGAGTGATCAGTAGTCATAACTTTGTTGCTAGTTTCATTGTTTAAAGTCGAGATTGGCCGTCTTGATGACCTGGGCCCAACGTTTTGTTTCTTCACCCAACCATTGTTCGGTTGCCTGTGCATTCTGGTAACCGGCCACCGAGCCTTGGGCCAGGAAAGCATCCTGGACTTGCTGCAGCTTCATGCTGTTTTCCAGAGCCACGCTGATGGACTGAACCAGGGCGGGGTCGACATTGCGCGGAGCCAGCATGAACAGCGAAGGCGTCACGCTATAGCCGGGAATGGTTTCCGAGACGCTGGGCAGGTCAGGCATGCCGGGGAAACGGCGCTCGGACAAGGTGGCCAGCAAGCGGATGCGGCCCGAGTTGGCCAGACCAATCGAGGAGGCCAGGCTGGCAAAGGACATGGACACCTCGCCGGAGGCCAGGGCCTGGCTGGCGGGTGCGCCGCCACGGTAAGGAACGTGGACCAGTTCGGTTTGAGTCTGCAGGGCGAACAGTTCGCCACCCAGGTGGTGAATCGAGCCTACACCGACCGATGCAAAAGTTTCGGTTTGGGGCGGGGCCTTGCGGATGGATTCCACCAGTTCAGCCACTGTCTTGATGGGGCTGTCGCCGGGTACAGCCAATGCCAGATCGGACTGGCCCACCATGCCGATGGCGGTAAAGTCGCGCTGCAGGTCGTAGCGCAGGGCCGGGTAAATATAAGGGGCGACCAGCAAAGAGGTGTCAGCAAACAGAATGGTGTTGCCGTCTGGCTGGGACTTGGATACGTAGTCGGCAGAAATCGTGCCGCCTGCGCCGGATTTGTTTTCCACAATGACCGTGCGGTCCAGCTCTTTACCTAGAGCCTGGGCTGTCACCCGTGCCAGGGTATCGACCCCGCCGCCGGGGGCAAAACCGACCACCAGGCGGATGGGCTCAGCCGCGTGCAGGGCTAAGGGGGTCAAGGTCAGGGCGAGCGCGGCCAGCGCCCGCCGTGTGAAACGGCTTGCAAACATGAAAAGTCTCCTCGGGATGAGTGTGGTTTTTAGCTAGTTATTAATTCAGTGCCGCATATAAAAGCCGGCCAGGGGATTGAGCTGGGCGTTCAGCCAGCTATATCGTTCGCGCTTGTCGAACTCCCATTTATCCGGGTGTGCCTGGGCAACGCGTCGCAGCGATTCTGCCCCGGACAGCACATGGCTGGCGGCCGCTTGCATGGCGCTGGGGCCGTCACGCTGGGCCAGCGCCTGGGTTAGTGCCTGATGCTCATGCCAGGACTGCTCCATGCGGTTTTCCTGGTCCAGATGGCGGTGTCGGTAAGGGTTGGTCAGACGACGCAGGTGTTCAATTTGCTGCACCATGAACGTATTGCCAGCAATGCTGTGGATCAGGGCATGCAGTTCCGCGTTGTAGGTGGCGTATTCAGGCAGGCTTTTTTCTTGCAGCGCCTTGGCCCCCCGCTTTTGCAGACGCTCCAGTTCGCGGATCTGGGCATTGCTGATGCGATAGGCCGCCAATTGGGTACACGCCCCTTCCAGCAAGGCCAGGGTCTCCAGCATTTCTTCCAGCTCTTCAATCGTGTGCTGGGTAACAAAAATGCCAGCGCGCGGGGCAATCCGCACCTGCCCAGTGGCGGCCAGTTGCAGCAGCGCTTCCCGAACCGGGGTGCGCGATACCCGGAAAAAAGTGCACAGCAAGGATTCATCAATGGCGCTGCCCGGCGGCAGATCACCGCTGGCAATGCGGTGCTCCAGTTCAATTCTTACCCGGTCGGTATTGCTTAGCGTCATGTCTGTCTCCTGAGCCTTTGTTATTTTTTAGGCTTAAATCATTCTAGGGAGGGCTTTTTGATATATCAATTAAGGCTTATCCGAGGGTAAAGAAAGTTTTGTGCCGTTTTGCTTCGGGTAGATTTCACGGATAATCAATCTCTTGCGGCCATTCCCACACTCTTTCCAAGAGGGGACCAGGCACGGTATTTTCCGGATGAGACCCGATGAGCAACGAACGTAAACCCCTTGATGCGCTGGCCAGTGGTGCCATGCTGGTGCTCTGTTTGATCTGGAGCTTTCAGCAGATCTTGCTCAAGGCGACGGCACAGGACATGGCCCCCATCTTTCAGATTAGTCTGCGCTCGGGCGTGGCCTGTGTGCTGGTTGCCATGCTGGTGCTGATTCGTACTCATAGGCTTGGTTTTACACAGGGCGCCTGGAAGCCTGGCTTGATAGCCGGTTTGCTGTTTGCGCTGGAATATTTGCTGCTGGGTGAAAGCCTGCGCTTTACCTCGGCCGCGCACGTGGTGGTGTTTCTGTACACCGCGCCGGTGTTCGCCGCTCTGGGCCTGCATATTCTGTTGCCTTCGGAGCGTCTGGCCCGCCTGCAATGGGTGGGCATCGCGCTGGCGGTAGCAGGCATTGCCATCACCTTTTTAGGTCCGGCTAGTATGGCCGGGGCGGACCTGGGGCGCATGCTGTGGGGGGACTTGATGGCCTTGGCGGCCGGTGCCTTGTGGGGCTTTACCACGGTGCTGATTCGCAGCACTCGCCTGTCTGCTGTCCCGCCATCTGAAGCCCTGCTGTATCAGTTGTTCAGCGCCTTTGTAATCTTGATGGCGGCGGCCGTGCTGACCGGGCAAACCCAGGTGCATTGGTCCAGCTTGCTGGGTGCCAGCCTGGTCTTTCAGTCTGTAGTGGTGGCCTTTTTAAGCTTTCTGGTGTGGTTCTGGTTGCTGACCCGCTATCAGGCTTCCCGCCTGGGGGTGTTCTCTTTTGCCACCCCGCTGTTTGGCGTCCTATTTGGTGCTTTCCTGCTGGGTGAAACCATAGAGCCCCGTTTTGTGGCAGGCGCCTTGCTGGTGCTGATGGGCATTACCCTGGTCAGCGCCTATAGCTGGATCAGTCAGCTGCGACGTCGCAGGGCATAAGCGGTCTAGAGCTCCAGCGCAGACGGACTTAAGCGTTGCCGCAAGCTGCTTTTTAACCAGCGGCAAAATTGGCGCGCATGATTTTGCTGCGGGGACTGCGTGTTGACGTAGGCCATGTAAGTCGCGCCCGTAGCAACCTGCCCGGGGCCGACTTCCCGCAGCACGCCATCGCGCAGGTGATCCATCACCAGTAAGCGTGGCACCACCAGAAAGCCTGATCCGGCAATTGCCCCGGCAATGGCGAAAAACAGGTGGTCGTAGGTCGCGCTCATCAGCAAGCGCGACGGCTCAATATTCTGATCAAGCGCCCATAGGCCCAAGACGTCTGGCCGTGAACGGGCCGTGACCATAGGCCAGTGTTCCCAAGCCTGCCCGCTGTGTTGCTGGATCAAGGCCGGTGCCGCCACGCAGACCAGTTCTTCCCGAGTGAGCTCCCAGCTTTCGCTGTCAGGCAGGCTTAAATCCCGGCTGATCAGCACATCAAACTCTTCATTAGGACGCGGCGGGGACAGATTGGTAATCAGATCAATCTGCATATTGTGCTGGGCGGTGAACTGACCAAGCATGGGCACCAGCACCGTCATTGAAAAGCTGGGCATGGAGGTCCGTACTCGAAGCCGTTCGTGCTGATCCGGATGATGGGTAATTTGCTGAATGGCCATCTCCAATGTGGCCATGGCGTCTTTGACCGTGTCATACAACTGCAGGCCCGCTGCTGTCAGCTCAATATAGGGGCCGCGCCGAATGAACAGGGCTTGCTTGGTTGTTTTTTCCAAGGTGGCAATGTGGCGGCTGACCGCGCTTTGGGTGATCCCCAGGCTTTGGGCTGCGCGGGTGAAATTGCCTTGTCGGCCTACCGCGACAAACACGCGCAGGGGAACCAGAGGAACATTTTCAAGCATGATTAAAACTCATGATAGGGCCACAGTTAGCAAGGGGTCCGAGTAGGGTGTAACAGAACGGTAATATAAGATAAATACCATGATTTCCATGCAATTTTATTTAAATTTCAGGAAATAATCATGCAAAACCGTTTCCCTTATCTATCCGCTTTGCTCATGCTTTCCTGCTTGGGCTCGGGCGCCGCCAAGGCGGATGAGGTGGTGTTGTACTCCTCCAATAACATCGATGTGGTGAACACGGTGATCGAGCAGTTCCGTCAGGTTCACCCCGAGATATCAGTGTCTGTGGTGCGAGCCGGCTCCGGTGCCTTGATGCAACGGATCAAGGCCGAAGCCGAGCAACCTTTGGGTGACTTGTTCTGGTCGGGCGGGTTTTCCACCTTGTCGCAGTATGCCGACTATCTGGCCCCCTATTCCTCGCCCGAAGCCAGTGCGGTGGGCACGCAGTATCAGGGCGCCGATCAGCGCTGGTTGGGTACCAATACCCATGTCACGGTGTTGATGGTCAATGAGCGCCAGTTGGGCAAGCTCAAGGCCCCGGCCAGTTGGGCAGATCTGGCGGACCCGGCCTGGAAGGGCAAGATCGTCATTCCAGACCCAGAGCGCAGCAGCTCTTCTTACGTCGCCCTGTACGGTCTGCAGGACTTGATGGGCCAGGACGTATTTGAAAAAGTGGTACGCAATGCCGTGGTGGTCGGGACAACGTCCGGTGCCTATGAAGGCGTTGCCAATGGCGAGTTTGCGATTGCGGTGACGATGGAATACGCCGCCTACCAATATGTGGCCGGTGGCCTGGATACGATTGATCTGGTCTACCCCACAGAGGGCACTTTCTTGTCCCCAGAAGGGATGGCCTTGATCAAGGGTGGGCGTAACCCCGAGCCCGCTCGCAAGCTGTATGACTTCCTGGCTTCCCGTACGGCTCAGCAAGAGGTGTTCAAAAGCGCCTACCGCCGCCCGTTGCGCAGCGATATTGCCGTCAATACGCTAACTAGCTTGCCTGCCATGGATCAGATTCGCGTTCATGCCCTGGACGATGAACGCATGGGTGCCGATCGCGATGCCTTCCTGGCGCGTTGGCGTGCTCTGGTCTCCCAGCGCTAAGCGGGACTCGTATGCAGATACATTTATCAGGCATTGAGCAAAGCTATGGCTCCCAGACCTTGTTTCATGGCTTGAATCTGGATATTCCCAGCGGCTCGCTGTTTACCCTGCTGGGCCCCTCGGGCTGTGGCAAGACAACCTTGCTGCGCATGTTGGCCGGTTTCGTACGTCCTGACCACGGCAAGGTGCTGTTCGGCCAGAAAGACATGACACGAGTGCCAGTGCACAAACGCAATGTGGGCATGGTGTTCCAGGATTACGCACTGTTTCCGGACCGCAGCGTGCTGGATAACGTCAGCTACGGCTTGCTGGCGCGCGGCCTGTCCCGCAGTCAAGCTCGTAGCCCCGCTCTGGAAATGCTGGAGCGCGTGGGTTTGAAGGACAAAGCGGATGCCTTGCCTTCTGCCTTGTCCGGTGGGCAGCGACAGCGGGTGGCCATGGCACGTGCCTTGGTCATCAAGCCTGACTTGCTCTTGCTGGATGAGCCTTTGTCCGCTTTGGATGCGAAGTTGCGCACAGACCTGCGCGAGATGCTGCGGGACTTGCAGCAGGAGGCGGGTATTACCACCGTGTTTGTCACGCATGACCAGGAAGAAGCGCTGAGCGTGTCCGACTATATCGCCGTCATGGACCGGGGTTGTGTACGTCAGGTCGGAACGCCGGAGCAGATTTACCGCTGCCCGGACAACAGCTTTGTGGCTGACTTTGTGGGGGGTGCCAATCTGATCGAGGTTCAGGAGGAGCTCAGTCAGGCGGCTGATGGCTGCCGCCGTTTCCGGACGTCGGGCTGCATTGTGCGCATCCAGTCTGCCGGTCAATTTTCTGAACAAACGATGTTGGCAGTACGGCCAGAAACCTTGGGTGTGGAGGCGTCGCGCCCGCTGGGCGAAGGCGACATTGCAGCGCGCATTGAGCATGTGGATTACCGCGGCCCCAGTACGGCCTACCAATTGCGCACGGGTTTTGGTTTCCTGAAAGCCGTGGTGTGGAATACCGGTGCCAGTCAGACCTGGGAACGGGGTGACGCGGTGGTATTGCGTGTCCCCGAGTCGGCTCTTTTGGTGGAGCGGACATGATGCTGGGTTCTTTGCGACGCGATCCAGCCTGGCTGATGCTGGCTTTAGGGGCATTAGCCTTGCTGGGCTACTTTTTGTTGTGGCCGGTCTTGTCCATGCTGACCAGTTCCCTGTTCAACAAGGACGGTCAGTTTGGTTTGCACGGTTACCTGCAGTTTTTCTCTGAACCGGCGTATCGGGAAAGTCTGTTCAACACCTTGTGGCTGGGGGGCGCGGTAACGCTGCTCAGTCTGGTGCTGGGAGCCGGTCTGGCCCTGGCAGCAGCCCGTTTTTCCTTTCCATTGGCCGCCTGCCTGGGTGTCTTGCCCCTGTTGACGTTGGTTATTCCAGATGTGGTGGTGGCCGCGGCCTGGATCGTGGTGCTGGGTAAACAAGGTGTGCTCAATAGCGTGCTGGCTCCCTTCGGGTTCGAGCTGCCCTCCTTGTACTCCTGGTGGGGTCTGGTGTTCGTGATGACTTTGAACAACTACGTGTACGCCTACGTGGCCGTGCTGGTTGGTTTGAAGTCCATGGACCGTAACTTGGAGGAGGCGGGCCTGAGCCTGGGTAGCTCCCCAGGGCGTACCTTGCGCACAGTGACTTTCCCCCTGATGGTGCCTGCCTTGTGTGGTGCGGCGGTGCTGGTTTTCATGCATGTCATCGGGGATTTCGGCGTGCCGGCCATTCTGGGAGCCCGCACCCCGGTGCTGGCGGTCAAGACCTATAACGAGTTTGTCAGCGAGATGGGCGGCAACCCGCAAATGCAGACCACGATGGCCTCTTTGTTGGTGTTCCTGGGCTTGGCATTGTTGCTGATCCAAAAGTGGGTTGTGGCTCGACGCACCTACCAGATGGAGTCCGGACGAGCTCCGGAACGAGTCCCTTTGCGAGCCTGGCAAGCAGGCGTGTGTGCCACTTTGGTGACGATCTTGATTGTCTTGTCGGTACTGCCCGTGCTGGTGGTGATTGTCACCGCGTTCACGCCCTCTATCGGGCCCGTGCTCAAGTATGGCGGCTTTACCTTAAACCACATGCAGCAAGCGCTGGTGCAGGCTCCCGGGCCTTTGTACAACTCTTTGCTGCTGGGTGCGGCGGCCACCAGTGCCGGTGCTGTGTTCTCCATCCTGGCGGCCTATTTGATCGTAAAACGCCCTTCCGGTCTTACTGCCGGGCTGGATGTACTGGTCATGTTGCCTTTGACGATTGCCGGCACGGTGCTGGGCATTGCGCTGATCAATGTGTTCAACAGCGGCTGGCTGGTGCTGACCGGGAGCTGGGCAATTATGGCGCTGGCCTACTTCTTGCGCCGGGTGCCCACCAGTGTGCGGGCGGCCATGGGGCCTTTGCATAATTTGCGCAATTCCATCGAGGAGGCCTCCATCAGTCTGGGCGTGGCCCCAATGCCAACTTTTGCGCGAGTCGTGTTGCCGGTGGTGTGGCCTGCGGTGATTGCAGCCACGGTGCTGATGTGGATCACGACGCTGTCGGAGTTATCGGCCACGGTGGTTCTGTATTTTGGCGGGATGAGCACCCTGCCGATCGAGGTTTTTCAGTTGGTGGACAGTGGGCGCTTGGCGCAGGCCAGTGCTTATAGCCTGGTGCTCTTGATGGCGATCTTTTCGCCGCTGCTGCTGACCCGTTTCATTTTCAAAGTAAAAGTAGGATGGACACAATGAGCTCTGTGCAATGTCAGGAAGAGATCGCGCTGGCCCAGCGCGTGTTGGGAGCCAAGGCATCGGCCACCAAGGAGATGACGCGTCTGGCCAATCAAATGCGGCAACAGGGGCAGTCGGTCATTACCTTAAGTCAGGGCGAGCCGGATTTTGCGACCCCCGAGCATGTGCGTCAGGCAGCCAAAGAAGCGATTGATCGCAATGAGTCCCGCTATACCGAAGTGGCTGGCACCTTGGCGTTGCGTGAAGCGGTCGTGCGCAAGTTCGAGCGTGACAATGGCCTGCACTTCAGCCCCGATCAGATTCAGGTGGGTTGTGGTGCCAAACAGGCTCTGTATAACGCCTTGCAGGCCACGGTGCAGGAAGGTGACGAGGTCATCATCCCCACCCCCGCTTGGGTGTCTTACCCTGAAATGGTGTTGCTGGCCGGTGGCCAGCCGGTCATTGTGCGTTGCAGTGCGCAAGCCGGTTTCAAGTTGCAAGCCGATCAGCTGGAACGTGCCATTACGCCCCGTACTAAATGGCTGATGCTCAATTCCCCTTCCAATCCTAGTGGCGCGGTGTATTCACGTGAGGAGCTGGAGGCGCTGGAACAAGTGCTGTTGCGTCACCCGCATGTGTGGGTGATGGCCGATGATGTGTACGAAAAAATCCGTTATAGCGACGAGCCATTTGCAACGCCTGCCGCCTTGTCCCCGCAAATGGCAGCCCGCACCTTGACGATCAATGGTGTCTCCAAGGCTTATGCGATGACGGGTTGGCGCGTGGGTTTTGCAGCGGGCCCCCTGCACTTGATCAAGGCCATGAATCTGGTGCAGTCGCAAGCCACTTCCCACACCAGCTCCATCAGTCAGGCGGCGGCAGTGGCCGCGCTGGATGGTCCCATGGATTTTCTGCCCGAGTTTGTAGAAGCGTTC
>SMEN01000082.1_pt1 | contig 37936 bp, 35 predicted proteins | sample 2456271 | NCBI WGS metagenome assembly SMEN01 (sample SAMN10132593, study PRJNA489261) | soil metagenome | isolation source: day1 control-loamy sand soil ammended with raw manure from dairy cow... | place: USA | collected 2015-04-01 | reverse complement strand
ACTTCTTTTACACAATTCAGCTTAAATGCTAAATCGTATTTTACTTTTCTTTCCATAAAAATACCCCCAAATAGTGTCTAACTTTTTGGGGGCAGTGTATATTTGCAGTTTTTTTTTGTTTTTGGTGTAACATATTTTAAGATTTATCTACTTATAATGTTAAATAAAAAGTATGAAAAGGAGTTTTTGGAATATAGCAATGTTGTTTTTGGTTTCTACAACCGCAACTTTTGCACAGCATAAACTTTGGACTTTACAAGAATGTATTTCTCATGCTCGTGAAAATAACATTTCCGTTCAAAAGTCTGAATTACAATATCAAAACGCTTTGATAAACAAAAGTGATGCAATCGGTAATTTTTTACCTTCTGCAAATGTTTCGTCTTCGCATTCTTGGAATATTGGTTTGAATCAAAATATAACAACAGGTTTACTTGAAAATCAAACGACGCAATTTACTTCAGCTGGTTTAGATGTTGGAATTGATATTTACAAAGGTTCTCAAAATTTGTATAAATTACAACGAAGCCGTTTAACTGAGTTATCTGCTAAATATCAACAAGATAAATTACAAGATGATATTTCTATAAATGTGGTTAATTCATATTTACAAATTCTTTTTAATAGAGAATTTCTAAAAGTGTATCAATCACAATATAAATATGATGCGTCTCAATATGATAGAATCAAAATTCTTGTTGAAGCAGGTAATGTCCCAGCTGGTGATTTGTTGGATAGTGAAGCAACTTTAGCTACGACATTACAGAATATGACAATTGCTGAAAATAATCTAAAGATTTCAAAACTAGCTTTAGCACAATTATTACAAATCACAGATTACGAACATTTTGATGTGATTGAAGAAAATATTGCAGCAGAAGATAGCTCGGTTTTGTTAGAATCGCCTGAAACTATTGTAGCTAAATCTAAAGATGTTTTGTTAGATTCAAAAATTAATGAAGCAGAATTAGAAATTGCTAAAAAAGATATTCAAATTGCAAGAGCTTCATATTTGCCAACAATTCGTGGTTTTTATAGTTTTCAAACACGTGCCGCTTATTCAAAAATCGTAAATGGTATGGAATTGAATCAAGCGAATCCAACGAGTACGATTGGATATGTAGAAGGAACGAATCAAAGTGTTTTAACGCCAAACTATTCTCCTGTTCTTGGACCAGCAAAAGGTATTTTTGATCAATTTGATACGAACAAAGGACAGAATTTTGGGATTGGAATTTCTATTCCAATTTTAAATGGTTTTCAGATTCGTAATAATGTAAGTCGTTCAAAAATTGCACTTGAAACAGCTGAATTGAATCTAAAAGAAACCAATTTACAAATCGAACAAAAAGTTTATACTGCTTATTCTGATACCCAAGGTGCTTTACAAACTTATAAAGCAGCGCAAAAAACATTAACAGCTCGTAAGCAATCATTAGAATATGCTAGACAGCGATATGATGTTGGTTTATTGAATATATTCGATTTGAATCAAAATCAAAATTTAGTTATCGCCGCTGAATCAGAATTGTTACGAACAAAATATGATTTCATTTTCAAAACTAAAATTCTAGAATATTATTTCGGATTACCAATCTTTAAAAACGAAAACTAATGAAAACGAAGAAAAAGAACAATAAGAAAAAGATTATAATTGCCATCGTTTTAGTTGTATTGGTGGGATTAGGATTCTATTATTATAGCTCTCAGCAGAACAAAGATAAATCTACAGAAGTTGAAGTTGAAACTTTGGCAACTGGTGAAATTATTCAAAAAGTTTCTGCAACGGGTAAAATTCAACCCGAAATTGAAGTTAAGATTTCATCTGAAGTTTCAGGAGAGATTATCGATTTACCTGTGAAGGAAGGTCAACTTGTTACAAAAGGTCAACTTTTAGTTCGTATCAATCCAGATTTGTATCAATCCAGTATCGACAGAACGGTTGCTTCTTTAGCTACTTCAAAAGCAGGATTGAGTCAATCTGAAGCACAATTGAAAGAAGCTAAATTAAGTTATGATAGAAATAAAGTTCTTTTAGATAAAGGTGTAATTTCAAAAGCAGAATGGGATAAAATTGTTTCAGCGTATGAAGTTGCAGTTGCTTCAAAAAATTCTTCTAGATTCAATGTCGAGGCAGCACAAGCATCGGTAACTGAAGCAAGAGATAACATGAATCGTACAACAATTTATTCGCCAGTTGCTGGAACGATTTCTCGTTTAGATGTTGAACTTGGTGAACGTGTTTTGGGTACGCAACAAATGACTGGAACCGAATTGATGCGTGTTGCTAATTTAGATAATATGGAAGTTGAAGTTGATGTTAACGAAAATGACATCGTTAAAATTGCTGTAGGAAACGAAGCTATTATCGAAGTTGATGCTTTCTTGAAAAAAGAATTTAAAGGAATTGTTACATCAATTTCAAATTCATCTACAAATACAACAACTTCTGCTGATCAGGTTACAAATTTCAAAGTGAAAGTGAGAATCTTAAAAGAATCTTACGAAGATTTATTAGAAGGTAAACCAGCTTCGTATTCTCCATTTCGACCAGGAATGACTGCTACGGTTGATATTATTTCTAAGAAACTTACAAATGTTACGATGGTTCCGATTAGTGCAATTGTTATGAAATCGAAATCTGAATCTGTAGTTTCTACAACTGTTGATGAGAAAGTGAAAAAAGATGAAATTGATATTTCAGAAAATGTTGTTGTAGAAACAGAGGAGAAAAAAAATGAAGCAGTATTTGTGAAAAACGGAGATAAAGCCGAACTTCGCTTTGTGAAAACTGGAATTCAAGACAATAAAAATATTCAAATTTTAGAAGGCTTAAAACCAGGAGACAAGATAATCGTAGGACCTTATTCTGTTGTAAGTAAAACTTTGAAAGTAGGAGATAAGGTGTCTGTTAAAGGAGAACAAGTAAAAAAATGATTTATATCTTAAATATAGAAACGGCAACTAAACAATGTTCGGTTTCCGTTTCTAATAATAACGAATTGATTGCACTTCGTGAATTAGCTGAAGAAAATTTCAATCACGCAGAAAAACTTCATGTTTTTATTGAAGAAGTAATGACTGAATCAAATATCAAATTAAGTGATTTGAATGCAGTTTCTGTAAGTAAAGGACCAGGTTCTTATACAGGTTTACGAATTGGTGTTTCTACAGCAAAAGGATTGTGTTACGCTTTAGATATTCCGCTTATCGCGATTGATACGTTACAGATAATTGCTAAGCAAATTCAGATTTCTGAAGGAATTATTCAGCCGATGATTGATGCTCGAAGAATGGAAGTTTTTACGGCTTCTTTTGACAAAAAACATCAAATAGTTGGACAAACAAAGGCTTTGGTTTTAGACGAAAATTCGTTTGAAGATATTCAAGAAAAAATACATTTTATTGGAGATGGAGCTGAGAAGTCAGAAGCAGTTTTAAAATCGGAACGTTTTATTTTTTATTCGCATTTAAAATATCCTTCAGCCAAAGAAATGGTTGAGTTGAGTTACGATGCTTATTTAAATAAAAAGTTCGAAGATGTGGCTTATTTTGAGCCGTATTACTTAAAAGATTTTATGCTAACAACTAAGAAATAAAAAAAAGGGATTTCAAATTTGAAGTCCCTTTTTTAGTTTAATATTTTTCTGCTTTTCCGTTTCCATTATCAGTAACATTCACTGTTTTTGTAGCTTTGTAATATAAATTTCCTGTTCCATTTATATTTCCATCAATTCCATTAACCGTATTTGTGTAAACATTTCCACTTCCTTCTAATTCAATTTCAGTGAAGAAATTAGAAAGTTCTTTAGCGTCAAAATCTTTCGAACCTTTGTAGTTGATTTTTAAAATATTTGCTGAACCATTTAATTTAATTTCCGAATCATTTTCAATATCCAAAATCACTTCATCAACTTTCAATCTCAAATCAGCTGTGCTGTTATCTGTTGATGTGATTTTTAATTGTAATGTTTCAATTGCTCCTAAGTTTGTTAGTTTAGCACCGTCTTTTAAAACGATTTCCTTGATTTTTTTAGAAGGAATTCTAACTTTTAATGGTTCGGTTTGCGAAAGTATAATTACATTATTGTTATAAGTTAAATACAAAGTTCCATTTTCAACTTTCGATTTAATTAAGGTTTGTAAATTAATATCTCCATTGACCATGATTTTTTTCTGAAAATCGTTGTTTAAAATCGTTGCATCGATATTTCCAGAAATTTCAATTCGGTCAAATTCAGGTAAACGACGTTCTTTTTCAATTACACGACCATTTCCTTTAACTTTTCTGGGTCCTTGAGTTTGTGCATTTCCATTTAAAGTTGCACCTAAAATAAATACTAAAATATAAATTAGTTTCATGTTATTGATTTTCTAAAAGTTCTTCAAATTCGGGGATTTCTCCAAAAATATTTTCAGTGAAATCTAATACTTCCGAAGATATGAAATTTTTTTTAATATCATTGATTCCTTTTTCAATTAAAAGTGGCGTAGTGAATTTTCTACTATTTCCTAAAATAAAACCATTTAATTCTAATTTAAAGAAAAATTTTCCGCCAGGAGTTTTAAATTTCACAAACTGCAAAACGTCAAAATTATTTTTAATAATATTGATTTCACTAAAACATTGAGCTTTAGATTTTAATGTATTACTTGTAAATAAAGTGTTTCCTTTGTAGTTGTTGTAAGAATATTTATAGGTTTGATTTTCTTTGATTGTAATTACTAAAGTGCCCATTTTTATTTTTGAATAAACACAAAAATAGAACAAAACATTCGTTTATTTTTTTTGTAAAATTCAATAATTGTTTCTAAGTTTTAAACTGAGTTTATTTTTGATTAATCGAACCTAAACCAGATTTTTCTTTGATTATTTCTTTTGGATTTCCTTTGTAAGTTAAGTTTCCAGCTCCAGAAATAGTTGCTTCTAGTTTTTCTGAAACATTTACATTTGCATTTCCAAGTCCTTCGATAGTTACAATTGTAGAATTTGTTTCTAATTCAAAAGCATCTAAATTCCCAGCTCCTTCAATTTCTGTCTTCGCATTATTGGTTCTTCCTTTTAAAGAAATATTGCCTAAACCTTCAATTTTATTTGAAATAGAATTGTTGTTAATAGTTAATTCTAAATTCCCAGCGCCTTCAATTTCTGTTTCGATATTTTCAGCTTTTTGAATAATTGTACTTTTTATATATCCCAATCCAGAAATATTAAATTTTGAAATGTTTTCAGAATTTATTTTAGCAATGATTTGCGTTTTATTTTTCAGGGTAAAGGTTTTGTTCTTTTGCGAAAGAATCAATTCGCCCTCAATTATTTCATGTTTGATTTCTTCTAAATTTTGTTTAGTTGAAATAATATGAATTTCATCCTTTGGAATGTCATTACTGATTTCAATGTTTACAATAGATTTATTACTAATTGCATTGTAAGTACTGATTTTATAAATAACGGTTTCAACTGTCTCGGCTGAAGTATTTTCTGAAGTGATTTCGTTTGAATTATTATTAACATCTGGTTTTTTACAGCTTGCCAATAAAGTTACTGAGAATAAAAGGTAGTAGATTTTACGCATTGTTTTTTTTTTACTAAAATATAAAAAAATACAAAAGGATTAAAAACAAAAAAACCTGAAATATAAAATTTCAGGTTTTTGTACTCAAGGCGGGACTTGAACCCGCACGAACATTACTGCTCACTGGATTTTAAGTCCAGCGTGTCTACCAATTCCACCACTCGAGCAATTGGAGCGAAAAACGGGGTTCGAACCCGCGACCTCAACCTTGGCAAGGTTGCGCTCTACCAGCTGAGCTATTTTCGCAATTGTTTTTTTAAAGAACTTCTTGTTAAGTGGGGACTTGAACCCGCACGAACATTACTGCTCACTGGATTTTAAGTCCAGCGTGTCTACCAATTCCACCACTCAAGCATTTTGGTACTAAACAATGATTTGTAAAGAACAATTTAATTTATTCACGAAAATTAATAAAACGTTAATTTAGTACTCAAGGCGGGACTTGAACCCGCACGAACATTACTGCTCACTGGATTTTAAGTCCAGCGTGTCTACCAATTCCACCACTCAAGCATTTTTGGTACTAAATATCTTTTAGAACATTCGCTTTACTTCCGTATTGCGAGTGCAAATATAGAACGTTTTTTCGTTTCTACAATAGCTTTGGAATAAAAAAAAGAATGTTTTTTTTAATCGTTTGATTATTAGTTGTTGAGATTTTGATTTTTTTTTCGACTCATTTGAAACATCAATAAAATCTTGGTTTTAATTTGAAATTTGTACCATTTATTAACTCGATTTCGATCTAAAGCAAATAAAAAAAGGCTCTCTAATTTAATAAAAAACCTTTCTTCTATCACGAATTAATAATTTAGAATCGATATCCAACGCCGACTCCAATTAAAAGTGGATTAATTTTCACTTCTGCTGGAATATCTAAAGTATTTCCACCAACTAAATTTGATGCATCAACAGTTACGTCTGTCTTCAAGAAAAGATATTTGATATCAACATTTATAAAAATATCATCATTTAAATTAAAATCTGAACCAGCTTGTAATGCAAAAGAAGCTTTATTTTTATATTCAATTCCATAAACAACACCGCCCGATTTTACATTGTAAAAAATTGTATAGTTAATACCTGCTCCAACATAAGGTTTAGCAAATGCACCTTGACTTGGAAAAAAGTGATATTGTGCTGTTAAAGTAGGAGGTAAAAGCATAACCGAACCTAAATCAACATCAACACTAGGAGGTAAACCTACAGCTGTTAGATTTGAACCTGTTGTTTTTACATTGTGTTTTGATGTTCCTAAAATTAATTCTGCTGCTATATTTTTTGTAAAGAAATAGGTGAAATCTAATTCTGGAATAAAAGTTGTTGAAATATCAACTCCGCCACCAATAATTCCAATATTTGCACTTTCATTCGGTATAACACCAACGCCTCTTAAACGAACTTGCCATTTTTTATAATCTGTATTATTTGAGTTTTCTTGTGCAATTATTGAAGTTGATATGCTCAATATTGCTACTAATGATAATATAACTTTTTTCATGGTATTTGTGTTTTTAATTTGATTAAAGTTACTTTTTTAGGAGCTTCTAAATTGTGATAATAATCAGTTGAATCATTTATTTTTATTGGATTTGTTCAGTAAAATCATCGTACTTTTTCTGCCAAAAAAAGAGCCCGATTTTGATATCGTGCTCTCTTAAAAAAGTTGTTTTATAATTAAATTATTTTCTTTCCGAATAGATGGAATCCTTTCTTAGGATAGGTTCTATTTTTAGGAATATTATTAAAAATTAATGCAGCAATTAGTAATATGATTACACCTGATAAAACAGGCGAAAGTACATACATATATTCTAAACTGGTAATTGAGGTTCCACCAGTAACGGCAATTAATGCAGTTGCTCCTCCTGGTGGATGTAATGTTTTGGTTATTTGCATAGCAATAATGGAAAGGGAAACAGCTAACGGTGCGGCTATCCATAAAATCGGGACTAATTTAAAAATAGTTACCCCAATGATTGCTGAAATTAAATGTCCACCAACTAAATTTCTTGGCTGTGCTAACGGACTGTCAATTACGCCATAAATCAAAACACAGCTTGCGCCAAAAGAACCAATTAATAAAGTTAAATCAAATTTAGAAAGTGCTTGAAATTGTAAAAAACAAATAACACCCAATCCGACAAAAGAACCAATAAATGCCCAAATATGTTCGTTTACATTAAGTAAGGTTTCTTTGTAAATTACGTATTTGGTTTTTCTGTACGTTCTGTTTTTTTTGAATGACATAGCTTTATTTACTAACCATTTTTTTAATTTCGTTCAATTTCATCAAAGCTTCAACTGGTGTTAAAGAATTGATATCTAAATTCAATATTTCTTCTTTTATATCTTCTAAAAGTGGATCATCTAATTTAAAAATACTCAGTTGTAAATCATCTTCTGGTTTTATTTGAACTTTTCCGTCAGCTTTGTGACTTGCTTCTAGTTTCTTTAAGATTTTCTGTGCTTTAGCAATTACCGTCTGTGGCATTCCCGCCATTTTAGCCACGTGAATACCAAAACTATGTGCGCTACCGCCAGGAACTAATTTGCGTAAGAAAAGTACATTATCTTTAAGCTCTTTTACCGAAACATTGAAGTTTTTGATGCGCTCAAATTGTTCTTGCATATCATTTAATTCGTGATAATGCGTTGCGAAAAGTGTTTTTGCTTTATTCGGATGTTCGTGAATATATTCTGCAATTGCCCAAGCAATCGAAATACCATCGTAAGTTGAAGTTCCACGTCCAATTTCATCCAATAAAACTAAACTTCTGTTGGTCAAGTTATTTAAGATGGAAGCCGTTTCATTCATTTCAACCATAAAAGTCGATTCTCCCATCGAAATGTTGTCCGATGCCCCAACTCTTGTGAAAATTTTGTCAACAATTCCCATTGTAACTTCGCTTGCTGGTACAAAACTTCCCATTTGAGCCAATAAAACGATCAGTGCAGTTTGACGTAAAATGGCAGATTTACCCGACATATTTGGTCCTGTTATCATGATGATTTGTTGCGAATCGTTATCTAAATATACATCATTTGAAATATACGGAACGTCAACTGGTAATTGCTTTTCAATAACAGGATGACGGCCTTCTTTAATCTCTAAAACAAATTCATCAACTAAAGTAGGACGAATGTAATTGTTGTCAATTGCCAATTGTGCAAACGATTGCAAACAATCTAATTGTGAAACCAAGCCAGCATTTAACTGAACTGGCTGAATATATTGTGCACACCAATTGATGAATTTTTCGTAAATTTCTGATTCAATACGCGAGATTTTTTCTTCAGCTCCTAAAATTTTGGTTTCGTATTCTTTTAATTCTTCAGTAATATAACGCTCTGCGCTAACTAAAGTTTGCTTACGAATCCATTCTTCTGGAACTTTATCTTTGTGTGTATTTCTAACTTCAATATAATATCCGAAGACGTTGTTGAAAGCAACTTTTAAGGAAGGAATTCCAGTTCGTTCGCTTTCGCGAGATTCTAAATCAGATAAATAATTTTTACCGTTTTGCGAAATGTTTCGAAGTTCGTCTAATTCTTCATTAATTCCCGAAGCAATAGCATTTCCTTTGTTTAAGGCAACTGGTGCATCTTGGTTTAATGTAGTTTTGATTTTTTCACGAAGCAATTCACAAGCGTGGAAATTGTCGCCAATGGTTTTTAAAGATTCATTTTTAGATTGTAAAGCTTTTTCCTTCATCGGAATAATTGCATCTAAAGATTCTTTAAGATAAATGATTTCGCGAGGAGAAATTTTTCCGATTGCTAGCTTTGAAATCAGACGTTCTAAATCTGAAATTTGTTTGATTTGATATTGAAAGAATTGTAAGGTTTCTTGATTTTCTTTTAAGTAAGAAACGACTTCATATCTATCGGTAATTTTATTTTTATCTTTTAAAGGAAGTGCCAACCAACGTTTTAATAAACGTCCGCCCATTGGCGATAAAGTTTTGTCAATTATATCTAAAAGTGTGGTTGCATTTTGATTAGAACTGTTATGTAATTCCAGATTTCGAATCGTGAAACGATCCATCCAAACATAGGCATCTTCTGCAATACGTTGAATATTTGATATATGTTGAATGCGATTATGTTGCGTTTCTGATAAATAATATAAAACGGCTCCTGAAGCGATAATTCCTTCTTGAAGTTCTTCAATTCCAAATCCTTTTAAAGAATTTGTTTTAAAATGATTGGTTAAGGTTTCATTTGCATAATCTTCTTTGAAAATCCAATCTTCTAAATAAAATAAATTAAAATCAGAACCAAATTGATGCAAAAAATGATTTTTAGTTCCTTTTTGAACCAAAACTTCACTCGGACGGAAATTCTGTAAAAGCTTGTCGATGTATTCTTCGTTTCCTTGCGAAGTTAAAAATTCACCTGTAGAAACGTCTAAGAAAGCAATCCCGATATGTTTTTTACCAAACTGTACAGCCGCTAAAAAATTATTAGTTTTAGATTGTAAAACTTCGTCATTGATTGCAACACCCGGAGTAACCAATTCGGTAACGCCACGTTTTACAATAGTTTTGGTCATTTTTGGGTCTTCCAATTGGTCGCAAATCGCAACACGAAGTCCAGCTTTGACCAATTTGGGTAAATAAACGTTGACAGAGTGATGTGGAAAACCTGCCAATTCAATTTCACTTGGACTTCCTGCTCCACGTTTGGTTAAAGTAATTCCTAGTATTTTTGCAGTTCGAATGGCATCTTCACCAAAAGTTTCATAAAAGTCACCAACACGAAATAACAAGCAAGCATCTGGATATTTGCTTTTTATTTGATTGTATTGTTGCATTAACGGAGTTTCTTTTACTTCTTTTTCTTTTTTTGCCATCTTGATTTTACTATTTTAAGAAGACAAATATACCATAAGTAAAACACAAAAAAAAGCAACCCAATTACGGATTGCCATTATAATATTTCGAATATTTCTCTTTTATACTTTTGATTTATTAAAAGCGATAACCAATACCGATAGAAGCTCGAACTCCCGCCCAAGGACCTTTGATTTTAGCTTTAGCGCCATTTGCATTAACTTCATATTCATAATCGACAACTGGGATGTCTAAATCATTTAAAGATTCTGCAATAGCTGCTTGTTCATCTGTATTTAAAGCTTTATTTCCAGTTAAATTTCCTTTAGCACTACCAAAATGAGGCCCCATTATTAACCAATCTAAATAAACATTTTTAGCAATTTTCCATTGAGCACCAATTGCTAAACCTCCTGAAATTGTGTTTACTTTACCGTCTAAATTTATTGATTGGTCTTGGTTTTCATATGTATAATTTAATGGGAATTTTAAAGAATAGCTACCGTATCTAAAAAACGGAGCAACATAAAATCCTTTGAAAACTTGTTTACCTAAATAAAAACGAGCTTCTGGTGTAATTGAAAAACTAGAAAGTCTAATTCCTTGTAGCTGTGCAGCAGTAGTTTTGTCATCTACTAAGCTTTCAATTTTTTTTGAAAATGGAAGTTTTCTATTTGGCATAAGATTAATTGAACCTCCAATTGTAAATTTAGAACCAATAGATCTTTCGTATTGAAAAGAAAAATTCCCCATTGTTAACGCTAATAAATTTAATTTGACAAGGTTTTTGTTTTCGTTAATTTCTGTGACTTTTTCAGAAACAACTTCTTCTTCTGTTGTAGTTGGGAGATTGTTTTGCGAAAACCCAAATTGACAACATAAGAGTACTAATAAAAAATTAATTTTCTTCATCATTGTTTTTTTTGCATAATTAACAAAAAATCTTGAATAAAAAAAATAATTTTATGATTTAGGATAGTGAATTAATAACCGTTGTGTTATATTAAGGCGTATTTCTTTTTTAAAAGAGTTGCGATTTCTTGATAGCGTTCTTTGGTTAAGCGGTCAGAAACGTAGCTTTTCCAGACATTATCTGTAAGTAATAATAAAGTTTCAGCTTCAAGTTCGGGATATTTATAATTCAAAGTTTCAAATGAAGATTTTAGTTTGTTTAAACTAGGCTTCATATAATTTTGATGGTATTGTTGTGCTATCGGATTTAGGGGTAGAATTTTATAAATCATACGCCAAAAATCAAATTGATGGTCGATTAATGCAATCGGTAAATCAATGAATTTAATTAGAAATTCTTCTGCAGAATTGGCCGCAAGAAATTTTCTTGTAAAATCAATTGCATCTAAATAATCTTTTTTGATAAGTTCTTCAAGTAAATGATCTTTTGTTCCAAAATATTTGAAAATCAAAGCTTCAGAAACACCAGCTTGTTTAGCGATTGATTTTGTTGATGTTGCTCGAGCACCTTGTTCTGTGAATAGAAAAAGGGAAGCATTTAATATATCTTGTTTTTTTGACATTTTTTCTTGTTGAATTTAATGCAAAGATAGTGAATGCAATGCTGATGTTTTTCTAAACGAATTCCTAAAAAACTAAATTTAACTTTCGATAATCTTGTAATGTTTTTTTAATCTTCTGATAAGAATGGAGCTGAATAACGTAATCGAAAAACCAATAATACAACCTAAAACTACGGTTCCAGCTCTGAAAATTGGAGTTAGTTCGATTTCAGATAAATGAGGTTGTAGTAAAACAATTAATAATGCTACAATAGCAACACGTGCCATATTCATTACATTTAAAACATAGCAAATGATTGAAGTTATAATTATACCAACTATTATGACATAGATTGTAGGTTTGTCATTAAAAAATTCGCAACCTAAACCAACTGCAGAACCAATTAAATTAGATTTAACTCTTTCGATTGTTAATCTTCTGGAATCTTTTCCTTCCGGAGAAATAACTAGAATTATGGAAAGTAAAACCCAAAACAAATCATATTTTGGATAGTTCATCATTAATTCATATCCTATTACAAAACCTATTATACATCGAAAAATATAAATGATTAGTTGTGATGTAATAATCCTTTTTATAAGAGCGTTCATTAGTGTTTTTTCTTTTTTTTTCTTTGTACAAAGTTACCACATCAAAAGATAAATTTATTTTAATTTCAGATATAATTTTTGTGACTTTGAACTTAATTGTATTTTTGCCAAAATCAGCAGAATGAAAAAATTAGTTTTAGATGAGTTAAATCGCATCAATGTTGAAGAATTTAAACAAGCAGAAAAAACACCGATTATTATTGTTTTAGATGATATTCGTAGTTTGCATAATATCGGAGCGGTTTTCAGAACTTCAGATGCTTTTTTGATTGAGAAAATTTATTTATGTGGAATTACTGCAACACCCCCAAATAAAGAAATTCATAAAACAGCTTTGGGAGCAACCGAAACTGTGGAATGGGAATATGCTAAAAATGTAGTTGAGGTTGTTGAAAAATTACAAACAGAAAATATCCAAGTTTACTCAGTTGAGCAAGTTGAAAATTCGATTATGTTAAATGATTTTTCAGTTTCTGCAAATGTGAAATATGCTTTAGTTTTCGGTAATGAAGTAAAAGGTGTTTCACAAGAAGTGATTGATATGTCAAAAGGAGTTATCGAAATTCCACAATTAGGAACCAAACATTCATTGAATATCTCGGTTAGCGCTGGAATTGTAATTTGGGATTTGTTTCAGAAATTACAAGTTTTAAAATAATAAAAAACCGAACTAGTAAAAAAATTAGTTCGGTTTTATTTTTTCTTGAATTTGGTTTAATATCGAAATATAATCTTCTTGATTTTCGATTAAATCGATTTCGGTCATATCAATCACCAACGTATTTTGATTTTTGTTTGTTTTGATAAAATCGGCATAGCTTTTATTGATTTTATTTAAATAATCTGCAGGAATTTCAGATTCGTAACTTCTTCCTCTTTTCTTTATATTATCTAATAATCTATCAGTTTCTTGATGTAAATAAATGTACAAATCGGGTTGAGTTACTTCTTTATACATAATATCGAAAATGTTTTTGTATAAACGAAATTCGTCTTCATCAATCGTAACCTGAGCAAAAATCAATGATTTATAAATAAAATAATCGGCAACAATAAAATCTTTAAACAAATCAAGTTGACCTAAATCATCTGAAATTTGCGAATATCTATCAGCCAAAAACGACATTTCTAAGGGAAATGCGTATCGAGTTGGGTCTTTGTAAAATTGAGGTAAAAACGGATTGTCAGCAAAGCGTTCTAAAACCGTTTTTGCATTAAAATCTGCTGCAATTTTCTGAGTTAATGTTGTTTTTCCTGAACCAATATTTCCTTCAATTGCAATAAAGTTTAACTGATTGAACGTATATTTATCCATTGGATTCACAAGTGCATCAATCTTTCTAATTTCAGAATCGTCTGTTGTTGCAACAAGTAATTCTTTAAATGATTTTTTTAGGATAGGATGAATCCAATCTGATTTGATATCGCAACAAGGTTGTAAAACAAACTTTCTGTCTTGAACAAACGGATGTGGAATTTTTAATGTATCGGTTGAAATAATTTCTTCATCAAAAGAAATCATATCAATATCAATACTTCGAGCAGCATATCCAGCTTCTTGATTTCTGATTCTTCCTAAACGTGTTTCAATATGTAAACAACGAGCTAAAACATCTTCTGCTGATTTAAAACTGTGAATTAAAATCGCACAATTAAAAAAAGCATCACTTTCAAAACCCCAAGACGGCGTTTCGTAAACGGGAGAAATGGTAATTACACTTCCAACTTCATTGTTTATGAGATTGATAGCGTTTTGTAAATTATCTTTTCTGTTTCCTTGATTGCTTCCTAACGAAAGTATGATTTGATATTGTTTATACATATTGCAAAATAAACAAATCTAAAGCTAAAATCACAACGGTTTAAAAAGTAGTTTTCCACAAAAAAATATTTATTTTAATGTAACAAAAAATGAAAACAGACTACTTATAGTTTAAATTAATAAGGAACGAAATGAATTTTTTTAAAAATGTCTTAGCAACAATGGTCGGAATTATACTTTTTAGTATGCTTTCTTTCTTTTTGTTGTTTATCGTAGGAATCGCTGTTTCAGCTTCATCTGAATCAACAGTATCGGTAAAAAATAATTCTGTGATTAAATTGGATTTATTTGCGGTTACAAATGATTACGGAGGAAAAACCAGAGTAACTGATTTCGAATTTTCAGAAAAAAATAACGATGGATTAATCGATGTTTTGAATGCGATTGAATTTGCAAAAACAGATTCATCAATCAAAGGAATTTCAATCGAAAATAATGCTTCAATGTTGGGGATTACGCAGCGTAAAGCAATTCGTGAAAAATTGATGGATTTTAAAAAGACAGGTAAATTCGTTGTAGCTTATTCTGACGGATATTCTCAATCTGAATATTATATGAATTCGGTTGCGGATACCGTTTATCTAAATCCGATGGGAAGTGTTGATTTTAAAGGATTAGCTTCTGAAATTCTATATATGAAAGATTTACAAGAAAAATCTGGAGTTAAAATGGAAGTGATTCGTCACGGAAAATATAAAAGTGCTGTTGAACCTTATTTACAGCAAACAATGAGTGAAGAAAATCGTGAACAAATGACGGTTTTGTTGAACTCAATTTGGGATAATATCATTACAGATATTTCAACTAGTAGAAAAATTAGTAAAGATTCATTGAATTTGATTGCAACTAATTTAGAAGGAAGAACTCCAGAATTGGCTTTGAAAAACAAGTTAATCGATAAAATTGCTTATTTCGATGAATATGAAAACGGAATGCGTAAAGCAATGAATATCGAAGCGGATAAAGAAATCAATAAAGTTGATATTTTAGATTATGTTTCGTCAACATTCGGAAAATCTAAAAATAAATCTAAAGATAGAATTGCGGTTATCGTTGCTCAAGGAGAAATTCGTGGAGGTGAAGGAAGTGTAAATATTATTGGTGAAGGTTCGATTAATCGTGCGTTGAAAGAAGCTCGTACAAACGAAAATATCAAAGCAATTGTTTTACGTGTGAATAGCCCTGGAGGAAGTGCTTTAACGTCAGATATTATTTGGAGAGAAATTGAACTAACTAAAAAAGTAAAACCGGTAATCGTTTCTATGGGAGATGTTGCAGCTTCTGGCGGATATTACATCGCTTGTAATGCAACTCGCATTTTTGCAGAACCAACAACAATCACTGGTTCAATCGGAGTTTTCGGAGTTTTACCAAACTTTAAAGGAGTTACTGATAAGATTGGGGTAAATGCTCAAGTGGTAAAAACACATAAAAATGCTGCGGGTTACAGTGTGTTTACAGATTTAGATGAAGGATTTAAAGAAACGATTCAAGCGGATATTGAACGTGTTTATTCAACATTCGTAAATCGTGTGGCTGCTGGTAGAAATATGACGTATGAAAAAGTTGATGCCTTAGCTCAAGGTAGAGTTTGGACAGGAACAATGGCTTTAGAAAATGGTTTGGTTGATGAATTAGGTGGTTTAGATGCTGCGGTTGCTTTTGCTGCTAAAGAAGTTGGTTTAACAGATTACCGCATAAATTACTATCCAGAATACGAAATCAAATTAAGAGACTTATTACGTGGAATTATAGGAATTAATGTAAAAGAAGTACAACAAGAAGCAATCATTCAAACCGTTGGAAAAGAAAACTACGAATTATTCGAAAGATTAAATTACATAAAGGAAACAAAAACAATTCAAGCAATGTTACCTTATCAAATCAATATAAAATAAATTCAATTTATATTACTCAAATTATTCAATTCAACTGAAAAGACCTTCATTAACGAAGGTCTTTTTTTATATGCTTATTTTAACTTTATACCCTTCGTAAGTTCGGATATTAAAAACCGTATTGTCATCAAAAATTAAATACTGACCTTTGATTCCAATTAGCTTTCCTGAATAAAAAGGCGATTTATCTAAATTTAAACTGTTAACTTTTGCAGGGAAATATTCAACTGGATATTCCAAATGTAAAACTTCGTGATTGGTTTGTTCAAAGTAAGGAATAACTTCCGTTGGTAATTTGTCTTGAGTTTTCAAAACCAAATCAAATAAATCAACAGCCATAATTTCGTTCGTTAACATTTTTCGCCAATTGGTTTTATCGGTAAACAAACCTTTCAGATGAACTTCTGTAATACCAGCTAAATATCGATTCGGAACCTCAACAATCGGAACAGCATAACTAGCTCCTTGGTCAATCCAACGTGTAGGAACTTGTGTTTTTCTGGTTACACCTACTTTTACATCGCTTGCAACGGCTAAATAAACAATGTGTGGTTGTAATTGAACTTTTTGTTCGTATACCAAATTTCGATCTTCAATTCCCAAATGTGCTTTACTCAATTCTGGTCGCATAATCCAATCGCCAACCTCTGCGCTCGAATTGAAACAATCATAACAAAATCCTTGGCGGAAAATCTTTTTTTCTTTACCACAATGTAAACATTCATATCCATCGAACTGAATCTGTATGTCTTTATTCAATAATTGATTAAAATGTATGAATGAATTTTTGAAAGCTAAATAATATTGTATCGGATTTCCGAATTCGGTTTGCATTTTATTTAAAACTCCTTGGTATTGCATGAGATTTTATTAATTTTGATTTCAGACAAATTTACTAAACTTTAATTGAACTTATATTAACTTATTTTTTAGTAAATTTATACGGAAGATATTTTAATATGGCATTAACATTAATCAATTCAATTGTAACATGGGTTTTGAAAAAGCGTATTCATCAAATGGAACTCTTTATGAAATTCCCTATCGATGTACAAAACGAATTACTTTTGAGTTTAATAAATCAAGCGCAAACAACAGAGTTTGGAAAAAAATATAATTTCACTTCAATTAAGAATTATGAAGATTATGCAAAACAAGTTCCATTAAGTACTTATGAAGAGTTTGAGCCTTTAATAGAACGTGCTCGAAAAGGTGAACAAAATGTTTTTTGGCCAACTCCGATAAAGTGGTTTGCCAAATCGAGTGGAACAACTAATGCCAAAAGTAAATTTATTCCAGTAAGTCCAGAAGCTTTAGAGAATTGTCATTTCAAAGCGGGAAAAGATATGCTTTGTTTGTATTTAAATAACAATGAAGACTCGCAATTATTTACAGGAAAAAGTTTGCGTTTAGGAGGAAGTAAGCAGCTTTATGAAGATAATAATACTATATTTGGTGACTTATCTGCAATTATAATTGATAATTTGCCTTTTTGGGCAGAATTGAGTTCAACGCCAAGTAATAAAGTTTCTTTGATGAGCGAATGGAACGAGAAGATGCTTGCTATTGTTGAAGAAACTCGTAATGTAAATGTTACAAGTTTTGCTGGAGTTCCGTCTTGGATGTTGGTATTGTTTAATAAGGTTCTTGAACAAACGGGCAAAGAAAATTTGTTAGATGTTTGGCCTAATGCTGAGGTTTATTTTCACGGAGGTGTTAGTTTTGAACCTTATCGAGAACAATATAAAAAATTGTTTCCGAGTGATTCATTTCGATATTATGAAATTTATAATGCTTCGGAAGGATTTTTTGGAATTCAAGACCGAAACGACTTCAATGATTTATTGTTGATGTTGGATTATGGAATTTTTTATGAATTCATACCGATGGAAACTTTTGGAACTTCGAATCAAAAGATAATTCCGTTAGCTGAAGTTGAATTGAATAAAAATTATGCAATGGTTATTACAACCAATTCTGGATTATGGCGTTATTTGATTGGTGATACGGTTCGTTTTACATCTTTATTACCATACCGAATCAAAGTTTCAGGAAGAACCAAACATCATATCAATGTTTTTGGTGAAGAATTAATGGTTGAAAATACTGATAAGGCTTTAGCTTTGACAGCTGATTCGTTTGATGTAGAAATTGTAGAATATACAGCTGCACCAATTTTTATGGAAGGAAAAGAAAAAGGAGCACACGAATGGATTATAGAATTTAAAAATCCGCCAAAAGATTTAGAGAAATTTACAGAAGCTTTAGATTTGAATATTCAAAAATTGAATTCTGATTATGAAGCAAAACGTTACAATAGTATGACTTTAAATCGATTGAAATTACACTTAGCTCGTCCGAATTTATTTTATGGATGGCTACGTGATAAAGACAAATTAGGAGGTCAGAATAAAATACCACGTTTATCGAATGATAGACATTATTTAGAAGAATTACTAAAATTAAATTAATTACAAAAAAAATGAGTGAACAACCAATGAACATCAATTACAGATTGATTAGTATTAACACGGAAGAGTTTGATGCAAAAGAGTTAGAAAAAGACAATGGTACGTTAGATTTAAACTTCGATTTTCAGTTTGGAGTTAATAATGACAAGCGTTTCGTAAAAACAATTTCGAAATTTAAATTTTTATTAGATAAAGAAGAGATGGTTACTTTAGCTGTTTCTTGTGAATTTGAATTTGAAGCTAGCGGATGGAATTTCTTTATTAAAGGTGATCAGTTAATTTTACCAAAAGGTTTATTAGAAATGTTAGCTAACTTTACAATGAGTACAGCTCGTGGAGTTTTACACGCTAAAACAGAAGGTACAAAAATGAATAAATTAATCATTCCAATGATTAATGGTGAGTTTATCAAGCAAGATTTAGCGATTCCGTTAAATGCTCAAGTAAACTAAAATCAATAAGATTTAATTATAAAACTCTATGAAAATAGAGTTTTTTTGTGCTTATTTTTGAAATGGTAAATTTTATAAAAAGATAAAGCCTCGCTTAGCGAGGCTTTATTGATTCTAACTATAAGTTTAGAATTATTTTACTGGAGCAGCGTCAGCAGCTGGAGCTTCAGTAGCAGTAGCGTCAGCAGCAGGAACTTCAGTTCCTTCAACAGCAGCTTCTTCAGTAACTACAGCTTCTTCAACAACTGGAGTTTCTTCAACAGCTGGAGTTTCGATTACAGCCTCTTCAGCTGGAGTTTCTTTTGCAGTGTCTTTACAAGATACGAATGCTACAGTAGCAACTAATGCTAAACTTAAAACGATTTTTTTCATCTTACTAAATTATAAAAGTTAATTATTAATTCTTGACAAAGATATAAATTTTTTAATTCGAGATTACAAAATCTTTATTTTTTTTTATTTTTTTTAGTCTTTTTTAACTTATTGTCTTTCAGTTTGTTATCTTTTAACTTTTCTTTAGGATGTACCAAAACCATTTCGTCGATTAAATGTTTTGCGTCAGCGTATTTGTCTACAACGAATAAAATGTATCTAGCATCAACCATAATGTTTCTACAAATTGCTGGATCGTAATAAATATCACTCATTGTTCCTTCCCAAACACGGTCAAAATTTAATCCAATTAAGTTTCCTTCTGCATCAATCGCTGGAGAACCTGAGTTACCACCAGTTGTGTGATTAGTACCAATAAAGTTTACTGGCAATTTTCCATTTTTATCAGCATAAGGTCCAAAATCTTTATTGTCATAAAGTTCAATTAATTTTGCAGGAACATCAAATTCATAATCTCCAGGAATGTATTTTTCCATAACTCCATCTAAATACGTAACATAATCATAAGATACAGCATCTTTAGGTTCATATCCATCAACTTTTCCGTAAGTAACGCGTAATGTACTATTCGCATCTGGGAAAATTCTAGCATCTGGATTCATTTCTAATTGCGCTTTCATATACGTTCTTTGTAAAGCTGCAATCTCTGTGTTTAATTCTTGGTATTTTGGAGCAACTTTATCGAAATAATCTTTTGCTAAATCTTTTGCTACTTTGAATCCAAAATCTTGATTCATTTTTTTGATAACATCTGGAGCACTTCCACTTAATAACGCTTTTAATCCATCATAAGAAGTTAGTGCAGATTTTGTATAAACTTCATCCGTTAATTTTGCATAATCAACATTCTTGATGATAGCAGGTGTAAGATTAGCTGGCGCATTCTTTCCGTAAAGCGCGATGATTTGTTCGAAAACATCTTCATCTACCTTTTTATTATAATCTTTATATAAAGCTTCAAATCCTTTAATTAGATTTTCTTTACGATCATTAAATGCTTGTTCACCGTTTTGTTTATAAGTATTTTCTAATTGATACAATCTAAATCCAACAGATAATAATTCATTATTACGTAAAACTACTTCTTGGAAATAATCGTTAGCTAATGCATAAGGAGCAATTTCTTTATACAATCTTTCGAATTCAGGTAATAAATTTCCGTATTCTGCTTGTTTACCAGCAGCGTTAACTTTATTTGTAAAATCTACTTCGTAAGCTTTTTTAACAGCAACTGCATTTGATTTTTTCAAACCTTGACTTTCTCCAATCCATTTTTTCCAATAGTTTGCAATTCTAGCAAATTTTGATGCATACTGAATTTTGATTGCTTGGTCTTGACGCATATAACCGTCAGTTACTTTTAAGGCTGCATCACGAATTTCGATTTTCGCAGGATTTAATTCATTTACAATTTGCTCAACAGCGTAAGAAGGTAAATATTCTTGTGTTTTTCCAGGGTATCCAAAAACCATTGTAAAATCGTCTTGTTCAATTCCGTCTAAAGAAATTGGTAAGAAATGTTTTGGTTTGTAAGGAACGTTATCTTTTGAATATTTTGCAGGACGGTTATTTTTGTCTGCATAAATTCTGAATAAAGCAAAATCTCCAGTATGACGTGGCCAAACCCAGTTGTCTGTATCTGAACCAAATTTACCGATTGATGAAGGTGGCGCACCAACTAAACGAACATCCTCAAAAGATTCTGTAACGAATAACATATATTGGTTTCCTTCATAAAACGTACGAATCATAACATTTTGCCAATTTTCACGCTTGTATGTTTTTTGTAAATTTGAAATGTTTTTTTCGATTAACGCTTTCTTTTCACCTTCGGTTTCTAAAGCATCAACTCCATTTAGCACTTCTTTAGTAACATCATTAATACTTACAATAAAAGTAACTTCTAAATCTTCGTTTGGTAATTCTTCAGCGTATGATTTTGCCCAGAAACCATCTTGTAGATAATCATTTTCAACTGTTGAATGTGATTGGATTTCTCCATATCCACAGTGATGATTAGTTAATATTAAACCATTTGGCGAAATTACTTCAGAAGTACATCCTCCATTAAAATGCGGAACCGCATCTTTTAAGCTCGATTGGTTTACACTATAAATGTCTTCTGCAGACATTTTCATACCTAGATTGGTCATTTCTGTTTCATTCATTCCGTTTAATAACGAAGGAATCCACATTCCGCCTTGTTGAGCGAACATCGGTACAGAAAATAATACTACTAATAGTCTTAGTAATTTCATAATTATAAATACTTGATTAATGATTTTTTTAAAAAGAATTCGCAATATACAAATTTTATCTAAATGTAATTTTATGGTTTTTTATAAATCATCAAACCACGATGATGCGATTTAAATTCCGATTTTTTATATAATTCTTGAGCTTTTTCATTATGAGGTTCAACTTCTAAATACAAAACTTTATAGTCTTGTTCATTAGCGAAGTTTTTAGCAAACTCAACAGCCATTTTACCCAAACCTTTGCCACGCATTTTTTCTGAAATGAATAACTCATCTAAAAAGGCAATGGTTCCGCCAAATTCAAAACTAAATAAAGTAGCAAATAAGATGTAACCAACCATTTCATTTTCGTAACGAATTTCAAAAACACGACCTAATTGTGGTTGTTGAATAAAATATTCGAAATTACGCTTGGTTACTTCAACATCTATCGGATAATTATCAATAGCATAAAAATCAGTCATTAATTCTGTGATGCTATTTATGTTTTCGGGTTTTAATTCTTCAAATGAAATCATATATTTGTTAAAAAATTATATTATGGATAAATTAATTGATGATTTTAGTTTTGGTTTATTTGCTTGGCAATTGGTGATATTGTTAAATATTCCTCTAGTAATTTGGGCAATATTTTGTTTGATTAAAAGTAAAAAGCAAAACACATCTATAAAACTTTTGGTTTTAATCTCCTTGATTGCATTTCCAATAATTTCGTCATTAATCTATTTGTCTGACTATTATTCAAAAGATATCAAAGACCGTATGTTATAAACTAGTCTTTAAATATTGTATAATTACTTGAGTTGCATTTTTGTTTTTCAATACAAATTGTTGACTCAAGTTTCCTTTTTCTTTTCGGATGTTTTCATCTTCAATTAAAAGGTTGAATGTGTTGTATAAATCTTCTTGATTATGAACAACCAAACAACTTCCTAAAGCAACCAAATCTTTAGCTTCTTGAAATTTCTGATATTTAGGTCCAATAATGATTGGAACTCCAAAAGTAGCAGGTTCTAAAATATTGTGAATTCCTGTTCCAAAACCGCCACCAACGTAAGCAATTTCTGCATAGCTGTAAATCTTGGTTAAAATGCCAATCGTATCAATAATAAAAACATCAAAGTCGACCAGATTTTTACCTTCTTTATCTGAAAATAAAACTACCGATTTTTTTAGCTGATTTTTTATATTATTGATTTGTTCTTCTTTAATATTATGAGGCGCAATGATAAATTTTACGTTTTGTTTATTCTCATTTATATACGGAATAAGAAAGGCTTCATCTTGCGGCCACGAACTTCCAATAACAATAGTTTTGGTGTTGTTTTTAAAAGTTTTGATAAAATCAAGTTGGTTGTCTTTTTCTAAAATTTGAGCCACACGGTCAAAACGCGTATCGCCATTCACGGTTACATTATTAAAATGCAATTGCTGTAAAAGTTGTTTTGAAGTTTCATTCTGAACAAAAAAATGGGTGAACGTTTTTAAAGCTTCACGATAAAATCCGCCGTAAGGTTTAAAGAATAATTGATTTTCTCTGAAAATTCCCGAAATCAAAAACGTAGGAACATTTCTCTTTTTCAGTTCAGTTAAATAATTCGGCCAAAATTCGTACTTAATAAAAAATGCTTTAACAGGTTTCACTAAATCTAAGAACCGTTTTACGTTGGCTTTGGTATCTAATGGAAGATATAAAGTAACATCGGCAACGGTGTTGTTTTTTCTAATTTCATATCCCGATGGTGAAAAAAAGGTAAGTACAATTCCCAATTCAGGTTGTTCTTTTTTCAACGCTTCCATAACTGGTAATCCTTGTTCGTATTCTCCTAAAGAAGCAACGTGAAACCAAACGTATTTTTTGTTTGGATTGATTTTTTCTTTCAATATAGAAAATGATTCTTTTCTTCCGTTGATGAATAATTTCATTTTCGAACTGAATAAGCTCGAAATCGGTAAAAGTAAAGAAGCTGTTTGAATGCCAACCTGATATAAAACCCCCATAATTATTGAATATCTACAAAAATACAAATAAGTTTTGAATAACGTTTCTTATGTCATTTTCCTAAAAAATATACAATTCAGAAGTGTTACTTCAAGTAATTTATTACTTTTGCTTATCAAAATTTTCGATTAATGAAAAAGTTACAAATGGTTGACTTAAAAAGTCAATACGAATATATAAAAGAAGAAATTAACGCAGGTATTCAAGAAGTTTTAGATACAACTGCATATATAAACGGACCTCAAGTTCACGAGTTTCAAAAAAGTTTAGAAAACTATTTAGGAGCAAAACACGTAATTCCTTGTGCTAACGGAACCGATGCGTTACAAATTGCCATGATGGGATTAGGTTTAAAAGCGGGAGATGAAGTGATCACTGCCGATTTTACTTTTGCTGCAACGGTTGAGGTTGTTGCTTTATTAGGAATTACTCCAGTTTTGGTAGATGTTGATGAAGATAACATGAACATTTCTATCGAGGCAATTAAAAAAGCAATTACACCTAAAACTAAAGCCATTGTTCCGGTTCACTTATTTGGTCGTGCGGCTAATATGGATGCGATTATGGAAATTGCAAAAGAGCATAACTTATTTGTGATTGAAGATAACGCACAAGCGATTGGAGCAAACTACACATGGAAAGATGGTTCAAAACAAAAAGTTGGTACTATTGGTCACGTTGGAGCTACTTCTTTCTTCCCATCTAAAAACTTGGGATGTTACGGTGACGGTGGTGCAATTTTCACAAATGATGATGCTTTAGCTCACGTAATTCGTGGAATTGTGAATCACGGAATGTATGAGCGTTACCATCACGATGTTGTTGGTGTGAATTCTCGTTTAGATAGTATTCAAGCGGTGGTTTTAAATGCCAAATTACCTCATTTAGATACTTACGGACAAGCGCGTAGAAAAGCAGCTAAAGCATATAACGATGCGTTTGCAGCTAACGAGCATATTGTAACTCCTGCATTTGATTTTGAAGGAGACGACCATGTATTTCACCAATATGTAATGCGAATTACAAACGGAAAACGCGATGCTTTATTAGCTCATTTACAAGAAAACGGAATTCCTTGTGCAATTTATTATCCAATTCCGTTACACGTTCAAAAAGCGTATGCTGATGTTCGTTATAACGATGCTGATTTTGCTGTAACTAACAAATTATGTAAAGAGGTTATTGCCTTGCCAATGCATACCGAATTAGACGATGAGCAAATTGCATTTATCACATCAACGATTTTAAATTTCGTATAATAAATATCAAAATCCTGTCTTTTTAAGATGGGATTTTTTTTGATTTAATTTTATAATATTGAGAAGGTAAAAATCAATCCTAAATCATGATAAAGGTTTTGTATTACTGTCTTTTTTGAATTATAAAAGTGGTTATTATATTGAATCAAAAAAGCTTATTTAATATTTCATAGATTCAATTAATAAATTACTGTAACGATTATTAATTGAATACGCCTTTATTGTACTTTCTTCTTCGTTTGGTAAAAAGTAAGAAGAAAATGTGTGTCCTATAAATTCTGAACTTTGTGAAATTAAATGTAAATCAAAAATGTTTTCTTTGGTGTTCATATTAAATGCTTTTTACAATAATACGAAAAATAAAGTTTTAAAAAACACCATAAAAAAAGCTCCGTGAAAAACGGAGCTTTTGGTTTATAATCGATACAATATTAGATATTGTTGATGATTGTATTTAATGTTTCAGAAGGACGCATTGCAGCGAAAGTAGCTTCTGTATTTGGTTGGTAGTAACCAGAAATAGCTTGAGCTTTTCCTTGTGAAGCAATTAATTCTTCGTTGATTTTAGCTTCTTGTGCAGTCATTGCTTCAGCAATTGGAGCAAATTTAGCAGCTAACTCAGCATCTTTAGTTTGAGCAGCTAAAGCTTGAGCCCAATACATTGCCAAGTAGAAGTGTGATCCACGATTATCGATAGTTCCTAATTTACGACCTGGTGATTTGTCTGTGTCTAAGAATTTATCGTTAGCCTCGTCTAAAGTATCAGCTAAAACTTGAGCTTTTACATTGTTTTGAGTTTGAGCTAGATGCTCTAAAGAAGCTTGTAAAGCTAAAAATTCTCCTAAAGAATCCCAACGTAAATAACCTTCTTCAATGAATTGTTCAATGTGTTTTGGAGCAGATCCACCAGCACCAGTTTCAAATAATCCACCTCCGTTCATTAATGGAACGATAGATAACATTTTTGCAGATGTTCCAACTTCTAAAATAGGGAATAAATCTGTTAAGTAATCACGTAAAACATTTCCTGTAACAGAAATTGTATCTAAACCTTGACGAATTCTTTCTAAAGTAAATTTAGTTGCATCAACAGGGTTTAAGATTTGAATATCTAAACCTGTAGTGTCAAATTCCGGTAAATATTTATTTACTTTAGCGATGATTTCTCTATCGTGAGCACGATTTTCGTCTAACCAGAAAACTGCAGGAGTTGAAGATAAACGAGCGCGGTTAACGGCTAATTTAACCCAGTCTTTAATAGGAGCATCTTTAGTTTGACACATGCGGAAAATATCTCCAGCTTCAACAGCTTGTTCCATAAATACATTTCCTTCAGCATCAATTACACGAATTGTTCCTTCTTCAGTAGCTTGGAAAGTTTTGTCATGTGAACCGTATTCTTCAGCTTTTTGAGCCATTAAACCAACGTTAGGTACAGAACCCATTGTAGTAGGATCTAACGCGCCATTTGCTTTACAGTCTTCAATTGTTGCTTGATAAACACCAGCGTAGTTACGATCTGGAATTAAAGCAAATGTATCTTGTTGTTTACCTTCTTTGTTCCACATTTGTCCAGAAGTACGAATCATTGCAGGCATAGAAGCATCAACGATTACGTCAGATGGTACGTGTAAGTTGGTAATTCCTTTGTCCGAATTTACCATTGCTAATGCAGGTCCGTTTGCAATTGCAGCGTCGATAGCAGCTTTTACTTCAGCTTCTTGAGCGTGACCAGCAATTTTAGCATATAATTCTCCTAAACCATTGTTAGGATTGATTCCTAATTCTGCAAATAATGTAGCGAATTTAGTGAATACTTCTTCGAAATAAACAGAAACTACAGCTCCAAAAATAATTGGATCTGAAACTTTCATCATTGTAGCTTTTAAGTGAGCAGATAATAATACACCTGCAGCTTTAGCTTCTTCTTTAACTTGAGAAACGAATGCTTTTAAAGCAGCTAAATTCATTACAGAAGAATCAATGATTTCTCCAGCTTTTAAGTTAGCTAAACCTTTTAATTCTTTTACTGATCCGTCTTTTGTAACGAATTCGATTTTGTATTGAGAATCATTTGCAACAGTAACTGATTTTTCTGTTCCGTAGAAATCTCCAGCTTCCATATGAGCTACTTTTGTTTTTGAATCTGCAGACCAAGCTCCCATTGAATGTGGGTGTTTTTTAGCATAATTCTTAACCGCTTTAGGTGCACGACGATCTGAATTACCTTCACGTAAAACTGGGTTTACAGCAGAACCTAAAATTTTCGCATATTTTGCTTTGATTGCTTTTTCTTCTTCTGTTGCAGCGTCTGCAGGATAGTTAGGAATAGCAAATCCATGTGATTGTAACTCTGTGATAGCAGCAGCTAATTGAGGTATAGAAGCTGAAATATTTGGTAATTTAATGATGTTTGCCTCTGGAGTGTTTGCTAAATCTCCTAATTCAGCTAATGCATCTCCGATTTTTTGATCTTCTTTTAAGAATTCAGGGAAATTTGCTAAGATACGTCCTGCTAAAGAAATATCTCTAGTTTCTACCTCAACATTTGCAGCAGATGTAAAGGCTTTAACAATAGGTAAAAAAGAATAAGTTGCCAACATTGGCGCCTCATCTGTTAATGTGTAAATAATCTTAGATTTTGACATTATGATAAGATTTATAAATCGTTTGTTTTTTTTGATAAATTTCGATACAAATATAGTAAATTCTATAACAAAAGAATCCTAAATTAGTTGTAAATGAATCTAACTTTCAAAGAATTACCAATTTGATAATTTGTTATTTTGAATTAATCAATTTCTGAAAAAATGGATGCGTTTTTAATAAAGTTGATAAAATTGCAGTTAATAAATTGACAGTGATATATAAAAAAAGACCGAGTAAATCGGTCTTTTTTAATTCATTAGTTGAAGTAGTAATTATTCAGTGATTACTTCACCTTTAATTTTTAAAGCAACAACACCATTGTCAACGTTTGTAGCATTAGATTCAACAGTAATTACTTTACTGATTTTACCTGGGTTCATGTTGTATTTAACTTCAATTTTTCCAGTTTGTCCTGGCATAACTGGCGCTTCTGGTTTTGAAGGAACTGTACATCCGCATGAAGATTTAGCATTAGTAATTACTAATGGTTGATCACCAGTGTTTACAAATTCAAAAACACGTACACCATTATCGGTACTTTTCTTTACAGTTCCGTAATCAATAGTGTTATCCATTGCCTTGAATTTAATTTGCGGGCCTTTTTGTGCGAATGAAGCTGCAGTTACTAATAACATGGCAACTAAACTTAGAAATTTTCTCATTTTAAATAATCTTTAGTCTTGTAAAATTAAATACTTTTGAATAACAACCAAACAGATTTAAGTTTAGTTTGTCATTTATTTTGTTAATTAATGTTAATATTTTCAAAAAGCATGCCAAATATTATTTTGGAGTTTAATGATTGAATACTTATACGAATTTAGAAAAGATTTAAATAAAATACAATTCATTTACATTTTTTTTTATCTGATTATTGTATTTTTTTTGGTAACATTTGTTACAATTGAAATGAAATTTATTGATCATATTTGTTCTGTAGTCCAGTTTGTTGGGAAAAACGTATTTTTTTATTCTTTTTATAATATCTAAATCATGGTAGATAAACAATTATTAATTCAATATTTCGAAAATTTGTTTGAAGATAAATTAATTGAAGAAATAGCTTTTTTAGGGATTTTAAAATCGTTTAAAACCAACGAAATTTTAATTGATCTAAATGATGTAATTACACACATGCCTTTGCTTTTACACGGCGCAATTCGTATCATGCGTGAAGATGCAAATGATGGTGAATTGGTTTTGTATTATCTAGAAAAAGGGGATACTTGTGCCATGACAATGACTTGTTGTTTGGGTCAGAAAAAGAGTAATATTAGAGCTTCTGCCGAAACGGATGGTGAAATGATTATGATTCCTGTTCAAAAAATGGATGAATGGTTAGCAAAATATCCATCGTGGCGTTCTTTCGTTTTGACAAGTTATCAGGATCGTTTAGATGAGATGATTCGAGCAATTGATAATTTAGCTTTTAATGATTCAACGGGGCGTTTAAAGAATTATTTGATTGAAGTGGCGAGTGTAAATAAATCTCGAACCATTAATAAAACACATGCCGAAATTGCTTACGAACTCAATACTTCACGTGTTGTAATTTCAAGATTATTAAAAGTTCTTGAAAAAGAAAAATTTATTGAACAACAACGCAATACAATTACCATTATTTAAATACAGCCTCCGATTGGAGGTTTTTTTATAACTGTTTTTCACTGTAACAAATGTTACGCTTTATATTTTATCATTATCGGAAATTTGCAAGATAAAATAATAAGCAATGGAAACACTAGGATATCTTCTAACGATTTTAATAGGACTTTTAATAGGTCTCTTCGGCGGTGGCGGAAGTATTTTAACGGTTCCTGTTTTAGTTTATTTATTTGCCATTCCAGCAACACTTTCGACAACATATTCATTAGTGTTGGTTAGTGTTACAAGTTTAATAGCAGTATCTCTTAATATCATTCAAAATAGATTGTCTTATAAGAGAATTTTACAATTTGGGATTCCATCAATTATTTCACTTTATTTAATAAGAGCATTTCTTTTACCTAGTATTCCAACTGAGTTTTTATTATTTGGATTTACTGTTCAAAAGAACATTGCAATGATGATTTTCTTCTCTATTTTGATGTTGTTTTCGGGTGTTTATATGATTCGTCAAAAAAACAAAGAGCCTGATTGTATCGATTGCCCATATAAAAGTCTTGTTTTGATTTTGGCTGGATTAGTAGAAGGGTTTATTACTGGGATCGTAGGTGCAGGAGGTGGTTTTATTATTGTACCTGTTTTAATGATTTTCGGAAAATTGAATATGAAACAAGCTGTTGCTAATTCTTTATTCATAATAGGAGTTAAATCTTTAATTGGTTTTTTTGGCTCATCTGATATTGGTGATTTGAATTTGATTTTCCTTGTTAAGATTTTCGGAATTGCACTTATCGGAATGTTTATCGGAATGCGATTAAATAAAAAATTAGATTCAAAACAATTAAAACCAATTTTTGGATATTTTGTTGTCGGAATGGGATTTTTAATATTAGTTAAAGAGTTGATATTTAGTTAGTTTTTGTAACAATTGTTACGTTTTGAAATTAAAAGTAATTATAATTTCACATTGTAAATTTTAAAATTAGAAAAATGAAAATAGAACAAATTTATACTGGATGTTTAGCACAAGGTGCATACTATATAGAAAGTAAAGGGGAAGCTGTTATTATCGATCCACTTCGTGAAACCCAACCTTATATCGACCGATTAATAAAAGATAATGTAATTCTAAAATACATTTTTGAAACGCATTTTCACGCTGATTTTGTTAGTGGACATTTAGATTTAAGTCAAAAAACAAAGGCACAAATTGTTTACGGACCAACTGCTAATCCAGAATTTGAAGCGATTATTGCAACAGATAATCAGATATTTGAAATTGGTGATTTAAAAATCAAAGTCCTTCACACACCAGGCCATACCTTAGAAAGTACGTGTTATCTATTGTCTGATGAAAATGGAAAAGATATCGCTTTATTTAGTGGAGATACCTTATTTTTAGGCGATGTTGGTCGACCAGATTTAGCTCAGAAAGCTGCAAATATGACACAAGAAGATTTAGCAGGTTTGCTTTATGATAGCTTATATAATAAGATTCTTCCATTAGCAGACGATATAATCGTTTATCCAGCTCACGGTGCGGGTTCGGCTTGTGGTAAAAATATGATGAAAGAAACTGTGGATTCTTTAGGTAATCAAAAGAAGATGAATTACGCTTTAAATCAACCTTCGAAAGACGCTTTTATCGTAGCGGTAACTGAAGGTTTATTACCACCACCAGCTTATTTCGGAATGAATGTAGCGATGAACAAAAAAGGTTACGAAAGTTTTGATAACGTTTTGTCTCAAGGAATGACAGCTTTATCAGTTCAAGATTTCGAAAATATAGCAGAACAAAGTAGCGCTTTAATCTTAGATACGCGTGCCAATAATGATTTTGCAAATGGATTTATTCCTCAATCTATTAATATCGGAATTAACGGAGATTTTGCACCTTGGGTTGGAGCTATGATTGTTGACATTAAGCAACCTATTTTATTAGTTACTGACGAGGGAACAGAAGAAGAAGTTGTAACTCGTTTAAGTCGTGTTGGATTTGATAATGTTTTAGGATATTTAAACGGTGGATTCCATTATTGGTTAGCGGCACAAAAAGAAGTTGATTTTGTAAATCGAATTACCGCTGAAACTTTTGCAAAACAACTCGATAATAAAGAGCATATAATTATTGATGTTCGCGCAGTATCAGAATACGAATCAGAACACGTTGAAGAAGCTTATAGCAAACCATTAGCTTATATAAATGAGTGGTTGAAAACTATTGATACTAAGCAACATTTTTATTTACATTGTGCGGGTGGTTACAGAAGTATGATTGCTGCAAGTATTTTACAAGCTCGTGGTTTCCGAAATTTCACTGAAATTGCTAGTGGATTTAGTGCAATTGCTCAAACCAATATTCCAAAAACAAATTTCGTTTGTCAAAGCAAAGTTTTGAAATAGTGATTAAAGTTGTAATTTTATCAAATCTAAAAGCAATATAAGAAATGAAAGAATTTTTTAAATCAAACATTTTGTGCTTCATTGGTATTTCAGTTGGTTTGATTGCCGGATATCTATATTGGAATTTTTACGGATGTACCGAAAGTTGTGCCATCACTTCTAATCCAACAAATAGTACTTTATACGGAGGATTAATGGGAGGTTTGGTTTTTTCATTATTTAAAAAAGAAAAAAAGAAATGACATTTCAAGAAATCATAAATCAAGATAAACCCGTTTTAGTTGACTTCTTTGCTACTTGGTGTGGACCTTGTAAAACACAAGCTCCAATTTTAGATGAAGTTAAACAGCGTTTAGGAAATCAGGTTTCGATTATAAAAATTGACGTAGATCAAAATCAACAAGTTGCAGCACAATATCAAGTACGTAGCGTTCCAACTTTAATTATTTTTAAGAACGGACAAATTAAATGGCGTCAATCTGGAGTGTTTGCCACCAACGAATTAGAAAATTTATTGAAAACGAATCTATAAAATCACAAATCAATTGAGATCAAGCCTTGAATCTATTTCGGCTTGGTCTTTTTTATTTTTAATTTAATTCATTTTTATTCTATTCTTCTTTAGAATTATTACTTTTGTATATTGTACAAAAAATTTAATAAAAAAATATTTATGAGTATTCCAGCGCAGTTTGATGCTAAACAAGTTGAAGCAAAATGGTATGACTATTGGATGAAAAACAATTATTTTCGTTCAACTCCAGATCATAGAACACCTTATACAATTGTAATTCCTCCACCAAACGTCACAGGAGTTTTACATATGGGGCATATGTTGAATAATACCATTCAAGATGTTTTGATTCGTCGTGCGCGTTTAAAAGGTTTCAATGCATGTTGGGTACCAGGAACAGACCACGCGTCAATTGCAACAGAAGCAAAAGTTGTAGCAAAATTGAAAGCAGAAGGAATCAACAAAGACGATTTATCTCGTGAAGAATTCTTGAAGCACGCTTGGGAATGGACTGATAAATATGGAGGAACAATTCTTGAACAACTTAAAAAATTAGGTGCATCTTGTGATTGGGAACGTACAAAATTTACTTTAGATGATGAACTTTCGCCAGCAGTAATTAAATCTTTTGTTGACTTATATAACAAAGGATTAATTTATCGTGGTTTCCGTATGGTCAACTGGGATCCGGAAGCGAAAACGACTTTGTCAGACGAAGAAGTAATTTACGAAGAACGTCAAGGTAAATTATACCACTTAAAATATCAAATCGAAGGAACAAATGATTTCCTTACCATTGCAACCACTCGTCCTGAAACTATTTTAGGAGATACTGCTATCTGTGTAAATCCAAACGATGAACGTTACACACATTTACGTGGTAAAAATGCAATTGTTCCGATTGTAAATAGAGTCGTGCCAATCATTTTTGATGAGTATGTTGATATGGAATTCGGAACAGGATGTTTAAAAGTTACTCCTGCACACGATGTAAACGATAAAGAATTAGGTGAGCGTCACAATTTAGAAATCATTGATATTTTTAATGAAGATGCAACATTGAATGATTTAGGAATGCACTACAAAGGAAAAGATCGTTTTGTAGTTCGTGACGAAATCGCTGAAGAATTAATATCGATTGGAGCTTTAGAAAAAGTTGAAAATCACTTAAATAACGTTGGAACTTCAGAAAGAACAAAAGCTGTTATCGAACCAAGATTATCAGACCAATGGTTCCTTAAAATGGAAGATTTGGTAAAACCTGCAATCAAAGCAGTTTTAGAAACTGAGGAAATTAAATTATATCCAAACCGTTTCAACAATACATACCGCCACTGGATGGAAAATATTCGTGATTGGAATATTTCTCGTCAATTATGGTGGGGACATCAAATTCCAGCTTTCTATTTCGGAGATGGAAAAGAAGATTTTGTTGTTGCAGAAACGAAAGAAAAAGCTTTAGAATTAGCAAAAGAAAGAACTGGAAATCCAGCATTGACAACAAATGACTTAGTTCAAGATAGTGATGCTTTAGATACTTGGTTCTCTGCTTGGTTGTGGCCAATGTCAGTTTTTGATGGAGTTGTAAATCCAGAAAACGAAGAATTTAAATATTACTATCCAACGAATGATTTAGTTACAGGTCCGGATATTTTATTCTTCTGGGTAGCTCGTATGGTTATGGCTGGTTACGAATATGCTGGAGAAAAACCATTCTCTAATGTGTATTTAACAGGAATTGTACGTGATGCGCAACGTCGTAAAATGTCAAAATCATTAGGGAATTCACCTGATCCATTAGATTTAATTGAGAAATTTGGTGCAGATGGAGTTCGTTGTGGTTTGTTATTATCAGCTTCTGCAGGTAACGATATTTTATTCGACGAAGAATTATGTAACCAAGGAAAAGCGTTTACAAACAAAATTTGGAATGCCTTCCGTTTAATTCAAGGATGGGAAGTTTCTGAAACTATCGAGCAACCAGCAGCTTCAAAAGCAGCAATCGCTTGGTACGAAGCTAAGTTACAGAAAACGTTAGCTGAGATCGAAGATCATTTTGAGAAGTACAGAATCTCTGATGCATTAATGGCAATCTACAAATTAGTTTGGGATGATTTCTGTTCTTGGTTCTTAGAAATGATCAAGCCAGGTTATCAACAACCAATCGATGCTGTAACTTACAAAGCAGCAATCGAAATGTTAGAAGCAAACCTGAAGTTATTACATCCATATATGCCATTCTTAACAGAAGAAATTTGGCAACACATTACTGAGCGTTCAACTGAAGAAGCATTAATTGTTTCGGCTTGGCCAGAAATCAAATCGTTTGATGAGCAATTAATCGCAGATTTTGAATACGCAACTGAGGTAATTTCTGGAATCAGAACCATTCGTAAAGACAAAAATATTTCGTTCAAAGAAACGATTGATTTGAAAGTGTTGAATAAAGACAATAAACCAACAACTTTCGATGCTGTTATTACTAAGTTAGGAAATGTATCGAATTTAGAATACGTAACCGAGCAAGTTTCTGGAGCGCTTTCTTACCGAGTAAATTCAAACGAATATTTTATTCCGATTTCAGGATCAGTAAACGTTGAAGAAGAAATCACAAAGTTAGAAGAAGAATTAAAATACTTAAAAGGATTCTTAAAATCAGTTCAAGGAAAACTTTCAAACGAAAAATTTGTGAACGGTGCGCCAGAGCAAGTCCTAGCAAACGAACGTAAAAAAGAAGCTGATGCATTGTCTAAGATAGCGACCATTGAGCAATCATTAGCTGGATTAAAATAAAACCTAAACCTCTTCAATTTTTTGGAGAGGTTTTTTTATGGCGTTCGCTCACAAAAACTCCTTACGTCGTTTTTGCAGCATCGCGTCTTCCGATAAATCTTTTGTTCCACTTCGTTTCACAAAAGGATGCCGCTCCAACCGCTAACGCAAACCGCTTTTTTAACTAATCCAAGAAGAAATATCTTCAACAACCTTCCATTTCCCATGGATTTTTTTCAAAATTAAAACACTTCCATTTCCACACAAAGCCCCACAAAAATAACCTAATTCAACATAAGCCGTTTGTCTATCTTTAGATAAAATTGGAATAGAGATTTCAAATTCTCCAAAATATAAATCAGGATTTTCTTTCAATTTTTGTTTTACATTTTCTTTAGTATTTGCTTTTTCAAGTATTGTAGCTGCAATTTTGATTGAATCAGGATACGTATTTTGTTGCATAATATATAAGGAATCTTCAGAAGTAAAATAAACTTTATTCTCAAATCTATTTCCAATTAATTCTGAAATATAAATATGACCTGGTATCGGAGGAAGCTTTATTTCTTCGGAATTGTTTTCATCTAAATCGATTTCATTTAAATCGATTGGAGTCTTTATTAAAAATTCTAAAAGTAAGTTTTCAGTATCTTTATCTGATTTTAAAACATCCAAATTATTCTGATCGATAATAGCCTCAACAATCAAATTGAATTCGTCAATTTCTTCCTCAGAAACTTCTCTTATCTCCATGGGTTGAGGTTGTTCAATAACTATTTTTTCTTCTCGTTTTCCACAAGCAATAAAAAATAAAATTACCATTAGTAAATAAGTTACAATTCTTTTCTTCATATTCTCAGATTAAAAATGGTTTAAATAGTTTTTTTTGATATGATTGTAATTTGTGTTTTAAATTAACATTTAATAGTTAGATTTATATTTTCAATAGTTGTTTTTTTGTTTTTATTTGTGAATGTTTATTGTTGATTTAATGTATAGTTTAAGGTGTTTATAATATAACGAAAAAATCTTTTCATTTTATCTCAATTAGTATTTCTCCAGCTATAATTCTATTAGATTTCGGTTGGAGTTATTTTGGAGAATCTAGCTTTCTATCCTGTAATTTTAATACCATCAATGTCGATGAATTATATTTTTTAGATTCTATCATTGAAAAAACTAAGTTCTCAACTATTTTTTTTAACGAAGATTTTCAAATCTTCAAATCAACTCATTTTCTAATCACTTTAAGACTTTAAAACTTTTGACTTTAAAATATCTTGGGTATTTTTTTTAGTTTAGTACTTCTATATCTTATTTTTTCTTTTGGATTACCCCCAAAGAAAGAAAGAGTGCTTCGATGCAGTCTAAATACGGTCTAAAGGGTTTCGAACGCTAAATCAAAAGAACTCCCTACGATCAAATACAAGCCTTAAGATATATATCTTTCTTCAAAACTGAAAGTATAAGGCGCCGTATTCATGAGAACAAAAACAAATATAAACGCTCGAATAAACAGCTTTTGATTTTACACTTTTCTCAACTTTTAGACACTCGTATTTATCCTGTATGTCGGGTTTGCGATGCTGCTTTATATTCTATTTTGTTTTAACGAAGATTTTCAAATCTTCAAATCAACTCATTTTTTAATCACTTTAAGACTTTAAAACTTTTGACTTTAAGACTAACCTCTACTTCTTAATCACCTTAAAAGTACCTTCGGTATTGTTTAATGTTTTTACTTTGACGAAATATGTTCCTTGTGCTAATTTTTCTAACGAAATCGTAGGATTCATTGCTTCAAAGTTTCCGTTTAATATCTCTTGACCTAACATATTAAATACTTGATAACTTTCTAAGGTTTCATCAGTTTGAATGTTGATGCTATCACTGGTTGGGTTAGGATAAACGTTTAGTTTTAGTTTATCCACTTTAGGAGTATTTAAAACACCGCAAGGTGTAGCGGCATATTTAGCATATAAAAAATCTGTGTAGCCACCACTTTGTATGTACAAATCTGGAATGTTATCGTTTTCTGCTAAAAACAGCCCACCATGGGTATAACCACCTACTACATAATTACCGTCGTTATCTGTAACTACTTTTGTAAAACCGTGCTCAATAGTTACCGAACCCAATACGTGTGTTAAACCTTCAGCGTCTCCAGTTTGTTTGTTTAAAAATAACAAATACGGGTCCATTCTGTGCTCATACGGCATGTTGATGTTAAATCCATTACCCCAGTTCTCCACTTGGCCTGCACCTGCAATGATAACTTGGTCTCCATTAAACGTAATGCCTTTAACTGAAGCTCCATTGATAGCAGTATTTGAAATCATGGTTGACGTTGGTGTTTTTGACCATAGAATTTCTCCTTCATCACTTAGTTTGGCCACATAAACCGATTTACCAAACACGGCATTATTACTGATTTGATGGGAACCTAAATACACGCCTGGGTATCCAGAATGGTTGTAATATCTTCCGCAGATATACACATTAGATTGGTTGTCGATTTGTATGTCGTCTATAGATAATTGATTATAGCTAGGCCAATTTGTGGTTCCCTCAAGATGCCAAATTCTTTCATAAGTACTACCATTGATAGCCATTATATATGCACTTCCGTCCATGGCTTCGCCACCATAAACAAACGGAAAATAATCATCAATCATGTAATATCCATTTCGAAGACCAGTTATATAATATATATTAGAGGCTTCATCGTAACGGAAATTAGATGTTTGTTCTGCCATTCCTCCGGTAATCGGTAACTCTACGGGAACTGAAGCTAAATTTCCAGTTAGCGCATTGTATTTTACTAAATAGTGTTTGATTTCTCCTGTTGGTACGGTTACGGTACCTTCTAAATGAGTACCCTCTTGTAAAAGTATAATTACG
>SMEN01000152.1_pt1 | contig 37981 bp, 29 predicted proteins | sample 2456271 | NCBI WGS metagenome assembly SMEN01 (sample SAMN10132593, study PRJNA489261) | soil metagenome | isolation source: day1 control-loamy sand soil ammended with raw manure from dairy cow... | place: USA | collected 2015-04-01 | reverse complement strand
GAGGGATCGCTACGCAATGATTACGGTGGATACGGAGGCGCTGCCCAAGCGCGCGTCTGCGGACCACGTCAATCGTCTGATCTGGGGGCGATTTCCGAAGGGTGCAGCTGGGGTGGCCGAGATGTGTCGCATCGGTGATGAGTTCGGTGCCAAGCATGTGTTTTTTACAGACTTGTGTGGTGCCTACTCTTACCTGGACGAACTGAAGGAAGTCGTGCGCTGGCTGGATCAGCAGGGGCAGGATGTACAGTTGCATACGCACCCTGAATACTTGCCGGACAGCTTCTGGGAAGAGCATGGCTTGTCCAACCGTCCGCAGTACATGAATCAGTACACGGACCAGGCTCGGGCCGAGTTTGTTTTTCGGCACTTTGCAGATTTGTTGACAGAGCAAACGGGCAAGCCGGTCTTGGCGCATCGTGCAGGTTCATTCCGCTGGAATGCCGATACGATCCGGGCATTGAAAGAAGTGGGTATCCCGCTGTCTTTTAATAACTCGGTATGTGCTGTGCACAATGGTCAATGCATATATAGCGAGGCCACCAATGACCCTTATGTCTGGTCCAATGGTGTCATTGAGGTCCCCATGACCGAGAAGCGGATTCTGGGCAAGTTAGGTAAGCCAGATTGGTGGGTTCGGCTGACTTACCCAGAGTCCCGCTACTTCCGTTTCCGGCCATGGTGGGGAAATTTGTTGCTAAATGCTGTTAGCGGTAGCCCGTGTTTTGCCGTGTTCTTGCTGCATTCCTGGTCTCTTTTGTATTGGGACGAGAACGGTTTGGGTGAGTACCGGGACGATAGTCGCCTGGAAGGGTACCGCAAGATGTTGTCGCGCCTGACCAAGGATTACGATGTGATCACGACAGCAGAGTTTCTGGATTTACATGCTCGAGGCAAGATATCCACGCCGCAGTCCGTGGATTTATCGTTAGCGCAGTACACGCCTCCACCGAAAAAAAACAAGAAGGCGAAGGCAAAGGTTTAAGGCGATGGCGCTGAAATTTTTACAAAGGCTGCTGGGAGAACCCTGGCTAGCCTTTAATCGGTTTTTGACTGTACGAATGTTGCGTCGCAAGACGCAGCAGCGTGGGTCGGTGCAAACCCCTTATGAGCCGATACCAGGCCGCATGCTGTATGTGGCGGCCAGTGCCTTGCCTTATCACATCAGCGGCTATACCACTCGTACACATGCTATCGCTCAGGCTTTGCAGGAAGCAGGCGGCGATGTGTGTGTCTTGACTCGCCCTGGCTATCCGTGGGATCGCAAGGATAGATTGGCTGATGCGTCGGCGCAGACAACGGTGGTGGATCAGGTCCAGTACGTTCATGTACAACGTCCGACCAATAATCGCCCCGTCATGCAGTTCGCTATAGAAGCCGCCACCTCCATCGCCCAGGAAGCCATCAAGCAACGTGTCGCCGTCATCCATGCTGCTTCTAACCACGTCAACGCTTTACCTGCCATGATCGCCGCTCGTCAGCTGGGGATTCCTTTTCAGTACGAAATGCGCGGCTTGTGGGAACTGAGCCGTGCTTCCCGCATGCCGGAGTTCCGTGACTCTCAAGGCTTCAAACAAGGCCTGGAGCTGGAAGGTTTAGTTGCCAGTCAGGCTGACCGTTTGTTCGTGATCTCCGAGCAACTGGGCCGCTATGCTGTCGAGCACTGGAATGTTGATCCCGCCCGCATGGGGCTGATGCCTAACTGCGTCGATCCGTCACGTTTCACGCCGGGCGCTGCGCAGGATGTGCAGCCCAACACTATTGTGTACGCCGGCTCGTTGATTGTTTACGAAGGGCTTGATGTTTTGATTGATGCGGTGGCTGACCTGGCAGGCCGTGGTAAAGAGGTGGCCCTGACCATTATCGGAGATGGGGAAGCCCGTGCTCAATTGCAGGCCCAGGTACAAAGCTTAGGGCTGGAAAATCACATTGTTTTTGCCGGGCGTGTTTCGCCCGAAGAGGCCCGTGCCTTGCAGGCTAAGGCCGCTATGGTCTGTATCCCGCGACGCCCATTCGAAGTGTGCCGTATTGTGCCTCCTATTAAGTTGGTCGAAGCAATGGCCATGGGTAAACCTGTCGTAGTGCCGGATTTGCCTGTATTTCAGGATGAAGTGGGGGCTTGCCGCTCTGTACGCTATTTTAAAGCAGGTGATGTCCAAGATCTGGCTCGTGTGCTGGATGAGGCATTTCAGGCGGGGCCGCAGGCCTTGGCGCAAGATGGAGTATTGGCACGAGAAGAGGCCGTGCAGCGTCGTAGCTGGGCAGACTTCGTGGTTCATGCTTTGCCTGCCGAGGCTAATTCATGATCGGTCGCGCAATCCGGGCCTTGGGCGCGCGTGTCTATAAGCATCCTACTGTTAGTGAAGATGGGCTGCCCACGGGGTCTTTTGGGCAGTTGAAGGTGGCCTTGGTCTCGGATTACTTTACGGCAGACTGTTTGTCGGCAGAGTGCCAGATACGCATTTTGAGTCCGCAGAACTATCAGTCAGTTATTTCTACCTGGAAGCCGGATCTAGTTTTTGTGGAATCAGTCTTTCATGGCTTGGGTGGAGTGTGGCGTTACGAACTAGCCAAGCAGTCGCGTCTGATTCGCTTGCGCACTCCACGCACTATTTACAAGCTAGTGCAGTTCGCTAAAGATCAGGGTGTGCCCACGGTATTCTGGAACAAGGATGACGGGGCGTACTTTGAGCACTTTATCGATGTTGCCAAGGCCTTTGACTATGTGTTCACGACTGATAGCGATTGCTTGCCGCGTTACCGCGCTCGCTTGAATCCAGACGTACCCGTGAACACCTTGAGCATGCCCTATCAACCCGCGTTTCATAACTTCACCGGTTTTGAGTTCACTCGAAAAGAGGGGTGTTTCACGGGCAGTTATTACCGCCTTATTTTGAGTCAACGTCGTCGCTTTCTGGACATGATTTTCGGGGCCTGTGAGGACTCGCAGTTGCATCTGAATGCTTATGATAGAAATCATGATCGCTTGTCCCGACACATCGAATTTCGCTTCCCACGCTCGACTCATGTGCATGTTCATGGGCAAGTGCCGCATCGTGAAACCGGCCGAATCTACAAAGAACATGTGATGTGCTTGAACGTGAATTCGGTGACGGACTCGGACACCATGTGCTCGCGCCGCTTGCTGGAAATTTTGGCCAGTGGCGGGATTGCTGTCACCAACCCCGGCCGTGCTATTGACCGCTATTTCCGTGACTTTTGTCATGTGGTTCATAGTCGTGAGCAGGCCAGTGAGTTGTTTGCCCGTCTGCGTCAGGGCCCTACCGCGCAAGACTGTGAGCGCGCTGCTGCGGGGGCCGCATATGTTCGCCAGTTCCACACCTGGGAGCATCGCCTCCAGGAGTTGGCTGATGTGGTCCGTTTCTAGGGCGAGCCTGTTTTCATGATCGTGAGCATTTTTGCGTACCTGATTCAGGCGCTGTTCTTGTTGGTGGTAGGGGCCTTCGCTTTGTACGTGGTCCTGGAGCTGCGGGTCATGCTGATCTCGCGCCGGGTGGAGCGTCGCAAGTTAAGTGAGCTCGTGCAGTCGCCTGCTGCCTTGCAGCTGGACGCCTACCCCAAGGTCAGTGTGCTGCTTCCTATTTATAACGAAGCATCGGTGGTTGAACGCTTGATTGAGGCGGCCAGTCGCCTGGACTACCCGGTGTCCGCACTAGAGATTCTGGTGCTGGATGACTCCACAGACCAGACGGCTGTATTGGCTCAACGCAAGGTCGAGCAGCTGGCCCGGCAAGGGATACCTATTCGGCGTATCCAGCGGCAGGATCGATCTGGCTACAAAGCTGGGAATCTGGTGCATGGCATTCAACATTCTCAGGGTGAGTTCTTCGCGATCTTTGATGCGGATTTCTTGCCACCCGCAGATTTTTTGCAGAAAACGATTCCTCCGTTCAAGGACGAGAAGCTGGGTTTTCTGCAGACGGGGATTGGTTATGAAAACCGTGATCACTCCTTCTTGACGCGTTTTCAGGCGATGGAGATGGGCCATCAGCAGTATGTGACGGTGGGCTTGAGTGAAGACGGAGATATGGCCTCGTTAAGTGGTAGCTCCTGTGTGTGGCGGCGTGCCTGTGTGGAAGCTTTGGGTGGCTGGAATGCATCCACCATTACTGAGGATGTGGATCTGGGCTACCGAGCGCAATTTGGTGATTGGAAGTACGCATATCTGCGCGATGTTGTGTCCATGTCTACCTTGCCCGAGAACATCAGTGCTTTCCGTGTACAGCGGGAGCGTTGGGGGCGGGGGCTGATTCATAGCGCCTTCAAGCATTTGGGGCAGATGTGGCGGCAGGACATGCCCTTGATGAAGCGCATGCATGCGTTTTCCATGATGTTTTCATCAGTCATGCTGGCCTCTATTTATGGGCTTGTTCTATTAAGCCTTCCGTTGAATTATTTGCTGGATTTTGACCATGTAGCTTTGCAGTGGGGCGCACCGCTGTTCTTTTTGCTGGTTGCTGTCTGGGCCTTGAATAATGCCTTTGGGGCTCGCAAAGGAGCGCGTTTTGATGACAGGCCGGGCGTGTTGGGGACCTTGTGGCACACCTACTTGTATGTCGCCATGTTCCCGCCAATGGCTTGGTATTATTTTGTCGGTGGAGTGCGGGCGGCATTCAAGGTGTATGGGGAATTTAACCGTACGCCCAAAGGTTCAGGCGAGAAGGCGGCAAGGCAGCCACGCATCAATTTATATTTGTTAATCGGTGAAGTGTTTACCTTTCTGTACTCTGCCTTAGCGCTGTATGTGGCTGTGGACATGGGCAATTACTTGCTGATACCCCTGAATGCCACAGTGTGCATAGGCTTTGGCATGGTTTTGTACTGGTCCTTCCAAGAAAGGAGAACGCGTGAGCGTAGCTGAACCAGCAGAGCAGGAACGGATTCTGATTACCGGTGCCACCAGTGCCATTGGTGGCGAGCTGGCGCTTTGCTATGCCAAAGCCGGCGTGGAGCTGACCTTGCATGGTCGCAATGCGGCCATTCTGGAGTCCTTGGCAGAGCGGTGCCGCCAAGCGGGGGCACGCGTGCAAACCCATCAACTGGATTTGCGAGATCTGGATGCTCTGCACAGTTGGTTATCGCAATGCGCTGCATTCGATCTGGTTATCGTCAATGCCGGTATGAACATTCATGTGGGTCCTAATGGCGAGCCCGAAGCCTGGGAAGATACTGAGCTGCTGTTGGATATCAATGTCAAAGCCAGCCTGCGTGTTGTCCAGTCGGTTTTGCCAGCCATGCGTCAGCGTGGCCGTGGTCAAATCGCCTTGATGAGCTCGCTAGCAGCTTACTTTGGTTTGCCAACAACACCGGCCTACAGTGCCAGCAAAGCTGCTGTTAAAGCCTACGGTGAAGGTTTGCGGGGATGGTTGGCTCCAGAAGGTATCAAGGTCAATGTGGTGATGCCAGGTTATGTCAGCTCGCCCATGTGTGATGACATGCCAGGCCCCAAACCCTTTTTATGGTCACCGCAGCGGGCAGCGCGACGTATTGCGCGTGGCCTGAGAGCAAATAAAGCACGAATCAGTTTTCCCTTCCCCCTTAATCTTGGCTGCTGGTTCCTGGCGGTGTTGCCTGCTCAAGTATCCGTCTTTATTTTGAGCAAAATCGGCTATGACGCTTGAGCCCGGTTTCTGGACGGTAATACTGGCGGCGCTTTTGGGGCTGGCTTTAACGCTAGGCTTGGAACGCTTCTTGCATCCTTCAGTGAGTGCGCGTCGTCCAGTAGCCGCATGGGCTTTGCATGCCGGCTTGTATGGGCTGGGGTTTGTGGTTTTGGTCTTTGTTTTAGGACGGCCTCTTTTTGCGACGGCCTTACTCTGCGCTTTTTTCCTGCTCTTGGTGGTCGTTAGTAATGCCAAATTCAAGGCCCTGCGTGAGGCGTTTGTTTTTCAGGATTACGAATACTTCACCGACGCTATCCGCCATCCCCGCCTCTATATCCCCTTCTTGGGTTGGGGTAAGTTTTTCTTGGCCGCTACGGGTTTTATCGCAGCCCTAAGTATTGGCTTGTGGCTTGAAGTTGTCCCTGCTGCCCGTGCGTCCTGGGCAGGTCAATGGGGCGCTTTAGCCCTTCTGGCTGTGCTCAGTGTGGGGCTGCTGCTGTGGGGCAATAGTGCGCGCTTGGCTGTGCAAATTGCGCCTGAAAAGGACCTTCAGTCCTTAGGGTTGTTAGCCAGTTTTTGGCGCTACTGGCAGCGAGGACGGCAGCGCCCGGCCTTGTCCTCCCCCTTTGCTGATATGGTCGTTCCGACTTTATCAACGGTTGACTCTTTGGCGGATCAACCACATCTGGTTTCGGTGCAAAGCGAGTCTTTTTTTGATGCCCGTAGACTTTTTGATGGGATTCGACCGGAGGTTCTGGCCGAGTTTGATCGCTTTAAAGCCGAGGCTGCCGTTAGCGGGTACTTGCGTGTTCCTGCCTGGGGGGCGAACACGGTACGCTCCGAGTTCTCTTTTCTAAGCGGCATTGAAAATGATGCTCTTGGAGTGCATCGCTTCAATCCTTATAGAGCAGTATGCGCAGGCTGGTCGGTTGCGACCTTGGCCTCTTGGCTGAAAAAACAAGGCTATCGCACGATTTGCATTCATCCTTACCCCGCTAGTTTCTATCAACGCAATCGCGTGTTTCCGCAATTCGGTTTTGATGAATTTATAGATATCAAAGCCTTTTGGGAGGTGGAACGCACAGGCCCCTATATTGGTGATCAGGCCGTGGCAGATAAAGTGGCCAGCGTGCTTGAACAGGCAAAAGGCCCTGTCTTTATCCATGTCATTACGATGGAAAATCACGGACCTTTGCATCTTGAAAAAGTGGCGGACGGAGATCCTCCGCCAGAGCGCTGCGAGGACCTGACGATTTACTTGCGTCACCTCCGTAACGCCGATGCCATGCTCAAGCGGTTGCGCAGCGTCTTGAACACGGCAGGGCGGCCAGCCAGCCTGTGCTGGTATGGCGACCATGTACCTATCATGCCCTCGGTATACGCCGCGCTAGGCACACCTTGTGGTGATGTGGATTACTTTATTTGGAATTCCACAGGCCCGAAGATAGAGGCATCGCGCCAGGATGTTGCAATCCATGACTTGGCGCAGCAGTGGATGCAGCTAAGCGGCGTACAGCCCAAATAAGCCGCTTGTTTGTCCTTCAGCCATCAAGACTTGAAAGCGTCTATCCAATGCCGGGTAGATACATCATGCTCGGCAGCGGTCTCTTTTTCGCCGGACAGTTCCTGCAAGATGCCGTTTGCCAAGACCTTCCCGTATTCCACTCCCCACTGATCGAATGGGTTGATGCCCCAGATCAGGGCCTGCACAAATATCTTGTGCTCGTACAGGGCCAGCAGGGCACCTAGCGAGAATGGGTTCAGGCGGGGAAGCACGATCAGGGAGTTAGGACGGCCGCCGGAATGCACACGATGGTGGGCCAGTTCCGCAGCGTGCTCGCTTGAGCCTTGTTGTTCACATTCGGCCAGCGCCTGTTCGTAGGTTTTACCGCGCATCAAGGCTTCGCGTTGGGCCAGGCAATTGGCCAGCAGCAAATGATGGTGTTCAGGCTGGTGGTGGTCTGCCTGTTGGCAGACGATGAAATCGACCGGAGCGCCGTCACTTCCTTGGTGCAGCCACTGATAAAAAGTGTGCTGTGCATCAGTGCCAGCCAGCCCCCAGACTGCGGCACCTGTTGCCACACCGACCGGTTGGCCATTAGTGGTTACCGATTTGCCCAGGGATTCCATATCCAATTGCTGAATATAGGGCACCAGATTGCCCAAGCGAAAGTCGTAGGGCGAAATGTTCAGCGAACCATAGCCCAGCACACTGCGATTCACTACACCGGCCAGTGCCATTTGCACAGGGACGTTAGTGGCGATTGGGGTTTCCTGAAAGTGCTGATCCATAGCGGCAGCGCCCGACAGCATTCCAGCCACTACATCACTGCTGACTGCCAGCGCCGTGGTCAGGCTTACGGCAGACCAAAGCGAGAAGCGTCCGCCTACCCAGTCCCAGAATTGGAAGATCTGTTTTTGGGGCACACCCCAGTGTGAAGCCGTGTCGGGGCGGGCTGTCACGGCAACGATTTGCTCGTAAGGATTGGCGACCCCGGCCGCCTGCAGCCATTCCAATGCGCGTTGGCCGTTTTTCAGGGTTTCGGTGGTGGTGAAGGATTTGGATGCGATCACGATCAAGGTGTCGTGAGGGTCCATACCTGACAATGCATGCTCTAAAGCATGGCCGTCGATATTTGCCAGAAAACGTACATTGCGCCAGCTGTGCCGATACCCGAAAGCGGCCAAAGATAGGCGAACGCCCCAGTCACTACCGCCGATACCAATATGGATAATGTTGCGCCAGCGGCGTTCAGAGTCAGCCACGCGCACAAACTCATTCATGCGTTCGCGCTCTTTGGCCACCTCTGCAGTGGGGGCAGGGGCACGCAGGGCGCTATGCCAGGCGGCTCGCTGCTCGGTGCTGTTGACGATGCCGCCGCTCAATAGCGCCTTACGGGCAGCCTCAAAATTGCGTGCAGCCAGAAGTTGTTCTCCAGCTTGTTGCAGCTCGGGGGAGTGGCGATGTCCACTTAAATCCACTTGCAGCCCGGCAGCTTTCAGACAGTGCAGTTCCAGCGTATAGCGGTCCGCTTGTAGGGCTGCTTCACAGAACGCAGTCCATTCTGGCAGGCCGGGTAAGGGAGCAGCAGAGGGAAGGCTGTTGGTGGACATGGACATGGGCATGAGTGATCAGCGTACCGTGGACGAAAACGCCATTGTACGAGGCTTTAAGTGGCTTGAGCATTCCCCCTGCTAAGCCCCCTGTCTCAACACTTAAACGCGAATCTGTACCAGGTTTTCGCCATCGTATGGCAGCACCCATGCTTGCAGCCCAGGGTCGCTCCTTAGCACTTGTGCGATGTCTTGCGGTGACATCCAAGAAAAGGCGGTAGATAAGGCATCGGCAATAGTGGCATTGCCCGCCACAACCGACACGCTGCGGTACAGGGGGCGTGCCTGACCATTGGCGGGGTTGAATAAGTGGGTGATAGAGCCGTCGCGGCTCAGGACCGTTCCTGCACCGGATGAGGTGCTAACCGCCTGGTTGTGCACATCCAGACTCAGTAGGCTTGCAGCCCCTGTCTGGTCGCCTGCCAGGCCTACTTTCCAGGGACGATTGCCAGGGGCTTGTCCCAGACTGCGTATTTCTCCCATATCCACCAAGGCGTGCTCCAGTCCAGCCTGTTTCAGCTGCCCAGTGATGCGGTCGGTAATGTAGCCTTGGGCGATGCCGTTTAGAGTCAAGGCCATGCCCGGTCTGGCAAGACGGATGGAGTTGTCTTGTAGCTGGATGGCGCGGTGATTCACCTGTTGCAAGGTCTGCTCTAATTCGGTCGCAGTGGGTGGGTTCGAGGGAGCGTCGCTACGCTGGGCGGCCTGACTGTACAGATCCCACAAGACTTGTACCGTGGGGTCAAAAGCTCCGCGCGTTAGAACGCTAAGGCGCTCTGACTCTTGAAGCAGGCGCGTCAGGTCTCCGGGAGCGTGCTCCAGATAGCCATCTCGGTTTAAACGCCGCAGGGCGCTGTCTTCTCGGTAAAGGCTGAAGATACGTTCTAGTCGTCTTACCTCGGTCAGCGCCTGATCGATCAGCGTCTGTGCAAAGACAGGGTCTGGGTGATGAATGTGCAACTGGGCATCCGCGCCCAAGGCGACGCCTTGCCATTGCGTCATGGAAGTGGGGGCAGTAGCCGCTTTTGCTGCCCAAGGCAGGCAGGACGAGGCGCTGGTTGCGGCCACGATGCCAATAAAGCGACGGCGGGAAACTGGAGTTGAGGTCATGGCAGATACCTGGATTCAGGAAAACAAGCTGCTTAAGGCAGCGCGACAGCACCAAAGATGTAGTTTTCGGGCATGTCCTTAAAGCGAACCAACTGGCCGCCATATTGTTCTTGGAATGCCTGTGCGGCCTGCTCCTGACTAAAGGGCAGGGCGTCGATAGTCCCCATGCCACCGGTGTAGCGGCTGTGAATCAGATACCAAGCCTCTTGCGCGGGTATCCATGCTTGCTCTGGAAACTGGCCTTGCTTGTCTCGCTGTGCCATGTCCTGAACATAGGTGGCAGCCACGGCCTTGGACTCTTCGGGAAGCAGGGTGTAGGCGAATACTTCACGAATGGTGGTGAACCAAAGCGGAGTGGCCCGCTCACGCAAAAGTATTTGGCCCTTGGGGCCTTGATGCTCGAACAGGTACATACCGCAGTAATGGCCTACCGCGGTTTCGGGGATTTGTGTGACTGGGGGCGGAGGTGCCAGCACTTGCTCGGTTTGGCTGCAAGCGCTCAGCAGGGCGCTTATGCTGAGCAAGAGGATTGCGCGCAGTTTTTTCATAAGGCTTTCTTTTTGAATACCAGGCTTGCCAGGCAAAAAGGAACGGTGATCCACAGAGCTAAAGCGCCTGTGAGCACGCTGACAGGAAGGCGAGCTTGTTCACTCAAACCGGCCATGCCTGAGAACATGGCGACATTTTCATAGCCCGTCAGATTCAGCAGGCGGTATACGTCGGTGGGATTGAACAGCAAGATGAAGTTCAGCCAGGAGGCCGTAATGGTGGCCCCTTGGTCGGCCACCAAAATACCAAGCAAGGCCATGTCGTAAATCACAACGAAAAATAGCCAAATGCCGATCGCCAGGCCGGCCGCGGTGGCGCGTTCCCGGACCAGCGTGCTGATGAGATAGCCCATGGATAAGAAACTGGCTCCCAGCAAGATACTGGCCCCCATCATGGCTAGAAAGGGTGTCCAGACGCTGAAGTCCAAACCGCCGTGTGCCAGCTGCAAAGTGATGCCTGCCAAGCCATAGCCGATGACGGTAGACAGGCTCAGAATCAAGGCATGCCCAAGAAACTTACCCACCAGCACCTGCCAGCGGTGGACGGGGTAGCTGAGCAGTAAGGACATGGTGCCGCGTTCAATCTCCCCCACAATGGCGTCGTAGGACAGCAGCATGGCTATTAGTGGGATTAGGAAAATAGACAGGCTGGACAGGCTGACGACCGTCACGGTCAAAGGGTCTACTTTGACGCTGCCGGTGGGGGCGCTGCCTAAAAAACCCAGTGACAGGGCCAGTGCAGCCAGCAAGAGGGTTACTGCCAGCACCCAGCGGTTACGCAAACCATCGCGGACTTCTTTTTGGATGATGATAAGGACGGGGTTCATGATTAGTAGTCCTCGCGCTTTAAAAAGTGCGCATAAAGCTCGTCCAAGCCGGGAGACTCCAATTCCAGGTCGAGTAGGCCGGGCAGGGTGTGAGCATCACGCAGAATCTGGATTTTTTCTGCCTCCGTGCAATGGCGTTCCAGGCGGTTTGTGCCGAGCACAGCCCAGTGCTGTGGCACAGGGTCGGGGATTCGTTCCACGGTTAAGCGGATACGTACCGGCAAGCCAGCATGTTGGCGCAATTCGGATAAAGTGCCGTCTGCAATCTTTTTTCCTTGCTGCATCACGATGACGCGGTCGGCTATCCGTTCCATTTCAGCCAGCGCATGAGTGCTGAGCAAAATGGTGGCGCCCGCATCGCGCAGTTCCTGCACGATGTCGTAGAACAGAAGCCGGGAGGCGGGGTCCAGGCCAGTGGTGGGCTCATCCAGAAGCAGCACGCGGGGCTTGCCCAACAAGGTTTGAGCAAGCGCCAGCCGTTGGCGCATCCCTTTGGAGTACGTGCCAACGCGCTTATGGGCAGCCTGAGCGATCCCGACACGGGCCAGCAGAGCCTTATTGTCTTGCACAGGCAATCCCTTCAAGCGAGCGTAAAAAGCCAGGGTTTCGGTCCCGGTCAGAGCCGGGTGCAGGGCTACGGTTTCGGGTAGATAAGCAATGTGGGCCCGTAGCCGTGTGGCCTGTGCTGAACTGGCGTCATGGTCCAGCAAAGTAACTTTGCCTTCGTCGGCGCGGATCAGGCCCAAAATAAGCTTGATAACGGTACTTTTGCCTGCGCCATTGTGGCCTGCCAGAACGGTGCATTGACCGGGATACAACTCAAAGTTGACGGCATTGGCGGCACGCTGCGAGCCATACAGTTTGCTGACATTCTCTAGCGCGACAGGGGCCGACGCGGTGGGTTTAGCGGATGGATTCATGGGTGGCCTTGTAGCGCTCCCAGGCAGGATTCACAGGGGCACGCATCAAGGGGGCGCTATCTATGATTCCACCGGGCAAAATGGCAGGAAATTGGGTTTGTGCCCAGCGCACGACGGACACGGCAGGGCTGTTCAAGAGCACGCGTGCAGACGGGGCGCGCCAGACAAGTTGTTCAATCAAACCGTTGGGGCGATAAGCGGTGTCTCCAATGCCGTCTCCGTTCAGATCAAAGGCACTGTGATCGCTCCAATAATTGCCGCGTCCTTCACTGGACCATTCCAGAAAGCGCGTGCCAACATACTTCACTTGATTCTGGTTTTGAATAAAGGCGTTTTGCGTGATCTCGTTGCCTTCGGACCCAGCGGTGTAATGAACCCCGATCTCTGTGTTCTGAATCAGGTTGCCGCGGATCTTGTTGAAGTTGGCGTTGTAGAGAAAGATGCCTTTTTCAGCTCCGTCCACAATATTGTCGGTAATGGTCGATTGCTGGGCAGCATTGAGCATCAGCCCTTGATGGGTGCTGTTGATGCTGATGTTCTCGCGCACCGTCAGAAACTGCGAAAACATTAGGGCATAGGCAATGTCGTTACCGATGGACAGGTTGCTGCTGACTTCGCTGTTGTTGGTGTACATGTAGTGCACCGCATAGCGCAGCTGGGTAAACCGGTTGTGGCTGAAGACATTGTCACGACTGGTATTGGAAAAAATGCCGTCGCGTCCCCAGGAAATATCGTTGTGCAAGATGCGTGAGCCGGGGGAGTTCCACAGGGTGACGCCATTGCCGCGTTCGTTCAGACGCAGCTCTTTATTGCCCACGATGGTGTTGTTCTGCACCAGCGCATTGTGGGGGCCCCACACATATACGCCCACCAAATTGTCTAGAATGTCGTTCTGTTCAATCAGGGCGTTATGGGCGGGCTTATCCAAGAAGATACCCGCATCCATGTCGGGCAGACTCAAGCCAGAGTTGCGTACCGTGATCTGGCGTACCTGCACATCTTCCGCCTGCACCCAGACTGTGCGCCCCTGGCGCTCGCCGATCAGTACCGCTTGCCGATCGCTGGGTCCTTGTAGCGTTAAGGGCTTGTTCACGACGATGTTGCCCTGATAGTTGCCAGGAGCCAGCATCAAGGTGTCGCCGGGCTGCGCTGCTTCGATGACAGCTTGCAGTGCGCTATCGGCAGGCACCTGGATGATGGCAGCATGGACAGGGTTAGCCGCCATGAAGGCCAGCGCCGTGAGCAGCCCAAGCGCCAGCCTTTGCCCAGGGGCTGGGCTGACGCTGCGAGCAAGAAAAGGGTGGAGGCGGAAAGGCTTCATGTCACCATCAGGCTTTGGGTTTCACGTTCATCTGACCGGACATTTCCATGTGCAGTGCGTGGCAGAACCACTGGCAGTAGTACCAATGCACGCCTGGACGGGAAGCGGTGAAGGTGACTGAGCTGGTCTGCTGTGGGCCAATTTCCATGGCTACGCCATAACCCGACAAGGTAAAGCCGTGGGTCAAATCCTCGATCATCTCCATATTGGTGACGACAACCGTGACTTCATCACCCTGATTGACCTCAAAGCTTGGGACAGAGAACACAGGCGCGACAGCTGTCATATAGACCCGCACCTTATTGCCTTCGCGTATGACCTTGGAGGCCCCTTCCAGCGTGACACCATCTTTTTCAGCCATTTTCCGGGCCTGGTCCCACCACGGATCGTCACGCGTCCAGACGCGCTTGGGGCGCACTTTATCGGCCGCAACCAGCAGCATGTCATGGGGTTCGGCAAAGCTTGGACCGTCGTGGACCAGCTTCATGACGTCGCCGGAGATATCAATTAGCTGATCGTTCTCTGGTTTGAGCGGGCCTACATTCAAGAAGCGGTCTTTGGAGAACTTGTTCAGCGAGACCAGCCATTTGCCATCGGCCTCTTTGGTTTCGCCCATCGTGGTGTGGTTATGACCAGGCTGGTAGTGCACATCCAATTTCTGGATGATGGGGTCTACGTCTTTCCCTTGGTAGGCCTCAATGGCTTTGGCCATATTCCACTTCACAATCTGGCTGTCGATGAACAGGGTGGTGTAGGCATTACCGCGTCCGTCGTAGGCGGTGTGCAAGGGGCCCAGACCCAATTGGGGTTCGGCTACTACGCAGTCGCGCGGCTTGATCTTGTCCGCGAACAAATCATCCAGGCGGCGCACGTCAATCATGGTGACGGTGGGTGACAGCTTGCCGTTGAACACAACGTGGATGCCATCGGGGCAGGCGTTGCAGCCGTGTGGGGAGTTGGGCACGGGGATGTAGCGGGTGTAGCGCGAGCCTTTGCGGCCATCCAGCACTTTGACGCCCTGCATTTCCTTGAAGTCGCCCTTCTTGACGCCGTCTTCAATGGCCTTGAGGTTGAACACGACGGCCCAATCCTGCTCGTTGGCGCTCATTTCGCCGACATCCAGGCCTTTTTCGGAGTTGTAGCAGGTGGAAAAAGCGTATTTTCCTTGGTAATCGGCGTCGCAGTTGTCCAGGTTGCCATCAACAATGACTTGCCAGGCAATTTCCATGGTGTCGCCGTCGATTGCAGTAAAGACGGAGAAGTAGTTTTCTTTGGGATTGCCAAAGATGGTGCCGTTATTCGGTAAGGGAACGATGTGTTCGCCATTGCAGAACACATAGCCGGTGCGTGGATAGCGTTGGGGACGCAGGCCGTGAATACCGTCGGCGTTAGGGATCTCGATGATCTTGTCGCACTTCATCACGTCACAACGTACTCGTGCTACCCGGTTGTTGGCTTTGTCATTGATGTAGATGAAGCGCCCGTCGTAGGTCCCGTCGGTAAAGGACATATGAGGGTGGTGGGCATCGCCGTTGGGCAAAATACCGCCCAGGGTGTCGGCAAAGGCCAGTGTTTCCGGGGTCAGATTGGCCCGCATGATCTGGCGGCTTTCGTTGGTAATCCCCCAGCCGGTGGCGCTACAAATATTAAAGATAGGAATACGCATCAGCTCGCGCATGGAGGGCAGGCCCATGATGCGGATCTCGCCGGACTGACCGCCCGAGTTAAAGGCGTAGTACTGATCCAGCTCTCCCGGTTCAATGTGGGCGTTCAAGCCAGTCGGGGATTTTTTGGTATCGGCCAAAGCACTGCCAATATGAGTTGCGCTTACCACAGCAGCACCCGATAAAGCGGCGGTGCCTAGAAAGGCGCGGCGGCTCAGGCCCTGTTTATCCTGCGTGTTCTCGGACATAGTGTGATCTTCCTTGTGTGTGATGACGTGGCCGACTGGCGCTGGGTGCGCGCCCAGCCGTCTCACGGCGTGGCTGGCGTGGAATCGGAGTTATCAAGCTTGCGGGGACGCACGGTAGGGCGAGTAGCAGAGTCGTCCTGCAGCGAGCTGGCGACCGCAACAGGTGCCGCCTTACCGCGTTTTCGCTTGGCGATTTTCTGAATCAGATGCGGACATTTTTTCTCGTGGTGATAGAGCATCTGGCAGTTCAGACACTGAATGCACTCGTTGGGATTGATTGGGCCTTCGGGCTCGATAGCCTGTACTGGGCAGTCGGTGGCGCAGCGCTGACAAGGGTTGCCACACATGGGGTAGCGACGCAGCCAGTCAAAGATGCGAAGGCGGGCCGGGATAGCCAGGGCAGCGCCCAGAGCACAGAGATAGCGGCAGTAAAAGCGTTCGATGAACAGGCTGGCGACCAGGAGCAACACGGCAAAGATCGTGAAGGGCCAGTCGCGGATGAACTTCAGGATGATGGCGGTTTTGAAGGGTTCAACTTCGGCCATTTTTTCGGCCAAGGCCATGTCGTACAGGGCAAAGCCAAAGAGCAAAATGAAGAGCACGTATTTCAGCGCTACCAGTCGCTTATGGGCGCTGTAGGCTACCTTGATCTGGGGAATGCGAAGGAAGCGGGCCAGCTTGTTGGCCAATTCCTGCAAAGCGCCGAAGGGGCAGAGCCAGCCACAGAAGGCACCCCGGTTCCAGAACACCATGGAAATCGCTGTGGCCACCCACAGGATGAAGACCAGCGGGTCCATCAGGAAGTATTCCCAGCGAAAATCCGTGCGCAAGGCGTGCGAGAAGGTCAGCACGTTGACAACAGACAACTGCGCTGAGGCATACCAGCCAATCCAGAACAGGGAGAACAGCAGAAAACCGATGCGAAAGCGCTGGTAGAAAACCTCGTGCTTGGTCAGCGTGTCCTGAAAGAAGAACACGCCGCCCAAGACCAGTAGCGACAGCACCAGCACGGCAATCTGTATTTTTTTACCGGCCCAGATTTGTTTGTAGAGCGCGTTGGCAGGCTCTATATCGTCGAGCTCAGCGACGGCAGGGGGCGGCGCAGCAGCAGGGGGCGCAGTCAAGTAGGCGTCGGGCAGCTGGTAATTCAGATTGAGCGTGACAAAGGCTTTGTCCTTGACGCTAAGGACGCGCTGCACCAGCAATTGAAGTCGCCAGGGCTGCACTGGATCAAAGGTGGCGCTTGCGGGAACCTTGAACAGGGCCGCTTCTTTGAAGTCCGGTGCATTTGCTGCTTTGACGCCGGGCAGACGCTGGTGATCCAGGTCGGTGAAGTGAAAACTTTCCAGATCTTGGACGACTTCGATGCGGTCAAAAATACCGCCGCGTACATAGCCAGAACCTTTAAAGGAGTACAGCCCATTCCCCAGGACCAGCATGGCTTGCTGACCGGGTTTGAGCTCTTGCTGCAAGTAGTTGTAATCCGCCTCGCCAAGCAGGCTTTGACCGATGCTGGGGACACTGACCAAAGCGGCGTACAAGTCGATAAAGGTATCTTGTGGATCGCCCTCCTGGGGATGGTCAGCGGCTTCTGTGCGGCCGCTATCAATGAAGGCCTGATTGATGTCCGCCACGCTGACGTGCAAGTGCTGAATGGCACCGCTTTGGATAAGCTCGTCCCAACTGGCAATAGTCTGATTGCTGGTATCGATGCTGCGTTGTACAGGGGCCTGGGTGATTGCTGGAGTGGCACTTTGACCTATTCCTTCTTGCCGGGCCACCAGTTGGGAGGAGCGCATAATGCTGTCCCCCACCACCATCAAGGTCACCGTGGCACCGCTGATGATGTCTACGGGTGGAGGCGCGCCGGGTTTGGGGCGATTCTTGATGTAGTTCTGTCCGACATAGCCTTGAATAAAGGCTTCGACCCGGGCCTCCGGGATACCGATGAGCACAATAGGTTCATGGTGTTCAAGCAGTTTGGCAGCCATGATGCTGCCGTCCATACTTAAGGCGACCAGGGTGTCGATAGGGAAGCTGGAGTAGCCGCGTGTATTGACGATGTCACTGGTGACATACACCCACCCCAGTTGCTCTTGATCTTTGAAAACTTTGACGACAGGCAAGGTGCCTTGGGGATCGCCGGCATGGGTTGCGCCGGGATAGATTTCGCTAAGCGCAATGTCCGGCAGAAAGTGGGCAATGCGTGAACTTGAGTGTGCAGGGGCGCTGCTGAAACAGGCTGCCAGAAAGACCAACAGAAGCCAGAAGGTGTGCCACTGAAGGTGTCGGGCCAAGCGTACTAGGGACGTCATTTCTTACCACCTGCAACAAGATTCTTGCAAGATGGTAGGGCTTACCCTTTGTTTGCTCGTTGTGTCAGCGCAAGGACAGATTCTGACGCCCGTGCGCGCGGGTGCTGTCAGAGTCTGTCAATTTGTACTGTATGTAATGCGGGGATGGGTGGTTTGCGTCTGAGGTAAGTCCTCAGTTCTGGCAGCGCAAATAATCCAGTACAGCGGCCGCATCGCCCTGGAAAATTACTCGCCCGGCTTTTTGCTCTCGCTGATAGGCGTACATGGGGTCGTAGTATTGCGTTAGCAGGCCCCCAATCCATTCACGATGACCGTCCAGCACTCCGCTGCGTTCCTGCTCCAGCAAGGCGGCATCCATGATGGCGGCTAGCTGCTGATAGCGTTGGTGTCCCAAACGCTTGGTGATACGGGACAGGCTAAGGCGAAGTTGTTCGGCAAAGAGAGCAAAGCCGGTGTGCGGATCGTGTTGTTCAGTGAACTCGGCATGCAGGTTTTCTACATAGTCGCGCACGATGCGTGTAATGCGGTTTTCCAGACTGTCTTCCAGCCAGATGATGGGCCACTGCTGCATGCCTCGGTACAAGCTAAGTGGCAGGCTGCAGCGTCCTATGGTCTGGCTTTCATCTTCCAGAATAAAGTCCTGGTGGCCTTGCGCGGCTTTCTTGAGCATGGCGATGGACAGGCGATGCTCAAAGTCGATTTGGGTGGGTTGGCCAATGGCATGTTTACCAAAGCTGGAGCCCCGGTGATGAGCGTAGCCTTCCAGGTCCAGGCTGTGACTCAATTGGTGCAGCACATCTGTTTTCCCGGTGCCTGTCATGCCACCCAGCACTTGAAAGCGGGCACGGCTGACGGTGTGCTCCAGCTTGTCCATCAAGTAAGCGCGCATCGCCTTATAACCACCCACCACACGCGGATAATTGATGCCCAGTTCTTCGCGCAACCAAGTTTGTGTGATCAGAGAGCGCAGGCCACCGCGAAAGCAATACAGGTAGCCGTCGGGGTGATCTTGTGTGAACTGGGCCCAGGCTTGCAGGCGCTCCGTTTTGAGCGGGCCACTGACCAGCTTGTTGCCCAGCTCAATTGCGGCGTCTTGGCCTTGCTGCTTATAGCAAATACCCACTTGATGACGTTCTTCATCGTTCATCAGCGGCAGGTTAAGGGCTCCGGGGAAAGCGCCTTTGTTGAACTCGATGGGGGCGCGAGCGTCCATTAAAGGTACATCGTTCAGGAACAGCTCGCGGTACTGGTCAGTGTCAGAGCGCATCAAGCAATTTCGACAGCGTGGGTTTTAGCGGGGATGAATTCCCCAATGGCTTCAAGTGTCAGGCCCAACTGTGCGGCGGCAGCCAAAAACTCCGCAGTGGCGGAAGGCTCCACGGCAACCAGCAGGCCACCACTGGTTTGCGGGTCGCACAAGATATTGATTTGATCTTGGTTGATCGGGGCGATGCGGTGGCCGTAGCTGTCAAAGTTACGTTGTGTGCCGCCGGGAACACAGCCTTCTTGCAAATAGTGTTCAATGCCCGGCAACAAGGGCACGCGATCCAAATTCAGGCGGGCCGTCAGGCCACTGCCATCGGCCATCTCGATCAGGTGTCCCAGCAGGCCAAAACCAGTGACATCGGTCATGGCTTTGACGCCTGCCAGCTGCGCAAAGCGGCTGCCGGGGGTGTTCAGGGTACACATCCAGTCGCGAGCCAGGTTTTGGTCTTCGGGACGAAGTTTGGCCTTTTTCTCGGCGGTAGTCAGCACGCCGATACCCAAGGGTTTGGTCAGGTAAAGCTGGCAGCCCTCAGTGGCGGTATCGTTGCGCTTTAGCTGAGCTTTATCGACGACGCCTGTCACGGCCAGGCCAAAAATAGGTTCGGGGGCGTCAATAGAGTGGCCGCCTGCCAATGTGATTCCTGCTGCATCGCAAGCAGCACGGCCCCCGCGTACAACTTCGCGGGCAACTTCAGGGGGCAGCACATTGATGGGCCAGCCCAAGATGGCAATCGCCATAATCGGCTTGCCTCCCATGGCGTAGATGTCGCTGATAGCATTAGTCGCGGCAATGCGACCAAAGTCATAGGGGTCATCCACGATGGGCATGAAAAAGTCCGTGGTGGAGACCACGCCGTGTTCTTCATCCAGGCCATAGACGGCCGCATCGTCACGCGAGGTATTGCCTACCCACAGGTTTGGGTCCACGTTCTGGGCGCCGCTGCCGGCCAGGATAATGTCCAGCACTTTGGGGGAAATCTTGCAGCCGCAACCGGCCCCATGACTGTACTGGGTCAGACGAATCGGTGTATCCATGAGCGCGTCCCGTGAAGTAAGTTGAAGATCAAATAATACTAAACCGCTTGCGCCATAACTCTGCTTTTATCTTAGGGAAAGGGCAAGGGCCGGACGACTTTAGCGAACTGATCGGATGTGGCCCAGCGGGCGAATTGCTCACCCAAACGCTGACTTTGCTCGACGGAGTTCTGCCAGGCCAGACGGCGTTCGCTATCTGAATAGCGCTTATAGTCCGACCGATCAGGGATTTTGCGGCCTTTTAAGCGTTCATAGAAGCGCGTGGTGGGGCAGAGCAAAATCAGATTGTCCAGATGGTGGGGGCGGCGGGCCTTCTGCCAGCGTGGCAGATATTTGTCGAACCAGCTGGCACTAATTTTCTGGGTGAAGTGGGGAAACAGGGTCAAGCCGGGTCCGTCTAAATCCAGCGCGCAGAAATTGTAGTCAAGCAGCCCCCCGTCCCGATACAAGCCAGCAGGCCAATTGTGGGCGGCGCTGATGCCATCAATCACCAGAGGAATCGCAGTACTGGCAGCCAGCGTTTCAAATAAATTGTTTTGATCCAGTAGTGCGTAGCGGGCCTGGGTTTGATATTTCTCGTGAATAGGCAAGGGGCTGCGGCTATCGTGCACAATCACCCGCTCGAAAAACCAGTGCGGAATAGCCGGATGCAGATAGTTGCCGACCATACAGCTCAGTAACGCCGCGCTGAGCTGCTTTTGATTACTAGAGCCTGCCCAGCCTTTGCTGCGTGCCACCGTAATGGCGAAGCGATAACGCGGGTGATTCAGAATGGCCGCTTGTGTGTTTGAATCGCCCAGCAGCGTTCGGAGCATGCCTTGCATGGAGTGGGTGATGTCAGCCACGGTGGATTTCGGCAGAAACGGGGTGTGGATGTATAGCTGCGCAAAGTCTGCAAAGGCCTGATGGGGATTTGCTTGTGCCGCACACGCAAAGCGCCAGGAGGCAATGGAGCTGCCAAACAGCCAAAGCGGCTCATCGTGGGTGTTGAGCCATTCCCCAAACAGATATTGATCCAGTCCGGTCAAAGTCAAGGCTTTGGGCCCTCCTGCGCTGCCAATCAGCGTGTCTATGTCTTTGGCGTGCAGGCCGTTGCGTTGAATATGACGATAGGCGCGTGGGCCTGCGTAGATCGCGAGGTCAGGCTCAGTGGACGACAAAATCAGCTCCCGAAGTAGTGAGGCTATAGCCAGCTAGATGGATAGCAACAGGCTTTAGTCTAGCGCTCTTGGGAGGGGGCTGTGGAGCGCAATCGCGAGCGTTCAAGCGGTGGCTAGCGCGGTAGAGCACTAGCCAAAATCAAACACGCACGCTGTTTAGAACGAGTATCTCAAGTTCAGTCGCACGTTGCGCGGCTCACCGTAATAACCGGTATTAAACACGGTGCCGATGGAGCTCAGATATTTACGGTCAAAGACGTTGTTTACATTCAGCGTCAGACCCATCTGCCGATCGAACTGATTGTGAGCCATGGCATTGGCCACCACGTACCCCTTCAGGCAGGCTCATGACGTTAAAAAGCATGCAGACCAGCTGCATGCTTTTTTCCCTTAGGGATTAAGGCTTAGAAACGCAAGCCTACGCCCAACCAGTAGCGACGGCCATCTTCGACGTAGCTGTAGTCTTCGTAGCGGATTTGTTTATCCATAATGTTGTAGATACCAGCGTACAGGTCTACGTTCTTGTTCAGCTTGTAGGTGCCGCCCAAGTCCACGAAGGTGTAGGAGGGGGCTTTTGTATTCGAAGAAGAGGCAGTGGCTACGGGTTCACTTTCTTTACCGCGGAAATTCACCCGTGCCCATGTGCTGATTTGCTCAGTTGCACGCCAATCCAGGCTGACATTGGCCATATGCTTGGGCATCTGGTTCAGAGGCTGACCTTCGTTGGGGCCGCTCTTTTGCTTGGAGTGCGTGTAGGTATAGTTTGCTTTTAATGTCCAATCTTGAGCTAAATCCCAGCTGAAGTTCGTCTCAATACCACGAGTAATCGCTTTATCTACGTTTTCGTAGGTGGTCGGGGGGGCGCCAAACTGGTTGAGACCATCAGTACACTTGCTGAGTGGGCACGCAATACGAGTGATTTTGTCTTTAAAGTCGTTGTTGAACAGGGTGACTCCAGCCGAGAAACCATCCAGCGTGTCATACATCACTCCAAACTCTTGGGAGAGTGATTTTTCTGGCTTCAGATCGGGGTTTCCGTACATATTGCCACCCCGGCTGACTTGACCCCAGCCTGCGACGGTTTGACGTAAATCGGGTGCGCGGAAACCGGTAGAAACACCACCTTTGATGGTCCAGTTATCGTTGGCAGTCCACACGCCATAAACACGAGGACTGAAGTGTTCGCCATAGTTCTCGTCATCGTCGTAACGCAGACCGCCCGTCAAGGCAAAGCTGTTAGTCAGGCTCCACTCATCTTCCACAAATAGGGCCCACTGCGTACGTTTGATGCGTTGTATGCCTGTTTTTAGCTTATTGCCTGTTTCATCATTAAGCTTTTGGTGTTGATACGTACCTCCCACCGTCAGCAGGTGATCTCCAAGAGGCATTACCAAAGAAGTACGTGCATCAGTGTTTTTGATACGCATAGCGCGAGACTTGTTGTTGAAGTCTTCCTGTTGGACATACGTATCAGAGGTACCAAAGCCCCATTTGCCGTTGTGTGTCAAAGAGACTTTTTCACCTCGATAGTCAGTCTCTGAGCTTTCGCACCCCGCACTTCCACAGCTTGGTGCATAAGGATCCACGGATTTATTCAATGTGGAGTTGTACTTTTGACGTTTGGAGCTTCCTTCCAGAATAAATGTATGGTCAGGTGTAGCGTTCAAGCTCAATTTCGCGCCGACTTCAAAGGCATTGCGTTTGCGATATCCATTGTAAATATCGTCTTCGCTACGGTTGGTTTGCTGGCCATAGACCTGTAAACCCAGCACTCCTTCTTTGATTGGGCCACCTAACGAGAAGTTACCCTGGAAAATATCGCCCGAGCGACTGTGCGATTGCAAGGTGCTATCCAGACGAATGGAACCGCCCCATTCCTTGGGGACTTTACGGGTAATGATGTTGATCACACCACCCATGGCATCCGAGCCATACAGGGATGACATAGGACCACGAACGACTTCAATTCGCTCAATTTCGGAGAGGGGAGGAGTCCAGCCGCCTTCTACACCCGAAGAGTCCGAGTTGGTACGCGTTTCGGCGGAGCTTTGTCGTTTGCCGTCGATCAGAATCAGGGTGTATTTGGAGCTCATGCCGCGAATGGTGATGTCGCGGCGGTCACCACCACCGGTCACGATTACGCCAGGTACATCTTGCAGAGCATCGTAGGCATCGCGATAAAACTTGTTTTCCAGCTCTTCGCGAGTAATGACGGTAATTGAGGCAGGAGCCTCTTTAATGTCTTGTTCAAAGCCAGAAGCGGTAACAACAACAGGGCTCAGTTGAACGGGCGTGCTTTCTTGAGCAACGGCACCACTAGCAACAAAAACGCCTGCCAAAATGAGCGGCAAGCGCTTTACGGTAAATAGAGATTTCATTGATGACTTCCAATTTGTGTCTGTTTTTAGCCTGTGCTGTGGTTGCTTTGCTCTTGATGGCAGTATTCTCCTTACAGCGAAGATAATGATACCGATTCTCATTATCTGTTCAATGCTGATCTCCCATATCTTGAATAACAATGAGACGAATTCTCATATTGGTTGCAAAAAAGAGACGTTAAGTCCTACACCAACTCCAGACTTCCGTTAGAAGTCTGGAGTTGTGGGGGGCGGTTTAGAAGCTGGCAGTTAAGGTCGCGTAGTACTGACGGCCGGGTTCGTTATAGGTGTTGGCACCTTGTCCGCTACCCGAGTCTTCCCGGTACAGACGCTTGTCGAACAGGTTGTTCACGCCCAGACGTACGTTGGTGGACTTGGTGACCTGGTAGGCACCGCTCAGACCGAAGATCGCGTAGGAGCCGCGCTCACGTAGCCCCTCGCCTTGCACTTCCGAGTTGTTGGACAGGTTGTGCGAGCGTGGTTTCTGTTTGCCGTAGAGGGTGGCGGTTGCCAGCATCGACAGCTTGTCGTTGATGCGCCAGTCCAGCGCGCTGTTCAGGGTGTAGCGAGGGATGACCGTCAAAGGCTGATTGGTTTCCTTGGACTTGTTGGTGATCATATAAGTCAGGTTATTGCTCAGACTTAAGGTTTCACCGTTCTCGCCCAGAATTGGGATAGTCAGGTTTCCTTCCAGGCCACGAATCACAGCCTTGCCAGAGTTGACCCACTGGAATGGACGCACCAGCGAACCACCAATATAGATAGCGTCAGGAATCGTCTGGTCCCCCATGTCGGCCACAATCTTGTTGCTGTAGTCGTTTTGGAAGTAAGTCATGCCGGCCGCCCAACCTGCATTGTCGTAGGCCAGTCCAATTTCTTTGTTGATGCTGCGCTCCGGCGACAGATCATCATTACCAAAGATGTAGCAAGGACCGCTGACGCGTTGGCCTGTGACGGGGTCGTACGGGCAACCATTACCGCGAGTTTGATACAGGTAGTTGGGGTTGGACTGATACAGGTTTGGGGCCTTAAAGGCGCGTGCAATACCGCCCTTCAAGGTAATGGTGTCGGTAATGAAGTAGGAGGCGTTCAGGCTGGGGCTCCAGTTATCCCCAAATTTGCTGTGATGATCAAAACGAACGCCGGGGGTGACGGTCAGGGCATCCGTCAGCTCGATATTGCCTTCCAGATAGGCGGCGGTGGTTTTGGCTTTGCTCTTGGAATCCGTATTCTTGTTGATGGTTTGGCCAGAGCGAGTGGCGTAATCATCATCCAGGCTTTGATCGCGATGCTCGAAGCCCACAGTCATCAGAACGTGTTTGTTGGCAATCTGGACGGGCGTGTTGTATTCGCCCGAGAGGTTTAGCGAGCGCAGTTCCGAAACAGAGCCTGCACCTGGGTTGGAAATGCTGCCTTCACCAGCGCCTGCCATGCCCTCATTCAGGCGGGAGTTGGTGGTGCCTTCGTAAGCGACAGTCAGGCGCGAGCGACGACCCTGACCATAGTCCCCATAGTGGCTAAGCGAGCCGGCACGGCGGTACATGATATTGGTTTCAGCGCCGTCATCGGCCAGCGAGGCAATGGTGGCATTGGCGTTGGAAAACAGGCGTTCACCCGCAAAAATATTGCCCTGGCGGCTGAACGAACCTTCCAGTTCCAGGCGGTGGTCTCGGTTGATGTCCAAGCGCACCAGGCCGTTGATGTCTTTGTTGCGTACACCTTCGCGGCCTGCTGGAGGGACGTTTTTCTCGCTGACTTCAATGCCGGAAGATTTTGCGTTCAAGGCTGGCTTGTCGGCATCGGTCTTGGCGATATTGCCGTACACGCGGAAGGACAGCTTGTCGGCAATCGGGCCGGACAGGTTAAAGCCGGTACGGCGAGTCGAGCCGTAATTACTATCTTCGGGGATCAGGCCGTAGGCCGTGACCGAACCGGAGAAGGTGTCAGTGGGTGCTTTGGTGATGATGTTGACGACACCACCAGCGGCGCCGGAACCGTAACGAGCGGCGGCCGGGCCACGCAGAACCTCAATACGTTCGATAGCGTTCACGGGTACCCAGTTACTGTCACCACGTGTGTTTCGCTCACCATCACGGCCCATGCGAATCGAATCGCGGGAGCTGACGGGCTTGCCGTCAATCAGGATCAGAGTGTTTTCCGGTCCCATACCGCGCAAGTCAATCTGACGGCTATTACCGTAAGAGCCCGAGGGGCTGTTACCGGTCAGATTTACACCGGGCATGGTGCGGATCAGTTCAGACAGGTCATTCGCCGGGGGGCGTTTTTCGATATCTTTGGCGGTGATGGTCGATACGCCGGGAGCTTGCTTGACGGCTTCTTCTGCAGAAGGCAGCACGCGAATTTCTTCCAGTGAGGTCACGCCGCCGCGCACGTTGGAGGTTTGTGCGTGAGCACTGAAGCTGGCTGCCAAAGCCGTGGCGAGCAGGCCCAATGTAAATACCGGGCGGCGAGCCGAAGGCGCCAATAAAGTCATAATCACTTTCCTGTAAACGATAAACAAAATGAGAATTGTTCGCGATACGGATTGTGTTTACAAATGTGACGCGTGTCGAGAAACCTGACGGAAGTGTTGTGTCACAAACACATTGCAAAAAAAGGCGATTGTTGATTGCTGGGGACAATTAGTGTCCTTTGGGTTTTTTTAGTGTCTTATTTATTTTTTTGTGATGTGTGGGCCTGCATAGAACTCCATCTACATAAGCTTTTTGTGGGAATTATTTGGCGATTTACTCACTAGGCGATAATTGTTCGTGTCCTAAATTATCCTGATTGACACGATGGGTCTTTGTGTGAAGAATTTGTCCTGAACAATTCAAATTTAAAAAGTTCAGGAGACATCTAATGAGAAAGACAGCTTGGGTGCAAATAGTCGGGTGGGCGACTTTGATGATGATGACCGCCGGGGTTCAAGCCACTACGTTTCCAACTCAACCAGTGCGCTTGATCGTGCCCTTTGGGGCTGGAGGTATTACGGACCTGGTGGCACGCTTGCTTGCCCAGCAGTTAGGCAAGGAACTAGGGCAGACCGTAATCGTTGAAAACAAGGCAGGTGCCGGAGGAATGATTGCGGCTCAGGCTGCACAAAATGCTAAAGCGGACGGCTACACCGTATTTATGGGGACTGTAGGTACTCAGGTGGTCAACCCCCTGATTCTTCCCAAGATTAGTTATGACCCGCAGGCTTTTGTGCCCATCGGTATGGTGACCGGTTCTCCGTATGTGCTGGCAGTTCGCTCAGACTTGGGCGTCGATAGCTATACACAGCTTGTCGCCCACGCTCGCCAAGTGCCGGGCCAGCTTAACTTTGGATCAGCGGGGATAGGAAGTTCGCCTCATTTAGGGGTAGAGCTTTTCAAGCTGACTGAGCAGGTCGATGTGCGGCATATCCCCTTCAAAAGTGGTGGAGAGGCCGTCAGCGCTGTGGTTGGCCGTCACTCTGACATGGTGATGGATGCAATTCCCGTGATCATGCCGCAGGTAAGGGCGGGCAAGCTCCATGCCCTGGTCCTGGCCGATAGCCAACGTTCCTCGGCAGCGCCCGAGGTGCCCTCTAGTACGGAGCTTGGCTCCCCTGAACTGCGCATCAGTTCCTGGAACGTCTTGTTGGCACCGCCTGGTACTTCGCCGGAGGTAGTTGCTGTGTTGGAGACGGCGCTGCAAAAGACACTGGCTCACCCAGAGTTCAAAACCCATCTGGAGCAGCAAGGCAGTCAAGTCTACACAGGCACCCAAGATGAATATCAAAGCTTTATTGCGGCAGAGCGCAGCAAGTGGCAGCGCATAGTTCAGACCGCAGAAATCAGTCTTGAATGAAAGGCAGACAATGACTAAACCTGTTCTGGAACTGATCGATACGATATATACCGGCAATGGCTGGAAAGTACGGTTGCTGTGCGCTTATTTAGGAGTCGCGCTGCAGCGACGCAGTTTGTCTATCGTGGATGGTGACCTGGATACCGAGGCATTCCGCCGCATCAATCCTTGGGGGCAGGTGCCGGTATTGCGAACTCGAGAAGGGCCTTGGCTGGCGGAATCCGCCGCCATTCTGTGGTACCTGGCGCAGGGTACGAATTTTCTGCCCAAATCCCCGATCGAGCAGGCCCAAGTGCTGCAATGGCTGTCTTTCGAGCAGACTCAGCACATGGTCAACCTTGCACAGCCCAGGCTCTGGGTGGAACTGCGAAAAACGATGACGGTTGACGACCCAGCGGTGCTGGCGTGGCGCGAGCAAGGTAATAAAGCCTTAGCGCACATGGAAGCGCATTTGAAGTCACATCGATACTTCGTCGGGGGCAGGCCAAGCATTGTTGATGTCGCCTTGTTTCCCTATACCTGCATGGCGGAACAGGGGGGGTACGACCTTCAGCCTTATCCATCAGTATGTCATTGGCTGGAACGTATGCAGGCCCTGGAGGGCTATGTCCCCTTGTTGTAAGCAGACTATTAATTGATAAAAGGAGTTGATATGAGTGACACCATGAGCTTGCCCAAGTCCGTGTTGATTGAGCAGGCGCAGAACCAGATGCAGGCCCTTTTCGACCTTCCCGAGCGTAGTGTTCCCGAGAAGCTGGCGCTAACTTGCCGTATCCTTTTTGACGGTGGTCATGACTCCGGCCTGGCTGGTCAGATCACCGCCCGTGGTGAGCAGGACGGCACGTATTTTACGCAGCAGTTGGGGCTGGGTTTTGATGAGATCACGTCACGCAATATCCTGTTGGTAGACGAGGATTTGCACGTGTTGGAAGGGCAAGGTATGCCTAATCCGGCTAATCGCTTTCATTCCTGGGTGTACCGCGCGCGGCCGGACGTCAACTGCATCATCCACACGCATCCCTTGCATGTGGCCTCTTTATCCATGCTGGGGGTGCCGCTGGAGGTCTCGCACATGGATAACTGCACCTTGTACGAAGATTGCGCCTTTTTGAAGGACTGGCCCGGCGTGCCGGTTGGCAACGAGGAGGGCCAGATTATTTCCAAGGCGCTGGGTAACAAACGGGCAATTCTATTAGCGCATCACGGCATGCTGATCGCAGCCAGTTCGATTGAGGAAGCCTGCGTGTTGGCTTTGCAGTTCGAGCGCGCTGCACGCATGCAGTTGCTGGCCATGTCGGCCGGGCGGATTAAGCCAATTTTGCCGGAGCTGGGGCGTGAAGCGCATGATTGGATCTTAAGGCCGCGTCGATCACAGATTGGCTTTGAATACTACGCCCGGAAAGCACTGAAGCGCCATACGGATGTTTTTGAGTAGAATAAGGGGCTGCTTTTCCATATGCGTTCCGGGGCTGTCCTCGGACGCTACACCTCTTGTTTTATCCATGATCCATCTTCCCTTTCGTCTGCGTGCCCTGCGCCGCCAACATGGTTTGTCGTTGGAGCAATTGGCCCAGCGTACCGGCTTGACTAAAAGCTATCTGTCCAAGCTGGAACGGGCAGTCAGTGCGCCGTCCATCTCAACCGTGGTCAAGCTCGCTCAGGCTTATGGCATGGGCGTGTCGCAATTGATTGGCGAGGCAGATCTGGATCAGGACGAAAGTGTTTGTGTGGTGCGTCGGCACGATCGTATGCCCTTGCCCAGCGTGGCGGGGCATAGTGCTTACCGCTATGAGAGCATGGCCGGGCGGCGGCGCTTTCGTTTGATGGACCCCTTTGTCATCTACCCCCCCCATGATCAACAGCAGCCAGCGCCTACTTTCCCGCATGGGGGAGAGGAATTTCTGTTTGTGATTCAAGGGCAAGTGCAAGTCACGATTGCGGAGCACAGCATGACCTTGGAGACAGGCGATTCGGTGTATTTCGACTCGGAGCTACCCCACAGCGTGCTTAGTTTGGGGGATCAGCAGGCACAGGTCCTGGCGGTGACATGCTCTGACAAGGGGCCGACAGCAGGACGTCGCTCAGCGCCTGATACGCAGGCGTAGCCAATAGCTACATCGTCCTTGCAGTTAGGGTACGACGGGCAGTTGGCGGAAAGCAGCAGGAGTCGAACCTACCTGGGAACGTCTGACGCCCCCAACCGGGTTTGAAGCCCGGCCGTGCCACCGGGCACGGATGCTTTCCATGAAGGCCCTATCATACGATAGGGCTGTTTACCCTTCAATGATACGGCCCGAGACACTGTACATCATCAAGATGGCAGGCTGTCGTTAGGCGACCAAGGCTCGCCACGCAGTACATGCCGGTCCCGCACGCGTCGTGTGTACGCCATGCGATTAAAGAATTCCAGGATTTGAATGGCGCGCTTGCGCCCTAGGCCGGTAGCGTCCCGAAACTGCGCTGCACTCAGCCCTTGGATTCCGTTCAAGTCCTGAACAATATCGGCCAGGATTGCGATTTGTCGTGGGTGGTAGAACAAGTCATGAACAACCTGGAACAGTTCTCCCTGACGCACTAAACGTCTTAGCACGGTACGTGTGCGATCTTCCGTTTGCTCCGCTTGTGCGGCCAGATCGCGAGTCCAGGGAGGGTCAAAGGCGCCGGCCTCAATCAGGGGGAGGAGGGCTTGGGCCAGGGCCTCATCTTCCGGATTCAAACTGATGCGATGACCAGGAGTATGTAGCCAGGCACCTTGGCGACTAAGACGATCCTCGGCCAGCAGAGAGTCGATCAGAATCTGCCAAAGGCCATCGGGCATGGTGGGGGACGCGATGCGCCGTAAACGGCTAAGGGCTAAGCCGGGCTCGTCAGGATTGCGTTCGTGAAACTGCAGCATGACGTTTTCGACATGCTGGCACAGTGACTCCAGCCGCGTATTACTCAGCAAAATTGCCGGGCTTTGTGCTCGTGTGCCGGTGTGCCAGCGGGCATCCTCCGGGGCCTGTAGGCGCTCTTTGGAGCCGCCTGATAATCGCAGCAGGGTGGGCTCGTCCAAGCCAAAGGGGGCTTGAGCCAGCAAGTGTTCCAGAGGCCCACCACGCGTCCATTGGGACAGTGCGTCCAGCCAAGCGAGTCGGGTGGTGGAGCGACGTTTGCGGTCTGGCGCATTGGGGTCCAATACAATGCCGCCGCCCACGGTTTCGCTGGCCTGGGCGTTACGCACAATAAAGCGTTCGCCCGTCATGGTGCAGATCGGCCGTTCGAATACCAGTTGTACTTTGCCAGTGTGGCCTGCTTGCAAGGATTCTCCTTCCAGCGGCACGGCGTGTGCCGTCAGGTGGGCGGCACCGATATGGATATGCCAGGGCGACCAGGTGCGCAAAGCAGGCATGTCTTTGTCGAGCAGGCTCAACTCCACATCCACGCGGGTGGAGGGTACAAAGCAGCGTACATCGGCCAGCCAGTCTCCCCGAGCGATATCTTGTACTTCAATACCCCCTAGGTTCAAGGCGCAACGGTCGCCCGCACGGGCTAAGCGGGAAGCTTGATTTTGGGCATGAATGCTGCGCACCCGGACGGGAGTTCCACGGGGCATCAGGCGCAGGTCTAGCGTTGGGCCGTCCAGATCCAAAGTGCCGTCATGCACTGTTCCAGTTACTACAGTGCCGTGGCCTTGCAGGGTGAACACACGATCAATCGCCAGACGGAAATAGCCTTGTCCATCGTGTCTGCTGGACTGCATGGCCTGATCTTGCAAATGTTGCCGCAGGGCTTTCAGACCGGGCTTGTCGGCTGACAAGGCATCCACCACAAAGAGCGGAGCATCTTCCAAAAAAGTGCCGTGCAAGACGGCTTGTAGTTCGGTTTTGACTTCGGCGATACGTGCCGCATCGGCACGGTCGGCCTTGCTTAATACAATTGCGCCCGCGTCCAGGCCTAGCAGCTGCAGAACGGCCAGGTGCTCGCGGGTTTGTGGCATGACGCCATCATCTGCCGCCACAATCAGCAGACCAAAATCGATCCCGGTGGCGCCCGCCACCATCGTGTGTACCAAGCGTTCGTGGCCCGGCACGTCGATGAAACCCAGAATCTGCCCATCGGGCAGAGGTGTATAGGCATAGCCCAGCTGAATGGAGATGCCGCGTTTCTTTTCTTCTTCCAGGCGGTCTGTATCCACGCCGGTCAGGGCGCGGATTAAGGTGGTTTTGCCGTGGTCAATGTGTCCTGCCGTGCCAACAATCATGCTTGCTCGGAAATCAGTTGTGCGCTGAATGCGGACTCAAATTGTTCCTCCAGACAGCGTAGGTCCAGCCAGAAAGCATCCTGTGCAATGCGCCCGATAACGGGTTGGGGCAAGGTACGCAGGCGTTTTTCCAATTGAGTCAGATGACGGCCCGGGCGACCTGTACCCGTGTAGGCAAAGCGCAGCCCAAAGCTGGGCAGCACGTCCTCGGGCAAGGCACCACTACCGATCTGGCTCAGCATGGCAGTGGGTTCAACGGTAAAAAGCGTTCCCACCCATTTTTGCAGGGCGGGAGCCAGACGCAGTGCCTGGGCACGCATTTCAGCAGCAGGGCGAGTCAGCAGGCGCAGGGTCGTCAGATGTTCGGGCAGCCGTTCGGGGGATCGGTACAAGGCCAGCACCGGCTCCAAGGCAGCCAAGGTGATTTTGCCGACACGCAGGGCGCGTTTGAGCGGGTTTTTCTTGATCTTGGCAATCAGGTCAGCACGGCCTACGATCAGGCCCGCTTGGGGGCCACCTAGCAGCTTGTCGCCGCTGAAGGTCACGATGTCTGCACCAGCTTCAATCGTTTCGCGTACGGTAGGCTCAGGGGGAAGGCCCCATTGGCTCAGGTCCACCAAGGTGCCACTACCCAAATCCACGCTGGTGGGCAGGCCGTGTTTTTTGGCGATCCGCGCCACGTCTTCCACCGATACGCTTTTGGTAAAACCTTTGACAGCGTAGTTGCTGCAATGCACCTTCATCAACATGGCAGTACGCTCGTTGATGGCATTCTCGTAGTCGGCCAGGTGAGTACGATTGGTGGTGCCCACTTCGTGCAAACGGGCACCGGCGCGTTTCATGATGTCAGGGATACGGAAAGCCCCCCCAATTTCAACCAGCTCGCCACGAGACACCACGGTTTCGCGTCGTGGGCTCAAGGTGCTCAGCATCAAAAGCACAGCGGCCGCATTGTTGTTCACGACGGTGGCCGCTTCCGCGCCGGTCAGCTCGCACAGCAAGGGGTTGATCAGATCATCCCGGTCCCCTCGGCCTCCTGTCCCTAAATCAAACTCCAGATTGGCGGGCGAACGCATCGCCTGGATCACCGCCTGTATGGCCTCGTCGGGTAAAAGGGCCCGGCCCAGGTTGGTATGCAGCACGGTGCCGGTCAGGTTAAAAACCGGGCGCAGTTGCAAACGAGATGCTTCGTTCAAACGGGTTTGCAGCGTCAAGGCCAACTGAGTGGCTTCGATTGCCTGGGGACTCAGTGTCCCGCCTAAGGCGGCTTGGCGCAGTTCTTGCAGATGTTCGCGAGCGCTTTGACTGACGCGGGTGTGGCCGAATTGCGTGAGCAAAGGCTCGAAGTCCGGCGAGCGCAGCAGGCGGTCCAGGGAAGGAATGTGGGCGGGCGAGAGATCAGGAGTGAGGCTCATTGTTCAAAGGCAGGCATTTGAGTCTATGGGCAGGGTCCGTCAGCTACGCCCTGTGCATGAAGCAACAAGGCGTAGGGGAATCTTAGCTTAAGACTGGTGCCAAAGAAGTGGATTGCCGCTGGCGCGGGAATAGCCTTCTTCACCCATCAAGACATCCAGAGCCAAACTGGCCAGGTCGTCTGCGACCGGGTCCAGACCCAATTGCTTTTCCTGATAGAAGATTTTGCGGTAGGTGTGGCAGTTGTCGCAGGACTCCGCCTTGATACCTGCCGGGCCATCTTCAATGGCGTGGTAAGCCACGTTTTTGGTGCTTTCACAATGTGAGCATGTGACGCGCACCAAGTGCCATTCCACACTGCAGCGCGGGCAGCACATATAACGGCAGCCGTCTTCACGGCCACCTACGCGCACAACGCTGGAGACGGGCAGGCTACCGCAGGATGGGCAAACTCCAAAGGGGCTGCTGACCGCCAATTGGCCTTCGGTCAAAGAGCAGGCCAGATGCGTCCAATACACTTGCAAGGCCACCATGATAAAGGGCGCATAGGCACCATCTTGATTCGGCAGTTGCTCGGTCAGAATGGCATCGGCCAGGTCTTCCAGCTTTTGCGGTTCGGACTGCGCCTTGGCCAGTAAATCCTGACAGACCTGTTGGGCCGCTGCAGGAACATCGGCCGTGTTGATCATGTGATTGAGCAGGCTTTCCAGAATCTGGCGCCATTGGGAATCACGTTTCCAGCCGGATGCCAGCAAAGGAGGCATGCCGTGGGTTTGGGCCGTTGCCAAGACATCGGCGGGTAGCTCTGCCGGGGGCAGAGCATTCAATTGTTTGTGTTGTCCCTGAACCAGATGGGCCATCAAGAGCAGGTAGGCTCCGGCTGGATTGTCCGTCGCCAGCTGACGCAGACGGGCTGCGCGGTCAGCAAATACGCTGGCTCGCACTGGCAGGCGCAGTCGGGGGATGGAGGTGTGGTCCAGACTTTCAATTTCGCCGCGCGGAAGGATGCGTTGCAAGACAGACTCCTGAAAACAAGGCTGCCATGCCCGAATTGGCGCATGGCAGCCGGGTCGGTAATGAACCGGATACGAGCTTATTCAGCCGGACGGCTAGGGCCTTTTTCCATTTCCTCACGGAACCAGGAACGATGATGCTTCCAGGCCCAGGCACGAGTCACTGTACCTTGGGTCATGGCTTTGACTGATCCCTTGACCCAGATACCTGCATAGATGTGCACGATAATTGCGCAAATCATCAGCAGGGCAAAGACAGCGTGCAGCACCGAGGCCAGGCGAATGCCCCAGATGGGGAAGAAGGCGGAAAAGTATTCGCGCCACATCACCAATCCAGTTGCCAGCAGGCCCAGCATGAACAACACCAGGGCAAAGAACAGGATTTTTTGTCCGGCGTTGTAGCGTCCTACTTCGGGGATGCGCTCGTCCTTGGCATCCAGTACGTCTTTAAAGTGGCGCAGCCAGGCTGCGTCCCCTTTGGTGAACATATTGTGCCGGACCATACGGGCTGCAAACAGGAAAAAGCACACGAACATCACTACACCGATAAACGGATGCAGAATGCGTGTCCACGGGCCACCACCCAACAAGTTGGTCAACCAGAACATTGACGGATGAAACAGCGCCAGCCCAGACAAGGCCAGCAGCACAAAGCTGATGGCAATGATCCAGTGATTAATGCGCTGGCTGGTGGTGTAGCGCTGAATCAAGCCCTTGCGGTTGCGATCAGTCATGGTGAGTCTCCTGGATCTTGCGTGCTTCCTCGTCGGCGCGGCGCTCATCCTCCTCGTCGGTCTCGTTAGGACCGGTCCGGATGTAATGGAAGAAACCAATCAGGGCGGTCAGTGCCATGGCAGCGACACCCAAGGGTTTGGCCACTCCCTTCCAGAGCGAGACCATGGGGCTGATCTGCGGGTCCTTGGGCAGATCGCTGTACAGCTCGGGCTTGTCGGCGTGATGCAGCACGTACATGACGTGAGTGCCGCCCACTCCAGCCGGGTCATACAGGCCTGCATTTTCAAAGCCGCGCGACTTCAGGTCCTCGATACGTTCGGCAGCGTGGTGCTGCATATCTTCCTTAGTACCAAAGACAATCGCGCCGGTAGGACAGGTTTTGGCGCAGGCCGGTTCCTGTCCAACCGCCACGCGGTCCGAACACAAGGTGCACTTGTAGGCTTTCTTGTCCTTTTCCGAGATGCGGGGCACATCGAAAGGACAGCCGGTGACGCAGTATCCGCAGCCAATGCAGTTTTCTTCGTGGAAATCCACAATGCCATTGGTGTACTGCACGATGGCGCCCGGCGAGGGGCAGGCCTTCAGGCAGCCCGGGTCCTCGCAGTGCATACAACCGTCTTTGCGAATCAGCCATTCCAGATCGCCAGCGGGGTTTTCATACTCCGCAAAGCGCATGATGGTCCAGGACTTGTCGGTCAGGTCGGCGGGGTTGTCATACACCCCGACGTTGTGACCGATTTCGTCCCGCGTATCGTTCCATTCCATGCAGGCGACCTGCTTCCCCGCCCACGGGCTCGCGCACGCTGGGCATGGGGGTGGTGGTTGCGGAGCGCCGTTTGATATCAAGTGATTGCAAGGCCATGGCTTACTCCTTAATCTTTTCAAGTTGAACCAGGAAGGCCTTGGTCTCCGGCGTTTGCGAGTTGCCATCGCCCACGGGCGGTGTCAGCGCATTGATCAGGAACCCAGGTCGGGCCAGACCCACAAAGCCCCAGTGCAGCGGGATACCCACTTGGTGGACGACTTTGCCGTCCACGTTCAGGGCCTTGATGCGTTTGGTCACCACCGCCACGGCCTTGATGTAGCCACGGTTGGAGGACACTTTGACGCGGTCACCCTGCACAATGCCCACTTCCTTGGCCAGTTCCTCGCCAATTTCCACAAACTGTTCGGGCTGCACGATAGCGTTCAGCTTCACGTGCTTGGTCCAGTAGTGGAAGTGCTCGGTCAGGCGGTAGGTCGTGCCCACATAGGGGAATTTGTCTACCGTACCCATGGCAGCCAAGTCGTCCTTGAAGATACGGGCAGCCGGGTTGGTGATTGCACGTGGTTCGTCAGGACTGAGCGGGTTGTAACTTAGCGGACTTTCAAAGGGCTCGTAGTGCTCGGGGAACGGACCTTCTGCCATGCCTTTGCGGGCAAAGAAGCGGGCCACCCCTTCGGGGTTCATGATGAACGGTCCCATGCCATCGGCCGGATTTTCATCGGCCTTGTAGTCAGGAATGTCGGCTCCACCCCAGCGTTTACCGTCCCAGTGAATCAGGCTGCGGCGCGGGTCAAAGGGTTTGCCTTCCAAGTCACAGGATGCGCGGTTGTACAGCACACGACGGTTCGCTGGCCAGGCCCAGGCCCAGTTCAGCGTCTGGCCGATTCCGGTTGGATCGCTATTGTCACGGCGAGCCATCATATTGCCTTGCTGCGTCCAGGCACCGGCGTAGATCCAGCAACCGCTTAGCGTAGTGCCGTCGTCGCGCAATTCGGCAAAACCATCGACTTGTTCGCCTGCTTTACGGGTGATTTTGGTCGGGTCTTTCGGATCGACCAGATCCACCAGTGCGCGTCCAGAGTATTCCTTGGCCAGTTCGGCGGCGGTGGGATCATCCGGATTGGAGTAGGGCCAGGACAAGTTCAGGATCGGATCAGGGTAGGCTCCGCCTTCTTTCTGGTACAGCGAGCGGATACGCGTGAACAGCGTACTCATGATCTCGATATCGCTCTTGGCCTCGCCCGGAGGGTTGGCGGCTTTCCAGTGCCATTGCAACCAACGGCCCGAGTTCACCAGTGCGCCTTCTTCCTCGGCAAAACAGGTAGTGGGCAGACGGAAGACTTCGGTCTGGATGGACGCGGAATCAACATCATTGTGCTCGCCATAGTTTTTCCAAAACTCTGACGTTTCCGTGACCAGCGGGTCCATGATGATCATGTACTTGAGCTTGGAGAAACCACGCAGCAGCTTGGCCTTGTAGGGTGCCGCTGCCAGGGGGTTAAAGCCCTGACAGATGTAGCCCGTCATCTTGCCTTCGTCCATCAGCTCGAACACTTGCAGCATGTCGTAGAGCTTGTCCAGCTTGGGCAGATAATCGAAAGCCCAGTTATTGTCCGCTTGGGCCGCATCACCAAACCAGGCCTTCATCAGGCTGACGTGGAACTTCTTGTAGTTGCGCCAGTAGCTCAGTTGGTTAGGACGCAACGGTTGCTGGGCACGCGAAGCGATATAGCCGTCGAAGTCTTTCTCGGCCTGGTTAGGCAAAGTCAGATAGCCAGGCAAGAGGTTGGACATCAAGCCCAGGTCAGTCAGGCCCTGGATGTTGGAGTGTCCGCGCAGCGCGTTCATGCCACCGCCAGCAATACCGATATTGCCCAGCAGCAATTGCACCATGGCACCGGTGCGGATGATCTGCGAACCAATACTGTGTTGCGTCCAGCCCAGTGCATACAGAATGGTGCCGGCGCGATCAGGCGAAGCCGTCGATGCCAGCATTTCACAGACTTTCAGGAACTTGTCCTTGGGGGTGCCACAGACGCGTTCCACCATCTCGGGTGTGTAGCGCTCGTAGTGCTTGCGCAGCAGCTGATACACCGAGCGGGGGTGTTTCATGGTGGGGTCGGTTTTGACGAAACCATCCTCGCCTAGCTCGTAGTCCCAGGAGGACTTGTCGTAGCTGCGTTTTTCTTCGTTGTAGCCCGAGTACAGCCCCTGCACGAAGTCAAAGTCTTCACGCACGATATAGGGCATATCGGTGTAGTTGCGCACGTATTCGTGCTGGATCTTGTCGTTATCCAGCAGGTATTTGATGACGCCACCCAAGAAGGTGATGTCACTACCAGTACGTATAGGCGCGTAAAAGTCCGCCACGGATGCCGAACGCGTAAAGCGTGGATCCACAACGATCAGTTTTGCATTGTTGTGTGCTTTGGCCTCGGTCACCCATT
>SMEN01000106.1_pt1 | contig 38009 bp, 33 predicted proteins | sample 2456271 | NCBI WGS metagenome assembly SMEN01 (sample SAMN10132593, study PRJNA489261) | soil metagenome | isolation source: day1 control-loamy sand soil ammended with raw manure from dairy cow... | place: USA | collected 2015-04-01 | reverse complement strand
AAATTGAGGCCTAAATTGCCCCGCTTGGATTTGTAATTGTTTGCTTATTGTATATTTTACAAAAGCATTTTCTAGTACACGTGTTTTGGGATCGTTTTTAAAATCAGCCAGATTGATTAAGGTGTTCAATTCTAAATTTTCTGAAATTCGAGCAGCTAAAGAGACACGCATTCTTTTTATTTCAAATGAATTGGTTACTGCTTTACCATCTGAATGTAATTTTAACTTAGGAAACGTTTCTTCTTTCTTTTTGGGCTCTACAACATTAACTTCAATCTCTTCAAAAACGGGTTCTTGAGCGTGTAAACAACTTGTAATTAACAAAGCTATTATACCAAATTGAGAACGAAATTTCATGATTAATGCTTTTTAGATTTGAAGAAACTTGCTCGATTGTACTCGTAATTCATACGCGCAATGTTTAAAACAGAAATTCCTTGAGGACATTCAACTTCACATGCTTCTGTATTGGAACAATGACCGAAATCTTCAGCATCCATTTGATGTAACATTTTCAAAACTCGAGAATTTCGTTCTACTTTTCCTTGAGGAAGTTGAGCAAATTGTGAAATTTTTGCTGAAGTGAACAAAGCAGCACTTCCGTTTTTACAAGTAGCTACACAAGCTCCACAACCAATACAAGCTGCCGCATCAAAAGCACTTTCGGCAATTTCGTGCGAAACGGGAATTGAATTAGCTTCTGGTGCCTGACCTGTATTTACAGAAACGTATCCACCAGCAGAAATGATTCGGTCAAAAGCAGTACGATCAACTTTTAAATCTTTCTTAATCGGAAATCCGGATGCACGAAAAGGTTCTATAAAAATGGTTTCGTTATCTTTAAACTCGCGCATGTGTAACTGACAGGTGGTTGTGTTTTTTAAAGGACCGTGAGCGATTCCATTAATTACCACACCACATTGTCCGCAAATACCTTCTCTACAATCGTGATCAAATTCTACAGGTTCTTCATTTTTTCGAATTAGCTCATCATTCAACGTATCTAACATTTCTAAAAAAGACATGTGCGTATTTACATTATCTAACGTATAATCAACCATACGACCTTGATCTTCACGATTTTTTTGTCGCCATATTTTAAGATTTAATTTCATAAGTTGGTTTATTTATAACTACGAATAGTTGGTTGAACAAATTCAAATGTCAAGTTTTCTTTATTTAAGATAGGTTCTTTATCTAAAGAACCAGGCCATTCCCATGCAGATATAAATTGAAACTCTGCATCATTGCGTTCTGCTTCGCCATCTGGAGTTTGATATTCTTCACGGAAATGTGCTCCACAAGATTCATCTCTGGTTAACGCATCGTAACACATTAAAACTCCAATTTCAAAATAATCTGCCACACGACCTGCTTTTTCTAATTCGGCATTCATTCGGTCTGAAACACCAGTAACATTCACATTCTTATAAAACTCATCGCGTAACTTATTAATGGCATCAATTGCGAATTCTAACCCCTCTTTGTTTCGGGCTAATCCACAATAATCATATAATAGTTTACCTAATTTCTTATGATAATAATCTACGGTTTGATTTCCTTTTATCTGAAGTAATTGATCTAATTTCAACTTTGATTCAGCCTCAGCTCTATCAAATGCTTCATGTGAAGTGCTTATTTTACCAATTTTAATTTGATCGGCTAAATAATTTGCAATGGTATAAGGAGCTATAAAATAACCGTCAACAGAAGCTTGAAGTAAGGAATTTGCGCCTAAACGATTGGCACCATGATCTGCAAAATTTGCTTCACCAAGCGCAAATAAACCAGGAATTGTTGTCATCAATTCATAATCAACCCAAAGTCCACCCATGGAAAAATGCGCAGCAGGTGAAATCATCATTGGTTCTTTATAGGCATTGATTCCGGTAATCTTTTCGTACATATTAAAAAGATTACCGTATTTCTCGGCTATTTTTGGTTGTCCTTGTTCCTTAATTGCTTTAGAGAAATCTAAATAAACAGCATTCTTTAAAGCTCCAACTCCGTAACCAGCATCAATGCGTTCTTTTGCTGCACGAGAAGAAATATCACGTGGTGCTAAATTTCCAAAAGCAGGATAACGTCGTTCTAAATAATAGTCGCGTTCTTCTTCAGCAATATCATTTGCTATGCGCTGTTCGTTAAGATTTTTAGGTACCCAAATTCGACCATCGTTACGAAGCGATTCGGACATTAAAGTCAATTTAGATTGGTAATCTCCAGATTGTGGAAGTGAAGTTGGATGAATTTGTGTCCAACTTGGAGAAGCAAAAAAAGCACCTTTCTTATAGGCACGCCAGATGGCAGAACCGTTGCACCCCATTGCTAAAGTTGACAAATAATATATTTTTCCGAAACCACCCGTTGCCAGCACTACTGCATGGGCAGCATGACGCTCGATGGCACCGGTTTCAAGATTTCTAACAATAACTCCACGAGCTCGATCGTCAATCACTACCAAATCTAACATTTCGTGACTAGCGAATAATTGAACTGTTTTTTTATCGACTTGGCGCATCAAGGCTTGATATGTTCCTAAAAGCAATTGCTGTCCTGTTTGTCCACGTGCATAAAAGGTTCTACTTACTTGAACACCTCCAAACGAACGATTATTTAAATAACCACCATATTCTCTACCAAACGGAACACCTTGAGCTACTGCTTGATCGATCAAGTTCACTGAGCATTCTGCCAGACGATAAACATTAGCTTCACGAGCTCTGAAATCACCACCTTTTAACGTATCAACGAACATACGATAGACACTATCTCCATCGTTTTTATAATTTTTAGCAGCATTTACTCCACCTTGAGCGGCTACAGAATGGGCTCTTCGGGGCGAATCTTGAAAGCAAAATGATTTTACATTGTACCCCATTTCACCTAACGAAGCAGCAACAGAAGCACCTGCCAATCCGGTTCCGATAACAATTACATCTAATTTTTTACGGTTAGCAGGATTTACAAGTTTTGCCGTTTTTTTATAATTAGACCATTTTTCTTCTAATGGTCCTTGAGGAATTTTAGCATTTAATTTCATCATTAACTATTTAGAAGTGAAAAATATATAGATTGGCATTAAGGCAAATCCTAAACAAATCAGTACAGCATAAGCTACTCCAAGATATTGAACCCAACGAACAAACTTAGGATTGAATAACCCCAATGTTCTAATTCCGCTAGAAATTCCGTGTGCTAAGTGATAGCCTAGAGCAATCATAGCAACTACATAGATAGCAACCAACCAGCCTTGTTGAAAAGCTGTAACAACTACGGTATATAAATCTTTATTACCCCACGGATCTAAACCAATTGAACCAAATTTATATACATACCAAAAGTTTTGAAAATGTAGTACAAGAAAAATCAAAATGATAAATCCTAAGAATCCCATATTTCTACTACTCCATTTACTAGATCTACCGCGTGCATCTTGTTTATAGTTACCTCCTGCTTTTTTATTTTTTGCAGTAATAATCCAAGCATAAACAGCATGTAGTAAAATAGATAAGTATAAAACATAGGAAACTATTTTTATAAAAATATTTCCTGTAAGAAAATGCGAATACCAATTAAAACTTTGCTGTGCCTCGGAGGGTGGAAGAAATAATTGGGTGTTGCCTAAAAAATGAATCAAAAGAAAGAAACATAGAAAAAGTCCGGTTAAAGACATCAGAAGTTTACGAGTTACCGTCATACAAACAAGTAATTAAATATAAATTAAATCATTAAACAACAACATAAAATTACAATAGCAATTTAACATTAATTTTAGATAAAATAAGATTTGGAAGTTTTTTTTCAAAGAAAATTCAAAAAGGATTGATAAAAATCAACCTATGTCACAAATAAGCAATACAAAAACAAGGCTATGTAAAATAATAAAGAAAATTTCTTTAAATAGGTTGCTTCTTCGCTGATAAATTATTTGGCTTTATTCAAAATGTTTTTTGAAAAATTATAAAAATCGTCACCAATTTCATCAGCTAGTTTTGTTGAACCATAATGATTTAAATGATTTGAATCATAATAAATTAAGGTGTCGTTGTAAAATGGAGCATTATCAAAAAAATGCTTCTTAGACAAATCATAGTAAAAAACTTAATCATTTAAAAAACAACCTATTAAAATATTTATTATCAAAGTCTTTGAAACTGTTGTAAAATCAAACAAAAAAGGAAACTCAATTACAGAATTTCCTTTTTAAATGTATTAACTCAAACCAGTGATTACACCGTTTTTATCGATGCTCATCCCTTCAGCTGCTGGCACGGACGGTAAACCAGGCATTCGCATCATATCGCCAAGAATCGGAATGATGAAACCAGCGCCTGCAGCGAATTCAAATTCACGAACGGTAACTTTAAAATCAATCGGACGACCAATTTTAGTTTCAACATCACTTAACGATTTTTGAGTTTTCGCCATACAAATCGGCCATTTATCGAAACCTAATTCATAGATATTTTTCAATTGATTTTTAGCTTTCACAGAATAAACAACATCGGTCGCGCCATAAACTTCAGTTGCTATTTTTCTAATTTTGTTTTCAACTGTATCCAAAACATTATATAATGGTTGAAAATGGTTTGGATAAATTTCGATTCCATTTACAACAGCTTCAGCTAATTCGATCATACCGTTTCCACCTTGAGTGAATTCGTCTGCGACCACAGCTCGAACACCTAAACTTGCACAAGTTTCCTTGATAAAACTGATTTCAGCTTCAGAATCTGTTGCAAAATGATTAATCGCAACAATAGGTTTTAATCCAAACTTAAAAGCATTTTCAATATGTTTTTTTAGATTTTCAATTCCTTTTTCTAAGAAATGAATTCCTGGATTTTCATATTCGCCTTTCTTAGCTCCTCCGTGATAACGCAATGCACGAACAGTTGCAACAATCACATAAGCATCAGGTTTAAGCTTTCCGTAATGACATTTTATATGCATAAACTTTTCGGCTCCAAGATCAGCTCCGAAACCAGCTTCAGTAACCACATAATCTGCAAGTGACATTCCCATTTTTGTTGCTAAAATAGTATTGGTTCCTTGTGCAATATTTGCAAATGGACCACCGTGAATAATAGCTAGATTGTTTTCTAATGTTTGTACTAAATTTGGTTTTATCGCATCTCGAAGCAAAATAGCCATCGCTCCTTCAGCTTTTAAATCTCGCGCGAAAATTGGTTTTTTATCATGTGTAAATCCGACAAAGATATTTCCTAAACGGATTTTCAAATCTTCGAAATCTTTACTTAAACAAAGTATTGCCATAACTTCAGAAGCAGGCGTAATATTAAAACCTTCTTCACGCATCACACCATTTGAACTTCCACCGACTCCAATAATTATCGAACGTAGCGAACGATCATTCATATCCATAACTCGTTTCCAAACGATGGTTTTTGGATCAATATTTAAATTATGATGTTTGTTTTGCAAGTTATTATCAATCAAAGCTGATAGTAAATTGTTTGCTTTTTCGATGGCTGAGAAGTCACCTGTAAAATGCAAATTGATATCAACCATCGGGATTACTTGTGCATAACCACCACCTGCTGCGCCACCTTTGATTCCGAAAACGGGACCTAAGCTTGGTTCGCGAATGACAACAATTGACTTTTTTCCGATCTTATTTAATCCGTCATTTAATCCAACTGAAACTGTTGTTTTTCCTTCGCCTGCTGGAGTTGGATTGATTGCGGTAACTAAGATTAATTTTGATTGTTTTATCTTTTCCTCGTTGATATAACTCAGCGGAATTTTAGCTTTATATTTTCCGTAATATTCTAAATCTTCTTGATTTATTTCAATTTTTTTTGCAATATCACGAATATGTAACATGTTTGCGTTTTGTGCAATTTCGATATCTGTTGGAAAACTCATAAGCAATTAATTAAATGGTTAGTAATTAAAAAGTTATCCTAATTTACGAGTTTATTTTAATGTTTGAAAATTAATAAATAAGAAAAGCTCGCTTTTTTAACAAGATTTTCTTTTTTATAAAACAATAAACATTAAATCAATTGATTTTACTTACAAGATGCTATATAATCTTGAATAACTTTAGTTAAACCATCTATGTGAATTTGTATCATAACTCGTGAAATTAATTGAAGTACATGTAACATATTCTCCCGATTTAATTTTAAAAACAATTTTACTCATTGAATTAGGTTTATCTCTAAGATTAACATAACCATCTTTATCAACTATTTTATAGAATTGTCCATAAATTGAAGTTGAAAATAAAATCAATACCAACAATATTTTTTTCATCTTAATTTTTTTAAACTTGAAGATACAAAAAAACCACCTCGAAATGAGATGGTTAGATATATAAAAATCGTAAATTATTTTTTTGCTTTGCGTTCTCTTGCGATTAATGTATTTTTCATTAACATAGCAATTGTCATTGGTCCTACTCCACCTGGAACTGGTGTAATCCAAGATGCCTTTTCAGCTACTTCATCAAAAGCAACATCACCTTTAATTACGTAACCTTTTGGATGATTTTCGTCTGCAACACGTGTAATACCAACATCAACAATAACAGCTCCGTCTTTAATCATATCAGCTTTTAAAAATTCTGGAACTCCTAAAGCCGTGATTACGATATCAGCTTCACGAGTGATTTCTTCAATGTTTTGAGTTGCCGAATGCGTTAATGTAACGGTTGCATTTCCTGGATAAGCTTTACGACTCATTAATAAACTCATAGGCTTTCCAACGATATTAGAACGACCAATCACCACAACATTTTTACCTTTTGTTTCGATTTTGTTACGCTCTAATAATTGTAGGATTCCGAATGGAGTTGCAGGAATAAACGATTCTAATTCCAAAGCCATACGTCCGAAATTTTCTGGATGGAAACCATCAACATCTTTATCTGGATTAACAGCATTTAAAACCTTTTGCTCGTCGATATGTTTTGGCAAAGGCAATTGAACGATAAAACCGTCGATATCGTCATTGTCATTCAATTCGTTGATTTTAGCTAATAATTCTTCTTCCGTTGTTTCTTCAGGTAAAGAAACCAAAGTAGAATCGAAACCAACTTTTTCACAAGCTTTTACTTTACTTCCAACGTAAGTTAAACTTGCTCCGTTACTTCCTACCAAAATAGCAGCTAAATGTGGAACTTTTTCTCCACGTTCTTTGATTAAAGCTACATCAATAGCGATTTCATTTTTAATTTCTTCAGAAACTTTTTTTCCGTCTAGTAGTTGCATTCTTAATTGTGTTGTTGTTGTTTTTATATAAATGTAAAGGATTAAACTTCATTGAAATTTAATCCTCTAATATTTTTTTATTGCATTCCTTTCATTCCGCCCATCATTCGCATTAGGTTTTTACCTTTTGCACCTTGCATCATTTTCATCATTTTGCTCATTTGGTCGAACTGTTTAAGCAATTGATTTACTTGATTGATATCTGTTCCTGAACCTTTTGCTACACGTATTTTACGTTTTGCATCAAGTAATGAAGGCTTTGCTCTTTCTGCTGGAGTCATTGAATGGATAATAGCTTCGATATGTTTGAAAGCGTCGTCTTCAATCTCAACATCTTTTAATGCTTTTCCAACACCAGGAATCATTCCAACAAGATCTTTCATAGATCCCATCTTTTTCACTTGTTGAATTTGCGATAAGAAATCATCGAAACCAAATTCGTTCTTAGCGATTTTCTTTTGAAGTTTGCGAGCTTCCTCTTCGTCGTATTGTTCCTGAGCACGTTCTACTAACGAGATAACGTCACCCATTCCTAAAATACGATCTGCCATACGATCTGGATAGAATACATCAATTGCATCCATCTTCTCGCCTGTTCCAATAAATTTGATTGGTTTATCTACAATCGATTTAATCGAAATCGCAGCCCCACCACGTGTATCACCATCTAATTTTGTTAGAACAACTCCATCAAAATTTAAACGGTCGTTGAAAGCTTTTGCTGTATTTACTGCATCTTGACCTGTCATTGAGTCAACCACAAATAAAGTTTCTTGAGGTTGAATTGCAGCGTGAACATTCGCAATTTCGTTCATCATTTGTTCGTCAATTGCTAAACGACCAGCTGTATCGACAATAACAACATTGAATCCGTTTTGTTTTGCATAAGCGATTGCGTTTTGCGAAATCGAAACTGGATTTTTATTTTCTGGCTCTGAATAAACTTCAACACCAATTTGTTCACCAACCACGTGCAACTGATTAATCGCTGCTGGACGGTAAATATCACAAGCTACCAATAATGGCTTTTTGTTTTTCTTTGTTTTTAGGAAATTAGCTAATTTACCAGAAAAAGTAGTTTTACCTGAACCTTGTAAACCAGACATTAAAATAACCGAAGGATTTCCAGACAAGTTTACACCAGCTGCATCACCTCCCATTAATTCTGTTAATTCATCTTTAACGATTTTAACCATTAATTGCCCTGGCTGTAACGTAGTTAATACGTCTTGACCAATTGCTTTTTCTTTTACACGAGTGGTAAAATCTTTAGCAATTTTAAAGTTAACATCGGCATCTAATAAGGCGCGACGCACTTCTTTTAAAGTATCGGCAACATTTACCTCAGTAATTTTACCGTGACCCTTTAATATATGTAGAGCTTTATCTAGTTTATCACTTAAATTATCGAACATACAGTTATCTTTTTAAACTAAGCTGCAAATATATAATAATATAGCTGAAGTGTCAAATCCTTAGAAAATTAAAAATACTTTTTATTAAATAAAAATTCACCTTCAAAGAAAAAGTAGTTTATATATTTCATAGATTTAAAAAAAACAAATTATGAATCCTATCGAAACTTTATTTGATGAATATCTTTCTTATAAAACCGACTACGTTTTTCTATTAAATGGAAAATGGGGAATTGGAAAAACACATTTTTTTAAAACTGTTTTGGAACCTAACATAAAACAAAAAAGAATTTATGACAATCAAGCCAAATTCTATAAAACTATTTATATATCATTGTATGGACTTAAAACAATTGAAGATATCCAATATGAAATTTTCATTTCAATAACTAACAATTTGATTGGCAAAAAATTAAAACCTTCAAAAAATTTAATCTCAGCTCTTTCAAAAGGAATATTAAAGTTTAATGGTTTTGAAAGTTTATATGACATTGCTTCTGAATTAGGAAAATCATCAATTAATAAAATAGATCTTTCTGATTTAGTTATTTGCTTTGATGACCTAGAAAGGAAACATGGCGACTTAAAAATAAAAGAATTTTTAGGTTATGTAAATAATTTAGTTGAACATAAAAATGCTAAAATTCTAATAATAGCAAATGAAGATATTTTAAAAGATACATCTTTTAAAGATTACAAAGAAAAAACAATTGGCATTAGCACTTATTTTAAATTAAATTTCAAAGAAGCTATAATCAATATCATTAATAATTTATTTGACAAGGAAAATTTTTCGGAGCTAAACTCATTTCTACATGACAACATCAATTCAATAATAGATTTCAACAACAAAGATGAAATAAACATTAGAAGTCTAAATTTTGCTTTTAAAAAATTTGAAATAATTTTTAATTTAATAAATAAGTCAGAAGAGAAAATTATTACTAATTATAAAAATAAAATTCTATTCGAAACTTTAAAATTTACGATCCTTATTTCCTTGGAATATAGAAAAGGACACCTTGATTCAAATAAAACAAATGAATTAGACACTATTTTTCATTCTTATTCAGCAGTTTATTTCAACGAATTATTTGAAAACAAAAATAAACCTTTTAATGAAAAAAAAGAATTAAGTTATTCTGAAAAATTTATACAGTATTATTATTCCAATGAGACATTTAATTTCTATCCTTCAATTTTTCATCATGTCACAGGAAAAGAAAACTTCATATTAAATAATTTCATAGAAGAGTATAAAGAAAAAAACTACATTGTAGAACATGAAATTTTAGAACAATATAAAGTACTAAGCTTACTTTCTTACCCAAATTTTTATAATCTAGAAGATGAAAAATATCTTAGTTTAATTAGTAAAATGCGAGAGTTTACTGAACAAGGTCAATATCATCTTGAACATTATATAATTATTTATAAAATTTATACACGCTTTGAAAACACCACAACAAATGACAAAGAAACTATCTCAAAAGAAATAATCAAGGGTATAGAAAAGGCACATTCAAATAACAATTTAAAATACATTGCTGAAATAGAATCAAAAATAAATATTTCAGATGCCATAGATGCCGTCGAAAAAAAAATAATTGAGAAAACCCATGAAATTAATGCGGAAATTTGGGAAAGAATGAAAAAAGAAAAAGCTATTTCTTTTCAAGAATTATTATTGAATGACATCAACCAACTTAAACAATTGTATATCTTAGATGAAACAAGAAATTCATATTTAACAAGAGATTCGTTCAAATATATGAATCCAGACTTAATTTTCAAAAATTATCAAAATTCTAATAACTTAAAAAGACGAGAAACAAACGAGTTTTTTAATGTAAAAATGAATCAACATAAGAATATAGATGAACATGAATTTTTCATTACTTTAAATAAATTAATTGAAAAAGAAATTAAATCAACTAATGAAATTATCTACAAACAACTTTTGATAGATTTAAATAAAATATTTAAAAACTCCTTAGAAAATTAAAAATACTTTTTTTAAGAAATTCCAAAAAGAAAAAGCTACTTCCGATTTGAAAGTAGCTTTTGGTGGATTTTCTATATTTCGATTACAAAATCAGATTTTGGATTTCGAACCTTTTTCATATTTTTCAACCAGTCGTTTTGTTTGTCAGAATATCCAACATACATTAACGAAACGCTTTTTAATCCTAATTCATTTAAGTTTAAAACTTCGTCAACAACAGCATTATTAAAACCTTCTACTGGAGTTGAATCAATTTTTAATTCAGCGGCTTGAGCTAACGCCATTCCCAAAGCAATATAAGTTTGACGTGCAATATGTGCGTGATTTTCTTCTGCTGTTTGATTCAGATAAATTTCTTTAATCATATTTGTATAACTTGAAAAACGTCCACGTTCTAATCCACGTTCATCTGTAGTTAAATCATAAATATCATCGATTCGTTTTTCAGTATAACGATCCCAAGCAGCAAAAATTAATACATGAGAACAATCTCTCATACATTCTGGATTCAAGGCACCTTGAACTAATTTTTCTTTTACTTCTTGATTTTTTACTACAATCAATTTAAATGGTTGCAATCCTGATGAAGTCGGAGCTAAACGAGCTGCTTCTACAATTTTATCAATATTTTCTTGACTTACTTTTTTTGTTGGATCATAAGCTTTAACAGCGTGTCTCCAATTCAAATCTTCTATTAAACTCATAATTATTCGTTATTCGAAACTGTTAATTTAACTTCCATATTTCCACGAGTTGCGTTTGAATACGGACAAACTGAATGTGCTTTTTCAATTAATTGTTGCGCTATTTCGATTGAAACACCTGGAATATTAGCGTGCAATTCTGCGGCTAAACCAAAACCGCCAGTTTCAGTCTGACCGATAGAAACATTTGCAGTAACACTTGTCATACCAGTTTTAATTTTTTCCATTTTGATAATCAAATTCAATGCGCTATCAAAACAAGCAGCATAACCTCCAGCAAATAACATTTCTGGATTTAAAAAATCATCATTTAAGCCACCTAAAGCTTTAGGCATTTTTACTTCAATATTTAAAACTCCATTTTCAGAAGTTACTTTTCCGTTTCTTCCTCCGGTTGCAGTTGCTGCAGTTGTATATAATGTTTTCATTTTTCTATAGTATTTAAAATTTTATTTATAATTGTTTTGAATTGTAAAATCTCTTCAGCAGATAATTGAACTTTTTCCATTAACTGAACTGGAATACAAACGGCATCTTCTTCTAAAGCAATTCCTTTTTCAGTTAAAGAAACATCGACAATTCGTTCGTCTTGTTTTGAACGTTCACGTTTTACGATTTGTTTTACTTCTAATCGTTTTAATAAAGGTGTTAATGTTCCGCTATCTAAACGTAGTATTTTACCTATTTCGCAAACATTTAATTTTTGATGTTCCCACAAAACCATCAAAACCAAATATTGTGGATAAGTCAAATCTAACTTTTCTAAAAGTGGTCTGTATTGATTTGTGATTTCCTTTGATAAAGCATAAATCGGGAAACACAATTGATTTGATATTTTCAGTAAATCTTCCATTTCTATTTTTTACATTACAAATGTAGTTTACAAAATTAAATTGCTCACAATTTAATTTTGTAAAACTTTGTTAATCTTTTTTCAAAAAAAAAACCACCTAAAAAAATTAAGTGGTTCTATTTTTAAAACTGAAAATAAATAAACGGTTGTGGTCCTTCTTGTGCGGTGGCAAAAACCAACCAATAAACCAATGCCAGAATTATTGCTTTTCCAACAAGTGGCATAACAATGAAAACTTGTTGAACTTTTTTCATCCAAGCTTCTGGAATAAAATGCCAAACCAATCCGAATAACATAACCAAGAAAACATTTGTGTAACCTTGATAAATAATAAACCATTGATTGAAATCGAAAGTTAGGTTACCAATATTTTTTATGATATCTAAAGCAGTAGGAAAATCTTTTGCTCGGAAAAATATCCAACAAAAAGTCACAAAATTGAAAGTCAGAATCACAGCAAAAACATTCCAAACTGTTTTTAACGGTGACTTTTTATCGTTATCTGGAAAATAATCTAAAAATAATTTATGAACCGCTAAAGCACCTCCGTGTAACGCTCCCCAAACAATAAATCGTAAACTTGCTCCGTGCCACAATCCACCTAATAACATTGTTGTCATTAAATTGACATCGGTAAACATCGTTTTCTTTTTGTCTTTTGCGAATAAGAATGAAACACAAAACACTAAAAACGAACCAGAAGCGATAATTAAAGGTACATAAGAAGTTTGATACATATAAATTCCCCATCCGAATAAAGCAACGAAAAACAACACAGGAAATAAGAATCCAGCAAAAGTACCCTTACGGTTTCCTCCTACCGAAATATATAAGAAATCTTTTAACCAAGTTGATAACGAAATGTGCCAACGACGCCAAAATTCTGTAATCGACTTGGATTGATATGGTGTTCTAAAGTTGGTTGGCAATTTAAATCCTAACAGCAAAGCAATCCCGATAGCCATATCTGAATATCCAGAAAAATCACAATAAATTTGAATTGCGTATCCATAGGAAGCCATTAAATTTTCGAACGGTGTGTATGCGTTTGGTAAATCGTAAACGCGATCCACAAAATTGGAAGAAATATAATCTGAAATAACTACTTTTTTTATCAAACCTCCGATAATCAAAAGCATTCCATAATTCATATCTTCTTTTGTGATTCTAAGCTCAGTATAAATCTGAGATAAAAAATCTTTTGCACGTACAATCGGACCAGCAACTAATTGTGGAAAGAATGAAATAAAGAATAAGTAATCGATATAATTTTTGGTTGGTTTAATTTCTTTACGATAAATTTCAATCACATAACTAATCGATTGAAACGTAAAAAACGAAATCCCAACAGGTAAACCAATTTTCTGAAATTCGATATATGATTCGCTCACCGTGTTGATTGAATCAATAAAGAAATTCATATATTTAAAATAGCCAAGCAATCCTAAATTTACAATTACGCTCAAAGAAACAATCACCTTTTGGGTGGTTTCAGATTTGGAATAATACATCCGTTTGGTTACAATATAATCAAACAAAGACGATACGAAAATCAACAAAACAAATGCGCCACTCGATAAATAATAAAAGAATAACGAGAAGCAGATTACGTATAATAATCGCGGATAGAACGTTTTTCGTAGTGAAATATAAATCGCATAAAACACCAAAAACATTGCAAAAAAACGCGCTGTGTTAAACAACATCGGTTCGGCTGGGTTAAAAGTAAACCAAGAACCGACAGTTTCTGCATCAAAAAATTCCAATTGTGGAATAATGTGTTGGTCAAACCAATTTTTCATATAGTAAAAAACTACTTGTTAGAAATATAATTTTGGTACGCGTTTAAAAGTGCTTCAGCTAATATTTTCCCTTGTTGTTCATATCCTTCTTTGGTGTAATGAACTTCATCTTTCGCTAAAAAACCTTTTTGTTTATTAATTTTCACACCATTTTCTCCACCAAAAGCTTGGTACATATCAAAAACGGCAATGGTTTTATTTGTATTTGCAAACTCAATAATTCCTTTTGTATATTCTGCGATGTAGGTATTTTCGAAACGTTTGTGCAAAGTAGAAGGCGGCGGTGTTGTAACTAAAATTGCAGTATTGGGATTTGTTTGTTTTACTTTAGTAACAAAGATTTGCAAATTGACCATATAATCAGCCGCAATAAGTCGGTCAAAAGATTCATTTGTTCCTAAACTTACAATTATCAAATTCGGATTTAAAACTTGTAATTGGTCAAAAAACATATCAAATTGATTGTAATCAGAAAGCTTGGCGCCGTTTACTCCAATTCCGCTAAAAGTGATTCCAGATTGATTATTTTCTAAAAGCAAACCACTTAACTTATAATCTGATTTAGATTCGTTTCCAATCAAATAAAATTCATCTATCGCTTTTGGTGAATGATAAGAAAATGATTTATCGTCAAAAGTCAAATCAACTAAATCAAAATTTGGAATAGAAACTTCTGATTCAATCTCTTTTTCTTCTCCAACTTTTAATGATTTTCCAATTGCTAATTTATTCGATTTTAAACCATTTTGTTTTTTTATAAAATCGACAGAAACTCCATATTTTCTAGAAATACTAGATAACGTTTCTCCTTTTTTAACTTTATGACTTTTCGCTTTAACGGTTTGTTTTTCTAAAGAAATTCGATTTCCATTTGCAAATCCAATATTAAAAAAACGTTCCTTATTTGGAGTAATTATTTTTATGGAATACGGATAATCTTGCTCATTTTTTATATCAACTTCAATAACCGCATTTCTATTTGATGTAGAAATCGTATAACCTGAAATTCCTATTGGATTTTCATCTGCTGGACGTACATTTCGACTTGAAGAAAAATTAGCATTCGATTTAAAATTAACTTTAGAAGTTCCATTTGTTTTTACTAATCGATGAGGAAAAATAAAACCCAAACCACCGTTTCCAAATTTTTGCTGAAAAATATCTTTTATAATATTAGTAGAAAAATCAGCTTGAATGTGCGAATCTCCAATCTGAACCATTCGAACTTTTCCTTCTTTTTTAGTTTCTAAACTTTGTAATTGTTTGAAAAAAGGAAACAAAACTTCTGGATTTAGAATTTCAAGAGGATTTGATTTTTCAATAGAAATCGTATCTGACGTAGAAACATTATCAGAAGACTGAGCAAAAGTGGTTTGACCAAATAGAAAAACAAATAAGCTTATTGATAGTAAATATCGCATTTCAAAAGTGATTTAGGTGGTTATTATTTGTTTGATTGTTTTTTATATTCATCATAACCAAACATAATTTTGTCATAAATCAAATCAGAAACTACTTTAGCTCCACGGAAATTAAAATGTGTATAATCTTTATTCGCTTTCTTTGGTTCTTCGTCAGCCCATTTTATCATCGAACCTTCACCACCCATCAATTGAAATAAATTGACAAATGTTGCATTTGATTGCTTGGCATAATTCAATTGTGCTCTCATTAAAGGAATAACAGCAGAATCTGTTTGCATTTTAGAATCATATTTCGTTGATTTATCTGCAATCGAAATAATCAAAATCGGAACGTTTGGCATCGCTTCTTGTAAATGTGCCAAAACTTTTTTCATCTTATTTTCGTACCAAGTAAAGTTTTTTGATCCGTAACCCAAAACGTTAGTTCCATATTGAAGTACAATCAAATCATATTGTAAATCTTTATTAAAACTAGACAAAACTGCAGGCTTAATACTTGTAATAGGTAATCCAGAATTACCTCTGTTTGAAAAATTATCTACATAAACCCCTGTTTTTCCAGAAAAATCAACTCCAAAAATTGGAACATTACCAGCGTTTTTAAAATCTAATTTCAGCTTCTGGCTCGAACTTCCTAAAGCCAATTCATTAACCATCTGACTAGGTTTCAAATCTTTATAAAGCGTATCTTTTCCTCTAATTACAAGAACTTGACCGTTATTAGATTCTGATTTCCCATAGAAAAGCGTTGGATTATTTAATTCGGTTAAGTGTTTGATTTTTGAAGCTTCAAAACTTACCCAATTGATTGCAGCTGTATCTTTAGGAAAGAAAACATTTCCGCTAATTCCAAATGAAGTAGAAAGATTCTTGGTATTTACAAACGAATACGACTTCCATTTTTTGGAAAATTGTTGTTTGATAGATATTCTTGAAGCAGCCGATTCGGAAGTTACATTAACAAAACCTACTCCTTCTCCACCAAAACGATCTTGAAAATTACTTCTAAAATCTTGAACAATCATATCACCATCGTTCATTGAATCACCAAAAAAAGCAATACGAATTTTGTCATTATTACCATTCTCAATTTGAAGTAACTTTTCGTAAAAAGAAACTAGATGTTGGTAACCTACATAATCGGATTCATTAAAATCTACAAATTGACTACCATCTTTTAGGGTATCATTATTATTAGTGTTTGAATCTTCTTCCGCAAGTGCTTCGAGCATTAAACTATCGACAACAATATTTTTCATAGTTGTATCAGCAACAGGAAAAAGCTTCGTTGGCAAAAATGGTTTAATAAAAACAAATGCAATTATAGATAAAATCATAATTGCAAATGTTTGAATAAAATAATTCTTATTTTGATTCACTTTATTATATAAATAAAATCCGAAAATTACATTCTATTCGGAACTTCGATTCCCAATAATTGGAACGCGTTCTTAACAGTTTGTGCTACTTTGTTAGATAATTGAACACGGAAAATTTTCTTAGTTTGATCTTCTTCTCCAAGAATTGAAACCGATTGGTAGAATGAATTGTATTCTTTTACCAAATCATACGTGTAATTTGCGATTAATGCTGGACTAAAAGATTTAGCTGCTTGCTGAATTACTTCAGGAAATTGAGCTACTATTTTCAATAACTCTTTTTCTTTTTCGTGTAATTCAGCAACCTCAATATTTACGTTATAATCGAAATCTGCTTTACGCAAAATCGATTGAATACGAGCATACGTATATTGGATAAAAGGACCTGTGTTTCCAGCGAAATCAACAGATTCTTTCGGGTCAAACAAAATACGTTTTTTAGGGTCCACTTTTAAAATATAATATTTCAAAGCTCCCAAACCAATAATTCGATATAATTCTGATTTTTCAACATCAGAATATCCGTCTAATTTTCCTAATTCCTCAGAAATTTCACGAGCTGTTTTTGTCATATCAGCCATTAAATCATCCGCATCTACAACAGTTCCTTCACGAGATTTCATTTTTCCTGATGGTAAATCAACCATTCCGTAAGATAAATGGAATAAGTTTTCTGCCCAATCAAATCCTAATTTCTTTAAAATTAAGAACAATACTTTAAAGTGATAATCTTGCTCATTTCCAACAGTATAAACCATTCCGTCAACATCTGGAAAATCTTTTACACGCTGAATTGCTGTTCCGATATCTTGCGTCATATAAACAGAAGTTCCGTCAGAACGAAGAACCAATTTCTCATCTAATCCATCTTGAGTTAAATCAATCCAAACCGAACCATCTTCTTTTTTATAGAAAACACCTTTTGCTAAACCATCTTCAACAACGTCTTTTCCTAATAAATAGGTGTTACTTTCGTAATAATTACAATCAAAATCAACACCGATATTTTTGTAAGAAACATCAAAACCTTCGTAAACCCAACCGTTCATCTTTTTCCAAAGCGAAACCACTTTTTCATCACCAGCTTCCCATTTACGTAACATTTCTTGCGCTTCTAACATTAAAGGCGCTTGTTTTTTCGCTTCGTCTTCCGTTTTACCTTCAGCAATTAAAGTGTTGATTTCTTCTTTATAAGCTTTATCAAAAGCTACATAATAGTTACCAACTAATTTATCTCCTTTTAAACCTGTTGATTGAGGAGTTTCTCCGTTTCCGAATTTTTCCCAAGCCAACATTGATTTACAAATATGAATTCCACGGTCGTTAATTACCTGAGTTTTATAAACTTTTTTTCCCGAAGCTTTAATGATTTGTGCAACCGAATATCCTAAAAGTACGTTACGAACGTGACCTAAATGCAATGGTTTGTTTGTGTTAGGTGAAGCATATTCGACCATAACAGCTTTTCCGTTTGCATCTGGTTGTACAAAACCAAATTCATCGTTTTGTTTTATTTCTGAAAACTGATTTGTATAAAAAGAATCTGCAATTACAATATTTAAGAAACCTGCAACTACATTAAATTTAGAAACTACCTCAACATTTTCTACTAAATAGTTTCCGATTTTAGTTCCAATCTCAACCGGATTTCCTTTAATTAATTTTAATAAAGGAAAAATAACAACGGTAACATCACCTTCAAAATCTTTACGAGTTGCCTGAAATTCAACCTTTTCTAAAGGAACTTCAAACAAACTTTGAACAGCTTGCTGTATATATGGAGTTAAAATATTTTGTAACGACATTTTATATTTTTTTTAGAGTGCAAAGATACATTTTTTACACTCAAAATTATACAGAAAAAGTAGTAAGAAATTTCGATAAAAAAAAATTAAAAAAAAATCATTTTAACTGTAACAAAGAAATCAATTCATCTACTAATTGATAAATGCAATCAAAAACGCTTTGCTATTGTGTAATACAAAGTAATATGTAAAACAATCAACCATGAAAACAAAATTATTTTTCTTCTGTTCCTTTTTATATTCAGGTATAATGATGGCGCAAAATCCAGGAACCGTTACTGGGATATTAAAAGACGAAAATAGCAAAGAAGCTATAAGTTACGCTTCAATTTCTATTAAAGATGGAGATCAAATCATAACAGGTGATTTATCTGATGATGAAGGAAAATTTACCATAAAAAATATTCCTTTGAAAACTACCGAAGTAATCGTTGAATACATTGGATTCAAAACTTATACAACGACTATTACATTATCTGACAGTAATAAAAAAATCGATTTAGGTACAATTTTATTACATCCGGATTCAGAAATGCTTGAAGGAATTGTTATCAACGCAGAACGTTCGGTTACAGAACAATTGGTTGACCGAAAAGTAATTCATGTTGGAAAAGATTTATCAACTGCCGGAGCAACTGCATCTGAAATTATGAATAATATTCCGTCTGTAAACGTTGATCAGGATGGTAATATTTCGATGCGTGGAAATGAAAACGTTCGTGTCTTGATTGATGGAAAACCAACACAAATGGATCCAAAAACATTGCTAAAACAAATTCCTTCAAACTCAATTGATAAAATTGAATTGATTACAAATCCTTCGGCTAAATATAATCCAGAAGGAATGTCAGGAATGATTAATATCGTTTTGAAGAAAAATATGCAAGACGGTTTTAACGGAAGTTATAATGGAAACATCACTTTTGCAAAAGTTCCAAAATTCAATCAAGGAATTGATTTAAACTTAAGAAAAGGAAAATTAAATGTTTTCGGTAATTACAATTACAACGATAGTGAAACATACAATTGGGGAGAAATCACACAATTAGACGATAATAGCCAACAGTTATTTGATATTGTAAACAAAAATAAAATCCATACATTCAAAGTAGGTTTTGATGTTTACGCAAACGATAAAAATACGTTGTCATTCTATACAAACCAAACGTATGCTGATGGAGCAGGAACGGTTGACAACACCATTTTATACCCGACAAATACGGCTTTTAATCAAACTGATAGATATACGGGAGATGACAAAACTCAAGTTTATAATGCAGCTTGGAAAAAATTATTCGCAAAAACAGGCCAAGTTTTAGATCTTGAAGTAAATTATAACACAACAAAACAAAAACAAGGTGGTGAATTTGCGATTATTGGAAACCCAAATAATCAATATAGTGACATTAGTGACAATACGGTAAATGCAGTTCAAGCAAATTTAGATTACGTTCATCCGATTGGAGAAAAGTCGAAATTAGAAGTTGGAGCAGAATATCGCGAAACGAATATTGATAATACATACGACACAACAAACATCATTGCAAATAAAACGGATTTTACTTATGATGTGAGTATTGCATCTGCTTACGCAACTTTCGGAACAAAATACGAAAAATGGGGTTATCAATTGGGAGCACGTATAGAAAAATATGATGTAAATGCAAATTACACAATTTCAAATAATAAAGATAAATTCAAAGATGATTATTTAAATATTTATCCATCGGCATTTTTAAGCTATACGCCTACCCAAACTGATTTCTTTCAATTAAGCGCAAGTCGTCGAGTGGATCGTCCGAATGTTTGGCAAACCAGACCAATTCGTGATTACAGCACACCAAGAGTTATCCAAGTTGGAAATCCAGAATTACAGCCACAGTTTACAAATTCATTAGAATTTAATTATACAAAAATCTTAGGTGTTAAAGGAAGTATTACTGCCGGAGCATATTACCGTGTGATTAGTGATCCAATTGAAAGAACATTCTTTTTAGACACATCAAGCCCAGAAGCAATTGCAGAAAACAAAATGATTATGAGTTACGGTAACTTTGATCAATCTTCTGCATACGGAGGAGAAATCTCTGCAAATTACAAATTGACTAAATGGTGGGATATTCAGCCAAGTGTGGAATATTATTTCAGAAATCAAAAAGGAATTGTTTCTGTTTTAGACCAAAATACAGGACTAGAAAAATTTGAGAACAGAGAAATTGACAACGGTGTTTTCAATGCGAGATTGAACAATAATTTCAAAATTACACAAAATTTCCGTGCTTCATTATTCGGATTCTATCGTGGCGATTCAAAAGGAATCAATGCAGAAATGAAAGCTATGTATAAAATCGATGCTGGATTACGTTATTCGTTCTGGGAAAACACAGGAAGTTTAAGTGTTCGTTTCAATGATATTTTCAATACAATGAAAGCTGCATTTATCGGAGATTCGCCATACCGACAAAGAGGAGAATTTACTTGGGAAAGTCAGTCCGTGTTTGTTGGGTTTAATTATATGTTCGGAACGGCAAAAAACAGAGCTGCTCAACGTAAACAAAGAGAAAATAACGAAGTACAAAAATCAGGTGGTTTCTTTTAATATATTTTGAATTAGTTAGCAAAGAACTATTATTAAAAACCCGAAAAATGCTTAAAATCTGTAAAAAATAAGCACATTAAATCCAATTAAAAGAGCTCGTGAAAACGAGCTTTTTTTGTATCATCATTTGTTATCGACTTTAATATTAATTAGAAAAACACCTATTGGATAAAAAAAAGATGCTAAAACATGTGCGGTTTTCTCAATAATTGATTTTGGTAATTGCATTACACACTTAATCAAAATGGAATAGTTTATAATTATAGATAGAAAAATAAAAATAGAAGTTATAACAAACATTCCATAATAAAATGGAGCTAATAAAATTCGTACAAAAAATGAAACTGATAAAAAAATGATTATTAAATCTAATACCAAAATTACAAGTGTTATTTTATTGAAATTCCTGATTCGATTAGCCCAAATATAATTCGAATAATAATTATTGAAAATGATATTTGAAATTAATATCAACCAAATTACTTGAATTATTAGATTAATAATCAACCAATCTTCAAATCCTGAAAATTCAAAAACTAACAAACTAATTAAAAAAAGGGTAATAAATAAAATTTTCATTACTACAAATTTTAATATCCATAAATATATAAAAAATCCTCAGAAGCAACCGCCTTGAGGATTTCGTATTATTTATCAAACATTAAATCTTTTACTTTTTCTTTATTTACTTTTTCTTTTTTCACATCGAACATCGTTCCGAAAACGCGGTCCCAAAACGTATTACTTACTCCAAAACCAAGTTCCTCATCTTTGTAATGATGCAAATGATGATTGTCCCAAAGTGGTTTCATAAATTTAAAAGGCGGCGCTATTGCATGAATCAAATAATGCGTAGATGCATACAACAAATATCCAATCATAAAACCAGGAAAAAAAGCAAAGACATATTTCCCCATGATCAAATATTGAATTCCAAATAACAAACTTGCTAAAATTAAACTTGGAATTGGAGGCATAAACAGCCGTTGTTTATCTCTTGGAAAGTGATGGTGATTACCGTGAAATATATAAACAATCCGTTCGAGTTTTGGATTTTCTGTCATAAAATGAAAAATATAACGATGCGCAATATATTCAAAAAATGTCCAAAAAAGTAATGCTCCAAAAAAGATTGAAACCATCTGTAAAACAGAAAATCCTACAGAAATGTATGCGTAATACAAACTGTAGGATAATATTGGAATGTACATCGCCCAAATTACGGCTGGATGTCCTTTTGTAAGATTTTCTAAAAACTTATTTTCAAAGATTTGAGCTTGACCTTTGTTGTGTATTTTTTCAAATTTCATACAATAAAAATTTAGTTTCCTAAAATTAATAAAAAATTATTGTATTTAAAAAAATTTAAGAAAATCTACCAACGAATAATAGCACTTGCCCAAGTGAAACCACTACCAAATGCAGCTAAGACAACTAAATCGCCTTCTTTAATTTTACCTTGCTCCCAAGCTTCGGTTAATGCAATTGGAATTGAAGCTGCTGTCGTATTTCCGTATTTTTGAATGTTGTTATATACTTGATCATCTGTCAATTTAAACTTGTTTTGAATAAACTGAGAAATTCTCAAATTCGCTTGATGTGGAACCAACATATTGATATCAGAAACTTGTAAATTATTTGCTTCTAAACCTTCGTTGATAACTTCACTAAAACGAACCACTGCATTTTTGAATACAAATTGCCCATTCATATAAGGAAAGTAAGATTCATCATCAGGATTATTGTCTTTTAAAATATCTGTAATCCAACGTTTACCCATTCCTGGTGCAATCAAGGCAAGTTCTTCTGCGTGCTGACCTTCAGAATGTAAATGCGTTGATAAAACTCCTTTAGTTGTATCTTCTTCTCTAGTTAAAATCGTAGCTCCTGCTCCATCTCCAAAAATTACAGAAACACCACGACCACGAGTTGTCATATCCAATCCTTTTGAATGAACTTCTGAACCAATAATCAGAATGTTTTTATACATTCCAGTTTTGATATATTGATCAGCAATAGATAGCGCATAAATAAATCCAGAACATTGATTACGAATATCTAACGCCCCAACAGTTCGTAAACCTAATTCTTTTTGAATCATTACACCTGGACCTGGAAAATAATAATCTGGACTCAAAGTAGCAAAGACAACAAAATCAATATCTTGAGGATCCATTTTCGCACGTTCAATAGCAATTTTCGCAGCTTTAATAGCCATTCCAGAAGTAGTATCTTCTTCTAAGGCAACGTGTCTTCTTTCTTGAATTCCAGTACGTTCTTGAATCCACTCATCGTTCGTATCGATTAACTTAGATAAGTCATCATTAGTTACAACATTCTCAGGAACATAATATCCCAATCCAGTAATTTTTGAATGATACATGTTTATATTTTTATATTAATATTTTTTATCGTTTTAAGCTGTCAAATTTACAATAAATACTTCATTGAAAAACAGTTAAAAAATTGGATTTAACATTTTTGAAAAAGTTTTTCGTAAATATTCGCAATTAACACGTCGTTTTTTGGCTATTTATTGATTATCAACTAAATTAGCATTTTATCCGTTAACTATAAAAATATAATGAGGAAATATTACAAAACATTATTAGCCCTAATCATTGGAACAACAACTATGTTTGCACAAGAGAATGTTACGTACCAAAAACCATCAAAAGAAATTTTACAACTTGCCGATTTCGAAAGAGCGCCATCTGTATCGATGGATTCAAAAAAAGAATTAATGCTTTTGACTTATCGAAATACCTATAAAAACTTAAACGACTTAAACCAAGACGAATTGCGTTTGGGTGGTTTACGTATCAATCCAAATACAAATATTAGCAGTACAGCGACTTTTATCAACAACATTAAATTGAAAAAAGTAACTGACAAACAAGAAACTCAAGTTAAAGGGTTACCTGTAAATGCAAATATTAGCAATTTAACTTGGTCTCCAGACGAAACAAAAATTGCTTTTACAAATACGACAAATTCAGGAAATGAATTATGGATTTTGGATATTAAAACGGCAACTGCAACAAAATTGACAGACGCGGTTTTAAATGCTAACTTAGGAAATCCGATTACTTGGTTTAAAGACAATCAAAATTTAATGATTAAAGTTTTACCTGAAAACAGAAAAGCTTTAATTGATCCTGCTAAAGATATTCCGACTGGTCCAATTGTTTCAGTTAGTGAATCAGGGACGGTTTCTCAAAACAGAACGTACCAAGATTTATTAAAAAACAAAACAGACGAAGCAAATTTTGAAAACATTGTTACTTCTGAATTGTACAAAATCGATTTAAAAGGAAACAAAACGCTTTTCAAAAAAGGTGATATGTTTGTTGGTGAAACTTTTTCTCCAGACGGAAATTACATTATGCTAACTGTTTTAGAAAAACCTTTTTCATACATCGTTCCGTTAAATCGTTTTCCAATGAAAACAATAGTTTACGATGCGAATGGAAAAGAAATTAAAGTAGTAAACGAATCTCCAATTAATGAAATAATGCCAAAAGGTTTTATGGCTGTTAAAACAGGTAAAAGAAGTTTATCATGGCGTGCAGATCAACCTGCATCTTTATTTTTCGTTGAAGCTTTAGACGGCGGAGATCCTGCAAACAAGGTTGAATTTAGAGATGAATTATTTACTTGGGAAGCACCATTTACAAAGAATCCAGAATCGTTAACTAAAACACCTCAACGCTTCGGAGGAATTTCTTGGGGAGATGACCAAACAGCAATTGTTTACGACCAATGGTATGACACACGAAATGAAAAAACCTATTTATTTAATCCGTCAAAAAAAGATGGTTTAAAAACAATTTGGGATCGTAACTCACAAGATATTTATTCTGATCCGGGAAATTTCCAAACTACTAAAAATAAATTCGGAAGACATACTTTACAAATTGAAAACGACCAATTGGTTTTAGTTGGTGAAGGTCATACTGCAAAAGGTCAGTTTCCTTTTATCGATGTTTTGGATTTGAAAACTTTAAAAACAAAACGTTTATACCAATCGAATTTTACTGATAAAATCGAATCGATTTCTTCGATTGTTGATTTCGACAAAGGAAATGTTTTAGTTAACATTCAATCGAAAAATGATTATCCGAATTATTATTTCAGAAACATCAAAAAGAAAAACGATGTAAAACAGATTACGTTTAACGAGAATCCGTTTGAAAGTATTAAAGATGTCCATAAAGAAGTAATCAAATACAAACGTAAAGACGGAGTTGAACTTTCTGGTACCTTATATTTACCTGCAAATTACGATCGCAAAAATAAAACAGAGAAATTACCTTTATTAATTTGGGCTTATCCAGCGGAATATAAAGACAAAAACAGTGCAGGACAAAGTTCAGCAAATCCAAACGAATTTACGTTCCCGTATTACGGTTCGTTCGTTTATTGGGCAGCGAAAGGTTATGCAGTTTTGGACGATGCCGCTTTCCCAATTATCGGAGAAGGTGAAACAGAACCAAATGATACATTTATTGAGCAGTTGGTTGACAATGCAGCAGCAGCGATTGATGCCGTTGATAAATTAGGTTATATCGACAGAACAAAAGTTGGAGTTGGAGGACATTCATACGGAGCATTTATGACAGCAAATTTACTTTCACATTCAGATTTATTTGCTTGTGGAATTGCAAGAAGTGGCGCTTACAACAGAACATTAACTCCATTTGGTTTCCAACGTGAACAACGTAATTATTGGGAAGTTCCTGGTGTTTATAACACGATGTCTCCTTTTATGAATGCTGAGAAAATGAAAACTCCAATGTTATTAGTTCACGGAGAAGCAGATAATAATCCTGGAACATTTACTTTACAAACAGAGCGTTATTTTCAAGCTTTAAAAGGATTAGGAGCTCCAGTTCGTATGGTTTTACTTCCAAAAGAAAGTCACAGTTATGTTGCTAAAGAAAACATTCTTCACCTACTTTGGGAACAAGAGCAATTCTTGGATGAACATTTAAAAAATAAAAAATAATATCTTTTCTAAAAGAGTTCGATTTTATCGAGCTCTTTTTTATTTTGTTATTTCATAAAAAAATGTACTTTTACACCATAATTAACAAATAAAAAAAATGAAAAAGATTATTTTAGGAATCACAACAATAGCTTGTTTAGCTATTGCTTCTTGTTCTAGTGACGACAATTCGACTCAGGACAATCCAGTTGTGGAATCTCCATCTAAAAAGTTCGAAGGTAAATGGAAAATGGTTACCGGCATAGTTATTTACAATGGTCAAACTCAAACACAAGATTTAAAACCTGGTGATTGCGACTATGATTTTTATGATTTAAAATCAAACGGTTCAAAAGATGAAGTTTACCATGAAACTGAAAACAATTGTACAGAAACAAATTGGGTTGGTACTTGGAATTATAATGCCGACGAAAATACGATTACAGCTATAGATTCAGATGACAACTATACAGTTGTTTTTGAAATTATAGAATTTTCAACAAACACTATGAAAGTTAAACTAATTGAAGATGATGGTGTAAATCCAGAAGATTCCGGTTTTGAAGTTTATTCTATTTTACAGAGATAAAAAAAATCTGACTTAGGTCAGATTTTTTATTTTAAATTTAATTTTGCCAAAGTAATCCTTTTCAGCATTTACAAAAAGTTCACTTTCACAAAATTTCACTTTCAACAGAAATCCATTCCCTTTAAAATACGATTTAACAACCTGAGCTTCAAAACCATCATCAGAAATTATAATCTGATGCGGTCGTAGAAACAAAACATTTCCATCTGATTTTCCAAAATAAGCAGTCGGAATAACATTTATATCACCTGTAAGACGAGCGATATATTCCGTTTTAGGAAAATTGTAGATTTGATTTGGAGTTGCTTTTTCAATCAAATTTCCATTTTGCATTACGATAATTTCATCTGAAAACATCAAAGCTTCATCTGGAGTATGCGAAGTAAACAAAACTGTAATTTCATTTTTCTTACAATAATCAAACAAATGACGACTGATTCTATTTTTCTGAAAAGAATCGATATGACTAAAAGGTTCATCAAGCAACAAAACTTCTGGTTCTAAAGCTAAAACACGAGCCAAAGCCACACGCTGCATCTGGCCACCGCTTAACAACTTGGCTTTTACATTAGCAAATTCAGTCATTTCAACCAATTCCAAAAGTTCGTTTACACGATTGGCTTTTTCTTTTAAATAAAAATTCGAAAGAAAACGTCCCACATTTTCAGCTACAGAAACATACGGCATCAAATCAAAATCTTGAGCTAAATATTTCATATAATCCATACCAGGAACCAAATGGAATTTAGGACCTAAAATCTGTTTTTTATTCCAAAACAATTCACCTGAATCAGCATCTAAAAGTCCATAAATCAATTTCAATAAAGTTGATTTTCCTGAACCACTTGCACCAATAATTGAAATAACTTGACCTTTTTCTACAGAAAAACTAACCTTATTTACTACAGAATCATTTCCATACGAAAATGACAATTGTTTAATTTCTAACATAAATTAAAAAAAGAAAAAGCGACTAAAAAGTCGCTTTAAAATTATTTACTAGCTAAATAACGCTCAGCATCTAAAGCTGCGATACAACCCGAACCTGCTGCGGTAATAGCTTGACGGTAATCTTTATCTTGAACATCTCCACAAGCAAAAACGCCTGGAATGTTTGTCTTAGACGTTTTTCCTTCTGTAATCAAATATCCTGTTTCGTCCATATTTAATTGACCAGCGAAAATATCTGTATTTGGCTTATGACCAATAGCAACGAAAACGCCAGTTGCAGCAATTTCATGCTTTTCACCCGTCACACGATTTACTACACGAACACCTGAAACCAATTGACCATCTCCTAAAACCTCATCAATTTCAGAATTCATTAAAATTTCAATATTTGCGGTATTTCGTACACGTTCTTCCATAATCTTAGAAGCACGGAATTTTTCTGAACGAACCAACATTGTAACTTTATTACATAAATGCGATAAATAATGCGCTTCTTCACAAGCAGAATCACCTGCTCCAACAATAATTACATCTTGTTTTCTGTAGAAGAAACCATCACAAACAGCACAAGCAGAAACTCCTCCACCCATTTGTAAATAATGTTGTTCTGATGGTAATCCTAAATATTTTGCAGTTGCGCCCGTAGAAATAATTACGGTTTGTGCGTGAATTTCAATCGTATCGTTAATCCAAACTTTTTTAATATCTCCAGACAAATCAACTTTTGTAGCCCAACCATCACGAACATCAGTTCCAAAACGTTTTGCTTGAGCTTGTAATTGATTCATCATTTCTGGTCCAGTAACTCCTTCTGGATAACCTGGGAAATTTTCAACTTCGTTTGTTGTCGTTAACTGACCACCTGGTTGCATTCCTTGATACATAACCGGATTCATATTAGCACGAGCTGCATAAATTGCTGCTGTGTATCCCGCAGGACCTGACCCGATAATTAAGCATTTGATATTTTCTATATTTTGTGACATTATATAATGTTTTGAATAAACTAAGTTTCAAACAAAAATAGCTATTTAAAAAGAAAATCAAATCATTTAATTCATATTTTGTATCAATTAAAGGATTGGATAAATTTATAATCAAAATTATTTCTGAATTAAAAATCTGAAAATCTATGTTTTAAAAAAATGTTTCAAAAAAAGATTTGAATTTACTTGCAGATATAAAATTTTGCCCTAAATTTGCACTCGTAATAATGAAGCTATCGGGGTGTAGCGTAGCCCGGTTATCGCGCCTGCTTTGGGAGCAGGAGGTCGCAGGTTCGAATCCTGCCACCCCGACAAATTTCTTCTTATTACAAAAAAAACAGATAATCGGGGTGTAGCGTAGCCCGGTTATCGCGCCTGCTTTGGGAGCAGGAGGTCGCAGGTTCGAATCCTGCCACCCCGACAAAACAAAAGCTTCAAGTTTTCTTGAAGCTTTTTTGTTTCTCCCCAACTTTTGCGCTTGACCCAAAAAAAGCATCGAAAAAGATTAATCAACTTATCTAATCAAAAACTGAAGTAAAAATCACTAACTTTATGACTTATAATTGATTCATTTAAATGCTTTAATAAGCTTAAAATTATTATTTTTGTGGAAAATAAAATCAATATGTTAGTTATAGGAATTGCTGGAGGAACAGGAAGTGGAAAAACAACTGTAGTTCATCAAATTATGAGTGAATTACCAGAAACAGAAGTAGGAATAATTTCTCAAGATTCATATTATAAACAAAACGACCACTTAAGTTTTGAAGAAAGAGCGTTAATTAATTTCGATCATCCTAGAGCGATTGATTTTGAGCTTTTAACGCAACACATTAAACAATTAAAAGAAGGATTATGTGTTAACTCATCCTAGAAAAGTAATGATCGTTGAAGGTATTTTAATTCTTACAAATCCTGAATTACGTAATTTATTTGATATTAAAATCTATGTACATGCCGATTCTGATGAACGTTTAATACGTCGTCTAAAACGTGATATTGCTGACCGTGGTAGAGATATGAACGAAGTTTTATCTCGTTATCAAACAACTTTAAAACCTATGCATGAGCAATTTATTGAACCTACAAAAGCTTATGCAGATATTATCATCCCTAACGATACGTATAATACGGTTGCAATTGATATTGTTAGAACAGTTATTTCTGAAAAAATCTCTTAATTTATATAAATGAAAAAAATATTAGCCAAAATCAAAGCAAAATACCCGTTTCTTAAATGGGTAACCAATCGTTTTGTTTTAGTTACACTTTTCTTTGTAACTTGGTTATTATTCTTTGACACGTATGCTTTTATTGATCATAAAGCTATAAATGAAGAAATCAATAAACTAGAAGAAAATCGAGATTATTATAAAGATGAAATCCTAAAAGATGAGCAAACTATTAAAAAACTTCATCGAATGGAAGAAGTTGAAAAATATGCTCGTGAAAAATATTATATGAAACGCGAAAATGAAGATATCTACATCATTGATATTGAAACCGTTTCTGAATCCGATTCAAAAAAATAAAATTACATGACTAATAATTTATTTAATGAATTTGAAAAAATCACTTCAAAACAGTGGAAAAATCAAATTCAATACGAATTAAAAGGAGCCGATTATAACGAAACCCTAATTTGGGAAAGTTTAGAAGGCATTAAAGTAAAACCTTTTTATCATAACGATGAAGATGTTGTTACAAATGCTGTTGAGACAAAAGCTTCAAATTTTAAAATCGTTCAAGAGATTTTTGTTCACGATGTTGAAAAATCAATATACCGAGCTAACGACGTTTTAAATCGTGGAGCAGATAACATTCGTTTCATTATCGAAAATCAAGAAACCGATGTTGTTTCTTTATTAAACGGAATCAAATCAAACGTAAATTCAATTTACATCCAGTTAAGTTTCTTATCAGAAACATTCGTAGAAAAAATCAATTCAGAAGCTGGTAAATTAGCTGCTGAGATTTTCGTATTGGTTGACCCAATTCATCAACTAGGAAAAGATGGTAACTGGTTTACAAACCTAAATACAGATTTTGAAGCTTACAACAAAATTGTAAATACTTATAAAAACATCAACTTTGTTACCATAAACGCACAACTTTATCAAAATGCTGGTGCAAACATGGTACAACAATTAGCTTACACATTAGCACATACCAACGAATATTTAAATCGTGTTCCAAACTTTGAAGGAACAATTACCGTTTCGGTTGCAGTTGGTACAAACTACTTCTTTGAAATTGCTAAACTAAGAGCTTTGCGTTTACTTTTCGAAACTTTAGTAAACGAATACAATCCAAGCATTACTTTACATATTTTAGCAACTCCTACAAAACGTAACAAAACAATTTATGATTACAACGTAAATATGTTACGTACTACTACAGAATGTATGAGTGCAATTTTAGGTGGAGCCGATGCAGTCGAAAACTTAAATTACGATGTTTTATTCCATAAATCAAACGAATTTGGTTCTCGTATCTCAAGAAATCAACTATTGGTTTTAAAAAGTGAAAGTTATTTGGATAAAGTAAACAATCCAGCAGACGGAACATATTACATTGAAAACTTAACGCAACAATTAGCAGAAAAAGCGTTGATTTTATTTAAAGATATTGAAGCTAATGGCGGATTAATTACGCAATTAATCGAAGGAACGATTCAACGTAAAATTGCCGAATCTGCAACCAAAGAACAAGCTTTATTTGACGAAGGTAAAGAAGTGCTATTAGGAACAAATAAATATCCGAACGCACAAGACAAAATGGCAAATGATTTAGAATTGTTTCCATTTGTAAAAAACAACCCTCGTAAAACTTTAATAAGTCCAATCATCGAAAGACGTTTAGCTGAAACTTTAGAGCAACAACGTTTAGAAGCTGAGAAGAACAGTTAAGTTATCTGTTAGTTTTTTTTGTAACTTACAGAAAATATAATAATTATGGAAGCAATCAGACAATTTGTAAAAGTTAAGAATCGAGAGGTAAATATCGTTTTACCAGATGATTTTATCGCTGATGAAGTTGAAGTTATTGTTTTAGCAAAATCAAATAATTCAATATCTTTTGAATTAACAGACGAGCAAAAACAACTTTTAGATACACGATTAGCTGAGCCTGAATCTGAATATATTTCTTCTAAAGAATCTTTAGAAAAGATTAGAAAAAAGTATGGCTTTTAAATTCATCGTTTCTAAAAGAGCACAAAGCGAAATTGAAAATGCAATGGATTAGCTGAAATCAACAAAACTTTGGCACTACGGTTTTATTCTTGTGTTGAACAAGTTTATGATATATTAAAAATAAATCCGTTTATAAAAAGGTTCATAACGATTTTAGAATAGTTCCGATAGGTACATTTCCATTCAATATTATTTTTCATATCGAAGAAGCAAACAAAACAATAAAGATTCTATCTTGCTTTCATACATCAAGAAATACAATAAATTATCCTAGATAATTCAATCAAATGAGAAAAGACATTCAAAATATACTATTAAGTCGAAAATCAAAAGTTGAAAGTCAAAAGTCAGATAAAACTTTTGAAACTGCTGAAGGTATTTCGGTTAAACAAACCTACCAACTTGCGGATATTGAAAACGCAGAACAAATTGGTTTCGGAGCAGGTTTTGCTCCAAATTTAAGAGGTCCGTATGCAACAATGTATGTTCGCAGACCTTGGACAATCCGTCAATACGCTGGATTTTCAACGGCTGAAGAATCAAATGCATTTTACCGTAGAAACTTAGCTGCTGGTCAAAAAGGACTTTCAGTTGCATTTGACTTAGCTACGCACCGTGGATACGATTCAGATCACGAACGTGTGGTCGGAGATGTAGGAAAAGCTGGTGTTGCAATTGATTCTGTTGAAGACATGAAAATCTTATTTGATCAAATTCCTTTAGATCAAATGTCGGTTTCTATGACTATGAATGGAGCAGTTCTTCCTATTTTAGCATTCTATATCGTAGCTGCAAAAGAGCAAGGTGTTGATGAAAAGCTACTTTCAGGAACGATACAAAACGATATTTTAAAAGAGTTTATGGTGCGTAATACATACATTTACCCACCTACTCCATCTATGAAAATCATTGCAGATATCTTTGATTATACAAGTAAGAAAATGCCAAAGTTCAACTCAATTTCAATCTCGGGATATCACATGCAAGAAGCTGGAGCAACTGCAGATATTGAGTTGGCTTACACTTTAGCAGATGGTTTAGAATACATTCGTACAGGATTAGCAGCAGGAATGAAAATCGATGAGTTTGCTCCTCGCCTTTCTTTCTTCTGGGCAATTGGTATGAATCATTTTATGGAAATTGCAAAGATGCGTGCTGCACGTATGATTTGGGCAAAATTGTTAAAACAATTCAACCCAGAATCAGAAAAATCGTTAGCATTACGTACACATTGCCAAACTTCGGGTTGGAGTTTAACAGAGCAAGATCCGTTTAATAACGTAGCTCGTACAGCCATTGAAGCTGCTGCTGCTGCATTCGGTGGAACACAATCGTTACATACAAATGCTTTAGATGAAGCTATTGCTTTACCTACAGATTTCTCTGCGCGTATCGCTCGTAACACACAAATTTTCTTACAAGAAGAAACGAAGATTTGTAAAACCGTTGATCCTTGGGCAGGAAGTTATTATGTAGAAAGCTTAACTTCTGAAATTGCTGATAAAGCTTGGAAATTAATCGAAGAAGTAGAATCTTACGGAGGAATGACAAAAGCTATTGAAGCTGGAATTCCAAAAATGCGTATTGAAGAAGCTTCTGCACGTAAACAAGCACGTATTGATTCTGGAACGGATGTAATTGTTGGAGTTAACAAATTCCGTTTAGAAAAAGAAGATCCGTTACAGATTTTAGAAGTGGATAACCAAGTAGTTCGTCAACAACAAATTGAACGTTTAAATTCAATTAAAGCTTCTCGTGATAATGCCAAAGTACAAGCTTGTTTAGCTGCTTTAACCGAAGCTGCAAAAACAAACGAAGGAAACTTATTGGCTTTAGCTGTTGAAGCTGCAGAAGCTAGAGCAACTTTAGGAGAAATTTCTGATGCTTTAGAAGAAGTTTACGGACGTTACAAAGCACAAATTAGAACCATTAGTGGTGTTTATAATAAAGAGATGAAAGCAGACGAAAGTTTTGAAAAAGCAAAACAATTAGCGGATGCATTTGCAAAACAAGAAGGTCGTCGCCCACGTATTATGATTGCGAAAATGGGACAAGATGGACACGATCGTGGTGCAAAAGTGGTTGCTACAGGTTATGCCGATGTTGGTTTCGACGTAGATATGGGACCGTTGTTCCAAACGCCAGCAGAAGCTGCAAAACAAGCCGTTGAAAACGATGTGCATGTTTTAGGAGTTTCTTCTTTAGCGGCAGGTCACAAAACTTTAGTTCCGCAAGTGATTGAAGAATTAAAGAAATACGGTCGTGAAGATATTATGGTTATTGTTGGTGGAGTAATTCCAGCACAAGATTACCAATATTTATTCGATGCCGGAGCAGTTGCTGTTTTTGGTCCTGGTACCAAAATCGCTGATGCTGCTATTACCATCCTGAATGTTTTAACAGACAATGAATAAACTAAAAGTCCTGATATAATACATCAGGACTTTTTTTATTCAGTAGTTACTGTTACTTTATATAGTAAAACAAAAACTTGACTACTAAATTAGCAATTGGTTTATACCACTCTTACTAAGATTAATAATAAAAGAAAAAATTAGTTGGTTAGTAATACTATCCAACTGAAACTTACTGCTATTGCTGCTGGAAAGAAATATAAAACAGACAAGCTCGATTACGACGGCATCATCGCATTAGGTAGAACGTTTCCTAGTATAAAAGACAATCGGATGATAAAATGGTTTACTACTAGCGATGAAACCCTATACTGCAAAACCAAAATATATGCATCTTTATAATTAAAATATAACAAAATCAAGAGCTTACACAGTTTCGAAATTGCTTATTACCTATGTTGATCAATGTGCAAGTGAAGATAGATTAACAATTATACTCCAAAAAGAAAGACCTCATCGGTCTTGATTTTTGGTATTAAAACGAAAAGCTTCTTATTGGGTAACAAGAAGCTTCCCGTTTGTAAAGAAGAAGCTTCTCGTTGGGCAAAGAGAAGCTTCTCATTTGCTATCGAGAAGCTTCCCTTTTATAACACTAACTTTATCTTGATAAATCTAACGCATTTAAATTCAAATAAAATTTAAAAAAGGCATATTAAGCTAAACCTTAATTCATATATAAAACAAACAAAATTACATAAATCGAAATGCTATTTAAAGCTTGTAGTTGAATTGATTTTCAAAAAAAAAAATTCAACTAGAATCAAAAGCTTATCTTTAAAGTAAAAAATGGAAAAGATTCTTAAATTAGAAAATCACAAAAAGAACAGCGTTATCGTTCTTTATTTGTTTTTTTCGGCATTGATGGCAGGTAGCGTTTTTGTCTTGGCTTATGTACTTCGTGAATTTATTTTAGAAACACCTTTTTATTACTCAGTATGCTATCTATTGATGGTTTTACTAATGACATTCGGATTTTTTAAATTTATAATTTCGCTGTTTAAAGTCCTAGTAAACTACAATAAGTTAGCTTATCTAAAGTATGAAGAGCATGGTTTTAGTTATCTGCAATTTGAAAATTTGATAGGAAAAGTATCACCAAAAAATCTAATTTTTGAAACCATGGATCAGATCTATTTCAAACCGAAATTCATCAATGTTTCTTTTTTATATGTTGCTTACATCCGAATATCACAAAAAAACAATGGTGAAATTGAAATCGTTTATGAAAACAATCGAGTTGAAAAACTACCTCTTTTGTTGACCGAAAAAAAAGCACAAGAAGGCGTGGCTTTATTGAAACAATGGCTAAATGAGTATAGAAGAAACATTCATCAGTAATTTAGCTTTATTAATTCTAATATTATCAATACTTAAAAAATCAACCTACAGAAGCTAAAATTAAAAAACTTGAAACCACTTTTATGATAAAGAAAACAAACAGCAACAGAAGTATATAAAGCACCGAAAACGAACTTTGTCTAAAAGTAAATAACCAAAAAAGAATACATATTGGAAGTTGAAAAAGCTCTAAATAAGGTCCGAAAATAAAAACAAAACCAAGTATTTCAACAAAGAAATCTGGCACGAAATTCCAATTAAAAAACATCATCAAATAGTTGAAAACGTATAAAAAAAATACGCAGATACTCATCCAAATATTAATTTTCCAGAATTGTTTTGTACTGTTTTTCATAAGGAAATATTTAAATTTACTTGAGGAACTAGATTTCGATTACAATCAATCACCACTAAATATTTGATTCTGAAAGACAGGCTTCTATTTATTAAAGTGAACCTGCAATATGGGTGTTTAAGATTTCGTTTTTAGACAAGTTAAGTTCAATCCAAACGTTACAATTCCCGCCACCATTCATTCTAATTTGGTTGAATTTAAAAGCATTATCTCTATAATGTCCTCCACAAAACAAATCCACATCTGCAATTATTTCGTTATTTGAATTTGAAAAAACAGTTACTTGAAATAAATAATCTTGGTAATCTCTCAAGTTAGAATTTGTAGAAATTTCATATCTGATTAGTTTATCAATTTGAGTCAATTCAGCTGAAGTCACCTCAAAAAAATTGATTTCTAAATTACTTCTAGAAAATGGAAAAACAGCATAATTAGGAAACTGAGAATAATCAATCGTATTTAATTGATTTAACTTAGTTTGGATGATTTCTAATTTATAAGTTTCATCATCTAGAAAAAATTCGATAAATCCATTTTTTAAGATTGCTTTATCTGCCCAAAAGAAAGAATTCGAATCATTGAAATAAATCGTGTCTTGATGTATTTTCACTTTTCCAAAAAGCGAATCTTTCTTAATTGGGTCATCAAACACTTTATCATAAACTTTTAATTCAAACGTACTGTCTTTTTTTATGAGCAACTGTTTTCTGTAATCGCCAAAACTAGTAGAAGTAAATTCGGCCTCTAATAAATTCTCGTTTTCTTTTTTGCAAGAATTAAAAACAAATAAAACGATGATTAATAAAATAAATCTTTTCATAAGACAATATTAACCTAAAAGTATTAATTTAGATACATAAAATTAAAAAATTATGAAGAAAATTACACTTTTAGCAGTTATGCTATTATCATCAATATGTTTATCTGCAAAAATTCATATACCTTAAGTGCAACTCAAGGAACATATACAGATTTGGTAAATCCAATTTCAATGAACAACAGCCAATTTTGGGATTTTGATGAGCTTGGTCCAGTGGCTTTACCCTTTTCATTTTCAGTATTTAATAATACATATTCTCATTTTGTATTTTCTGATGATGACTTCTATTTAATAGCTGTAAATTCATTAGAAGACGTAGAGAATTATACCATTCTAAGTCCAATTAGTGCATATATTCAAGATAGAGATATTACAGAAAATGGTTCGCTATCTCCTATTTCATACAAAAACAGAAGGAACAACAGGGAGTCGAATCTTTAAAATGGAAATTAAAAATGCAGGTTTAGAAGAAGAAATTTGGGAAGATGAAGTTTCAACTTCATTCTTGAATTATCAGATTTGGATTTACGAAGGATCTAGTAAAATCGAATATCACTTTGGTCCTAGTTTGGTAAGTTATTTACTCTATTTAAATGGAGAACCTGGTATTTATTCTTTGTTTGCAACTGAAACAGCAACTTTTTTCAAAGCTGCATTCCTTTCTGGGGTAAGTACAAATCCGACTTATAGTGAAATCACAGATCAAGATTCAGAGCCTGGAACGGGACTTTCTGCAATTCCTGCAAATGGTCAGATTTATACGTTTACTGGCGGAACATTATCTACAAAGAATGAAACAGAGATTAGTTTTAAACTTTTCCCTATTCCAACAGAAAACGAATTGAATGTTTCGTTAACTGAGATAGCAAATTATAATTATGCTATTTACGATATTCTTGGTAAAAAAGTAATTTCAGGAGAAATGAAAAACACAAACGAATTTAGTATTAATACTTCTAATTTAACTTCTGGAAGTTATTTAATAAAGATCAATAATACGATTAAAAAATTCATTAAGAATTAAGAATACAAAAAAAAACGCTCAACCAATGTGCTTGTTGCACAACTCAAAAATAGATAAAAAAATCGTATATTGCTGTATGCAAGGACGAAAAGATTTTACCCCACAACTATTTTACGAACTAAGC
>SMEN01000064.1_pt1 | contig 38292 bp, 39 predicted proteins | sample 2456271 | NCBI WGS metagenome assembly SMEN01 (sample SAMN10132593, study PRJNA489261) | soil metagenome | isolation source: day1 control-loamy sand soil ammended with raw manure from dairy cow... | place: USA | collected 2015-04-01 | reverse complement strand
TCCAAATTATGTTTTATGAACTTTAACATAATTCAAACTATTTATTTTTTACTTTAATATCTGTACCTAAACGTTGTAAATAAGCAATCATAGCAGTGATTTCTCTGTCGCTCATCGGTGTAAATGTTTTTCCGTTAGCTTCAGCATCCTTTTTACTTGCTTCGTAAGATTTAACAAAATCAGGATCATTCATCAAGTTTTGTTCAATTTGCATAGCTTGAGCTTTTAAATTTGCATGAGCATTTTGAATATCTTCTTCAGTGTAAGGAACACCTAACTTAGCCATCACACGCATTTTGGTTTCAATTTCTGTGTGATCCATTGGTTTATTTTCAAATAACCATTTGTACGCTGGCATGATTGAACCTGGAGATGTACTTGTTGGATCATACATGTGGTTAAAATGCCATAAATCGGGATATTTACCACCTAAACGATGTAAATCTGGTCCGGTACGTTTTGATCCCCATAAGAATGGGTGGTCATAAACATATTCTCCTGATTTTGAATATTCTCCATAACGTTCTACTTCTGAACGGAACGGACGAATCATTTGAGAGTGACATCCTACACAACCTTCTCTAATATATAAATCACGTCCTTGTAATTCTAATGGAGTATATGGTTTAACACTTTCAATTGTTTGTATATTAGAATCTACAACTATCGTAGGTACAATCTGAATGATACCTCCAATTAAAATAGCAACCGTTGCTAATAATGTTAATTGAATTGGTTTACGCTCTAACCAAGAGTGGAATGCTTCTCCTTTAACACGATTTGGTGAAATCTTAACTAAAGCTGGAGCTTCTGCTAATTCATCTTGAATTGCTGGAACAGGAGCCATTGTTCTAATTAAGTTATAAACCATTACTAAAATTCCGATGATAAATAACGTTCCACCAATTGCACGCATGTAATACATTGGCATAATTGCAGTAACTGTTTCAAGGAAATTTCCGTATTTTAAAGTTCCATCTGGATTAAAATCTTTCCACATTAAATGTTGTTGAAAACCTGCAACATACATTGGAATTGCATATAAAATAATACCTAAAGTACCAATCCAGAAATGGAAATTTGCTAATGATTTAGAGTATAATTCGGTTTTAGCCATTCTTGGTAATAACCAATAAGCAATTGCAAAAACCATAAAACCATTCCAAGCTAAAGCACCAACGTGAACGTGAGCAATAATCCAATCTGTATAATGGGCAATAGCATTTACATTTTTAAGAGATAACATCGGTCCTTCGAACGTTGCCATACCATAACCTGTTACCGCTACAACGAAAAATTTCAAGACTGGTTCTGTTCTTACTTTATCCCAAGCTCCTCTAAGAGTTAACAAACCATTGATCATACCTCCCCAAGATGGAGCAATCAACATTACTGAGAAAACAACACCTAAATTCTGAGCCCATTCTGGTAAAGCCGTATATAATAAATGGTGAGGTCCTGCCCAAATGTATAAGAAAATTAAAGACCAGAAGTGAATGATTGATAATCTGTAAGAATAAATCGGTCTGTTTGCGATTTTAGGTAAGAAATAGTACATCAATCCTAAGAAAGGTGTTGTCAGGAAGAATGCAACCGCATTATGTCCGTACCACCATTGTACTAAAGCATCTTGAACACCCGCATAAACAGAATATGATTTTAAGAAACTAACTGGTAAAGCTAAACTGTTGAAAATGTGCAACACAGCTACAGTAACGAAAGTTGCTAAATAGAACCAAATCGCAACATATAAATGACGTTCTCTTCTTCTTAAAATCGTCATAATCATATTCAAACCAAAAATTACCCAAACTAAAGCAATAGCAATATCTATTGGCCATTCTAATTCAGCGTATTCTTTTGAAGATGTGATTCCTAACGGAAGGGTAACAACTGCAGACAGAATAATCAACTGCCATCCCCAGAAATTTATATTACTTAGTACATCACTGTACATTCTTGTTTTTAATAGTCGTTGAAGTGAATAATAAATCCCTCCAAAAATGGCATTACCAACAAAGGCAAAAATTACTGCGTTTGTATGTAAAGGTCTAATTCTACCAAAACTCAACCAAGGTATGTCTTGATTTAGCCCAGGAATAATAAACATCAATGCCAAAACCAATCCTACTAACATACCAATTACTCCATAAAGTAAAGATGCATATAGGAATTTCTTAACAATTTTGTTATCGTAGTAAAACTGTTGCATTTCCATAGTTAATTAATTTGAGTTGTTCTTGTTTTTATCTGTATTTGAAATTATTTTTGAATCTGTTTTTGATTTGAGTTCGTCTTCGAAAAGCATCCGTACAGACGGAGTATAATCGTCATCGAACTGACCGCTTTTTACTGATTTTATAAACAAAAAGAGGAAAACTGCGGCTACAAATATGCTGATGCATATTAAAATATATATGACTCCCATAACTAATTTATTTGTATCAAAAATACCGCTTGATTCCATTTTAAAACCTGATAATTATCAGGTTGTGTTCTTTTTTTTTAGGTTTTTTTTAACTTTTGTTATTTGCATAAAAATGCGTCATTAAAGTAACAAAACCAATGATAGTCGCAGTACTCAAAGGCATAATGATTGCCGCAACCAAAGGAGATAAATTATTTGTTAAAGCAAATGAAATTCCGACAACATTATAAGTTAAAGCCAAACCGTAACTCATCTTAATTGTTTTCATTGCATTTTTTGCATAATTCAAAAAATAAAGAATTTTTGAGAAGTTACTAGCATCTAAAATCGCATCACTTGCAGGTGTAAAAACATTGACATTTTCAGAGATTGAAACTCCAACATTACTTTGAGCCAAAGCACCAGCATCATTTAATCCATCGCCGACCATCATTACATTTAAACCTTGGTCCTGAAGATTTTTTATGAATTCTAATTTTTGTTCGGGTTTTTGATTAAAAACTAAAGAAACACCTTCTGGTAACATTCTTTCCAGATTTTTTCGCTCACCATCATTATCACCAGAAAGCACAAATAATTTATATTTATTTGCTATTAAATTTTTAAACAAATCACCCAATCCTTCACGATATTGATTTTCAAAAACAAAATAACCTTTATTCATTTCGTTAATCTGAATATAAACTCGAGTTTCCTTAATAGAAATTTGTTCTTCTGTAAGACCGACTAATTTTGTAGAACCTATTTTAAATGTTTTATCATTAATAAAACCAACTATTCCAGCCCCAGCAATTTCTTCAAACATTGTTGGTTTATCTATTTTTCCTTCAGGTAAAAAATTATACAATCTTCTACTCAATGGATGATTGGAACCTCGAACAATATTTCGAATAGCAATTATTTCTTCTTTAGATAAATCGTTTCCTATATATTTTATACTATTTGAATCGTTTGAAGTAATCGTTCCTGTTTTATCAAAAACAATCGCATTTACATTTGACAACTGTTCTATAACAATGGTGTTTTTTAAATAAAACTTCTTATTTCCCATAATACGAATAACATTTCCCCAAGTATAAGGAGCAGTTAAAGCCAATGCACACGGACAAGCTACAATCAAAACGGCAGTAAAAACATTAAACGCACTATTCCAATTGATGAATCCCCAATAAATCAATCCTGCAAAAGCAATAAATAACAATGCTGGAGTAAAAAGTTGACTTGCTCTATCTGTAATTGAACGGAACTTGAATTCGCTTTTCTTTTGGAAAACATCGTTACTCCACAATTGGGTCAAATAACTCTGAGAAACCGTATTGATAGATTCAATGACAATGGCTTCTCCCATTTGTTTTCCACCTGCAAAAATTTTATCTCCAGATTTCTTTTCAACAGGAATTGCTTCTCCTGAAACAAAACTATAATCGATATAAGCGTGCTCCGAAATTAAAATTGAATCAACAGGTATTAATTCTTGATTTCTAATCAAAAGCTTATTTTGTTTTTCGATTTCATAAACCTGAATCGGAACTTCTTTTTCATCTACTAATTTGGTAACCGCAATCGGAAAGTATGATTTATAATCGCGCTCAAAAGAAAGGAAGTTAAATGTTGTTTGCTGAATCAATTTCCCTGAAAGCATGAAAAAAACCAAACCACACATACTATCTAAAAATCCTTGACCATCTTGAAAGAAAATATCGACCACACTTCGAACAAACATCACAATAATACCCAACGCCATAGGAATATCAATATTAAATGTTTTTAGTTTGATACTATTCCAAGCCGATTTATAATAAGGTGTAGCGGAATATAAGAAAACTGGAAGTGCGATTAAAAGAATCACATATCTAAAAAAATCTTTATATTCTTGCATCCAATAATCATCAACATTGAAATATTCAGGAAACGAAAGCAACATTATATTTCCAAAACCAAAAAAAGCAACACCGATTTTAAATATCAAACTACGGTCAATCAGTTTAGGTTTTGCATCGTAATTTTCTAAACTGATATAAGGTTCGTAACCAATGCTAGAAAGTAGAAGAACAATCTCTTTTAGATTCGTTTTTAAAGGATTGAAATTTACGGTTACTTTTTTCTGAGAAAAATTAACTTGTGAAGTAGAGATTCCTTCGTTTAATTTATTTAAGTTTTCCAAAATCCAAATACACGAACTACAATGAACTTGCGGAATATACAAACGAACAATATGAATGGAATCTTCTTGAAAATCTAAAAGCTTGTTTACAATGTCTTGATTATCTAAAAAATTATATTTGTCAGAAACCTTACTTGGAGTTGTACCAGGCATTTTTCCAAAATCGTAGTAACATTCCAATCCATTGGTAGAGAAAATCTCATAAACTGTTTTGCAACCGTTACAACAGAATTTTTTATTCTCGAACAAAACTCGTTCAGTTTCAACGATATCATTCCCGCAGTGAAAACAATTTGCCATATTTTAGAATTTTCTTTAATATTTTCTGTAAAATTCTCTAATACATAGATTAAAAAAAATGATAATTGTCATAAAAAAATTGTATATTTGATAGTCGCTTAAAATTTTTCATCATGGGTAAATGTGAACAATGTATCGTTAGAGAATTAAGCTCTGTAAAAGCGCTTAATAAGGAAGAACTAATCAAAATGTCGGAAACAAAAACCGCATTCACAATCAAAAAAGGACAAGCCATTTTTAACGAAGGAGATGTTGTAAATGGTGTTTTTTGCGTTAAACAAGGAACATGTAAAATTGTTAAACTAGGTTCTAACGGAAAAGATAGCGTTTTAAAACTTGTAAATAAAGGAAAAATCCTAGGACAACATGCGGTCATAAGTGAGGAAAAATCAAGTTTAAGCGCAATTGCTGTTGAAGATATGGAAGTTTGTTTCATACCTAAAACTGAAATTATGGGATTCTTTAACCATAATAATAAATTTTCATTGGAAATCACCAAAGAAATTTGTCATGAACTAAAAGAAGCAAATGAAGCGACTTCAAATCATTCTAATAAAAACGTAAAAGAACGCTTGGCTTCTGCCCTACTTCATTTAAATGATATTGCAGGAACTACAAATAATGGCGAATTATGTATTCAACTTTCGAGAGAAGAAATTGCCGGAATGGTAGGAACTGCTACAGAAAGCTGCATTCGTTTATTGGCTGATTTAAAAAAATCTAACTTAATAGATTTAGTCGGAAAAAAAATCGTTTTAAAAGACATTAAAGGTTTGCAACGCCTTAGTAATTCAGAAAATTAATTTCCGAATTAAATGCACAAGATTATAAATTATAAATATTGAAAAAATTAAAAAATAGTTTATTTTCGCATTATGATGCAAACAAATGAGAAAGAGTTGGTACAAAACTTATTATCAACTCCAAAAAAAATAGCGATTATTCCGCACAGAAATCCTGATGGAGATGCTTTAGGGTCAACTTTAGGATTATATCATGTTTTAAAACAACTTAACCACGAAGTAAAGGTAATTTCACCAAATGATTTTCCGGATTTCATCGCTTGGCTACCAGGTTCTGAAACCGTTGAAATATTTGAAAAAAACAAAGAAAAAACTACTCAGTTTTTAGATTCTTGCGAACTTATTTTTACTCTTGATTTCAATGCACTTCATAGAACTGGCGATTTAATGGCTGAAACGCTTAGCAAACTTTCTGCACCATTTATCATGATTGACCATCATCAAATGCCTGATGATTATGCACTTGTTACTATTTCTGATGTGAATTTCGGTTCTACATGTGAATTGTTATACAATTTCTTATCCAATTTAGAGTTAAATCACTTAATTAATAAAGATGCTGCAACTTGTATTTATACGGGAATTGTAACCGATTCTGGTTCTTTTAAATTCAAAAAAACTACAGGAAATACACATCGAGTTGTTGCTGATTTAATTGACCTTGGAGTAGATAATCCAATGGTTCATGCAGAATTGTTTAGTACAAATTCATATAGTCGTCTTCAACTATTAGGTCGAGCACTTGAAAATTTAAAAGTTTTACCTGAACATAAAACAGCTTATACAACGCTTACTCAAAAAGAACTTTACGAATTCAATTTCCAAAAAGGAGATTCAGAAGGAATCGTAAATTACGGTTTATCAATTAAAGGTATTGATTTTGCTGCTATTTTTATCGAAAACAAAGATGAAGGAATTATCAAAATATCATTCCGTTCTGAAGGTAATTTTGATGTAAACGAATTCGCAAGAAAACACTTCAATGGAGGTGGACATATCAATGCAGCTGGAGGAAAATCTTTAGTTTCGTTATCTGAAACTGTTAATCAATTTGTTAGTATATTAGCTGAAGAAAACAAACAATAATTATGAAAAAATCAATCGTCCTTTTCGGTTTATTTATCGTTGCAATCCAATTTACTTCTTGTGAAAAAGAAGGCCCAAGATATCCAATTTCAAATTCACGTGGCGAATTTCTAAAAGAATCAGTTCAAAGAAACAAAGCTTTGGTAGGTTCGGAAGAAGAACAAATTCAAAATGTGATAAAGAATGATTCTACTCATAAATATTATCAATCTTCACATGGATTTTGGTATAAATATTTAAAAGCAAACGTTCACGATACCATTACACCTAAACCAGGACAAATGGTAGATATGATTTTTGAAATTCAAGATATAGACGGAAACGTTATTTATAACAAAGAAGAAACAACTCCTAGCCTTTATCAAGTAGATAAACAAGAAATTATGGTTGGTTTACGTCATGGAATCAAATTGATGCGAAAAGGAGAAACCATTTCTTTTATTTTCCCTTCACACATGGGATATGGCTATTTAGGAGATAAAGAAAAAATTGGTTTAAACGAACCTTTAATTTGTGTAGTTACATTAAAAGATATTAAAACTAATCCTTAAAATTTATGAAAAAACTGCTATTAACTCTTTTTTGCGTAGTTTCACTTTCAACACAAGCACAAAAGTTGGAAGACGGAATGTATGCAAATTTTGAAACTTCTAAAGGAAACATTATTGTAGAATTAGAATATCAAAAAACACCAATGACTGTTGCAAATTTTGTTTCTTTAGCAGAAGGAACAAGCACTTCTGTTGACAAAAAATTTACAGGAAAAAAATTTTATGATGGTTTAAAATTTCATCGAGTAATCGCTGACTTTATGATTCAAGGTGGTGACCCAAACGGTAACGGTTCTGGAAATCCAGGATATAAATTTCCGGACGAAATCGTAGCTGATTTAAAACACGATAAACCAGGAATCTTATCAATGGCAAATGCAGGAGCTGGAACAAATGGTTCACAATTTTTTATCACGCACGTTCCAACTCCACATTTAGATGGAAAACACACTGTTTTTGGACATGTAGTAGAAGGACAAGATATCGTAAATGCAATTGCTCAAGGCGATGATATTAAATCTGTAAAAATCATCCGTCAAGGAAAAGAAGCAAAAAAATTTGATGCTGATAAAGTTTTCAAGAAAAGCTTAGAAGACATAAAAAACAAAGAAATAGAAGCTAACAAATCAGTAGAAAAAGCTACAAAAGAGAACTTAGACCGAATCAATAAAGCTCGTGAACAAGCAATCGTTTTACCAAGTGGTTTAGCCGTTTACATTTTTGAAAAAGGAAAAGGAGGAAAACCTGTTGAAGGCGAAGAAGTTTTAATCGACTATGCAGGTTACTTACCAAATGGTTCTTTGTTTGATTCTGGAATTGAAGAAATCGCAACTAAATTTAATAAATTCGATGCAAGAAGAAAAGCTGCAAACGCTTATACTCCTATCCCATTTACGTATGGAAATAAAACAGGAATGATTCCTGGATTTATCGAAGGAATTGAAAACTTAAACTACGGTGACAAAGCATTAGTTTTTATTCCATCTAGTTTAGGATATGGCGAAAGAGGAGCTGGAAATGTAATTCCACCAAATTCTGATTTAATTTTTGAAATGCACATTAAAAACAAATAAAAATGAAAAAAGTTCTTTTATTAATATTAACGACAGTTAGTATAATATCTTGTAACAAAAAACAAGAAGATTCACTTCCAAACGGAATGTATGCCGAAATAGAAACTTCAAAAGGTAATATTCTTTTAGAACTTGAATATCAGAAAACACCAATGACTGTTGCTAACTTCGTTGCATTAGCAGAAGGAAACCACGGTTTTGTTGAAGAACAATACAAAGGAAAACCTTTTTATGATGGATTAAAATTTCATCGTGTGATTCCTAATTTTATGATACAAGGAGGAGATCCACTAGGAAATGGTTCTGGAGGACCAGGTTATAATTTCCCAGACGAAATTGTTGCTGATTTAAAACATGACAAAGCTGGAATTCTTTCTATGGCAAATGCTGGACCAGGAACAAACGGTTCTCAGTTCTTCATCACACATAATGAAACACCACATTTAGATGGAATGCATACGGTTTTTGGACACGTAATTAAAGGGTTAGAAATCGTGAACACAATTTCTCAAGACGATGTGATTAAAAAAGTAAAAATCATTCGCTCAGGGGAAGATGCAAAGAAATTTGATGCACCTAAAGTATTTAAAGATGGTATCGAAAATACTCAAAAAGCACAAGCTGAAGCAAACAAAGCTATTGAAGGCATAATCCAAGAAAACGCAACTAGATTCGCAGATGCTAAAGCAAAAGCAACTAAAACAAAATCTGGCTTAAGCGTTTATATTTTTGAAAAAGGAACTGGTGAAAAACCTCAAATGGGAGATAACATTTTAATTGATTACGCTGGCTATTTTGAAAACGGAATCTTATTTGATACTGGAATTGAAGAGATTGCAACAAAATACAATAAATTGGATCAACGCAGAAAAGATGCAAATCAGTATACTCCTATTCCGTTTCAATTCGGTAATAAAGTTGGTTTAATCCCAGGATTTATCGAAGGTTTTGAAAATATGAATTACGGTGACAAAGCTTTAATTTTTATTCCTTCTCATTTAGGTTACGGAGAAGCTGGTGCAGGAAGTGCAATTCCACCTAACACTGATTTAGTTTTCGAACTTTATCTTACAAAATAAAACAGAAAACATCTCTGATAAAATATACTACTGAAAAGGCATTTTTTTTTAATTAAAACCATGCTTTTTCTAGATAACAAAACGCTCATAACCTGATTTAACAATCTGTTTTGAGCGTTTTTTTTTTAAACTTTCAAATGAACAATGTTATATCTTTTAAAAATGTTGGGAATCAACTTCGTTATTAATAAGCATTTTTAGTTAAAAGTATATTAATGAAAACATTCTAAAAATCGCAAGTAGCCTCAAAAACCATTCGTTGATTTGTAACCGGATGATTTAATTCTAAATAAGCTGCGTGCAAATGCAATCTTCTATCAGATTTTCCATACAAATCATCACCTACAATTGGCGTATTTAAACCCAAATGATGCGAAGAATGAACACGTAATTGATGTGTTCTACCCGTTATTGGATAGAAATAAACTTTGGTTTTATTATCTTTTATTTCAATCACTTCGTATTTAGTACGTGCATTTTTACCGTATTTTTCACAAACTAATTGACGTGGTCTGTCGTCCAAATCAACACGAATTGGCAGATTAATTTCTCCAGAATTTTCAGATAAAACACCATCCAAAAGCGCTATATATTTTTTAGTCACGGTTCGTTTTATAAACTGACTTTGTAAAATCTTATGCGATTCTTTTGATTTTGCTAAAACCAATAAACCAGAAGTTGGCATATCTAAACGATGAACAATTAAAGGTCCAGTTGCGTGAATATATTTCATTTTTATACGTTCATAAACGGAATCTTTCACATTGATTCCCGGAACAGATAAAAAATCAGCAGGTTTGTTAATTACGACCATAAATTCGTCATCGTAAACAATTTCTAAATCTTTATCCAAAGCACTATTAACCAAAAATGGATTATCGTCAACCTGCATTCCAATTAACATATGACCTAAAATAGGTTTGCATTTTCCCCAACAAGCTGGATAAAAATTTTGATGTTTTTTTATTTCCGATTTAGGAGAAGTTCCCCACCAAAACTCAGCCATTGCAAGCGGTTTTAAATCATTTAGAAAAGCATATTGCAACAATTTTGGTGCACAACATTCACCAGCAGCGGCAGGAGGTTGCTCACCATTTTCAGAAAAAATATCTAAAAGATTTTTTTGTTCACCTAAAATATTTAAAAATGAATAACTTTCAAACAAACGATTTTGAAGCGCATTTGACTTATTTTTACGCAATTCTTTAAGTTCATTTATTTTGATTTCAAAAGAAGTAATTAAACATTTGTAATCAGAAATTTTATCATCAATAGATTTTAAAAAAACATTAAATTCGTGTTTATCTCGTAAACTTTGTCGAATTAAGTCTGCTTCAAAAATCTGATATTCATCTTGTGAAAGCGAAATTATATTTTCTTTTCTTAATTGCTTTCTTTCATTTTTTAAACGTTTGACTTCTGCTTTTTTATTTACAATTTCTAATTCAGACGAGATTAAATAAGCTTCATATTCCAATTTTAAATCTTTATATTCTGGATTATTTTCTAAAGATTTTACTTCTTCATTAATATCATTCAAAATCAATTGTTCTTTGATAAAAAATCCATTTTCATCTAACATATCAAAAACTGGAGGAACAAAGAAATTATGCGTATTGCTATTTGCTATTTTACCTGAAAAAGCAGCTAAATATCCAATTTCTCCAAAACTATTTTCAACAACCAAAACTCCGAACATTTTACCGATTGCATCTTCGTTATTATTCAATCCGAAATTATGTTCAAAATCAGACTGATTTAGCAAATAATCCTGAACTTCTCGAGCAGCAATCTCACATAATGGATGCGTTTCATAGAAAAATGGAAATGTAAATTTTTCAGGTAATGAAATTGAGTCAATATTTGAAGAGAATTGTTTAAATTTATCCATTAGATATGAATTGAAAAGAAATTATATTTTAAGAAGACAAAAATACAATCTTCTAATTAAATAAATAGAACAAATAAAAAAGAGATTCACATAAATCAAATTGTCCGAATATTACAAATTATAGTGTTTTAATATCTAATCAAAAACATAAAATTTGAAGTATATTTGCATCATCAAAATAAATAAAACTATGTCTTATATATCGAATGTTATTTCTGGTTGTTGTCCAAATTGTAAAAAAACTAAAGTTTTTGAAACAAACGGAAACCCATTTTTATTCAGAATGCCTAAAATGAATCAAGAATGCAAGGTTTGTAATTACTCATTTCACAGAGAAACCGGATTTTATTTTGGAGCTATGTATATGAGTTATGCTCTAACAGTTGCAGAGATGGTTGCGGTTTTTGTAATTGGTTTAATATTGAGTTTAAGCTTCTTACAAATGTTTATTGGAGTTGTAATTGTTGTTTTATTACTTTCAACTTTCAACTATAAAATGTCGCGATTGATGTGGCTTAATATTTTTTATAAAAAAGATGAAGAATAATTTGGAAAAGTCAGTAAATACGTAGTATATTTGCCCCAGTTAAAACAAAGACGGGTGTAGTTCAAGGGTAGAATAGCGGTCTCCAAAACCGTTGATGGGGGTTCGAATCCCTCCACCCGTGCAACACAAAAAAAGCTTCTAAATTTAGAAGCTTTTTTTTATTTTTGCTCGTAACGTTTTAAAAATTCTGAAGGAGAAACCCCTACTCTTTTCTTGAAAATTTTCGAAAAGTAAGCATAATCTTCATAACCCAATTTATTAGCAATTTTACTGAAACTATCATCTGTATAAATCAAATTTCGTTTTGCTTCTAAAATTACGCGTTCCAAAATAATATCAGTAGTCGTTTTTGTTGTAATCGACTTTACAACACGATTTAAATGCTTCTGAGTTATGTTCAATTTTTCTGCGTATTCTGAAGCTAATTTTTCTTGAACATAATGTTTTTCCAATAAATTTTCGAACTGATTGAAAATGAACTGATAATGTCTTAATTGGTTAAATTCTACAGAACTTACTTCTTCAATAAATCGGTTAATTTTTATATATAATTGCGTTAAATAACTCAATATCAATTGTTTTCTTTTCCAAAGTGAAGATTGATATTCATCTAAAATATCTTTCAAAACAATTTCTAGCTGAAATGAAGTTTTTTCATCTAAATAATAACACTTATCAGTATGATTTGAATCAAAAAAAGGATAATCCTTAATAGAATTGGTAACATATCCTAAATCGTAAAATTCTTTAGAATGAAAAAAAAGAAACCCATCGATGTCATCAGATAAATCCCAACTATGGGTTTGACCAGGATAAAGAAAAAATAACGTTCCAGGTTTCACATCGTAAGTCTGAAAATCAATCTCGTGTGAACCCGAACCTTTTGTAAATAAAAAAACAGCATAAAAATCGTGTTTATGCGGCTTTTCAATACGAGAATGATTACTGATTAAATGATTGGGAATGGTGCTAGCATAAAAATCATTATTTTCAATATTTTGATTAAGTTCATTTATTTTTAAAAACTTAATATTAGTCATATTCAAATTCTTTTTATAAAGATAGTTTCTTTTTGTAATAAATCATATCTTTCGATTACAGAAACAAACTACAATCAGTGTTTACAACGTATATTTGTAGGTATTATATCCAAAAAATGATTTTTTATTCTTAACTTTAAACAAATCATTACAAATGAAGCTAAAAAAAATATTGAAGTTTTTTGCTATCGGAATTATTTCCTTAAGCTTATTAGCTGTGGTATTGAGTTTTGCCTTGAATTATTTCATAAATCAGAAACTTCCTAAAATAATTGAAGAAAAAAATGATACGGAATACAATTTGAAATATGAAAAAATAGATTTCTCAGTTTTTAAAAACACCTTATCTATCCATTCGATTGAATTAACACCAAAAGATTTAGATTTAAATCCTAAAAAAATACATTTCAATGCTAAAATTGAAACTATAGACATTACAGGAGTTGATTTTTATGAGTTGTTGAAAAACAAAAATCTAAATGCTTTTACGATACATCTAGAAAATCCTGATATTATTGTTTATAAAAATAAAATTCAAGATACAGTCAAAGATAAAACGAAATCTAAACTTCCTGGCTCGATAGACATCGACAAAATAATGCTTGAACACGTTAATTTAAAAGTAGTTAATTCTACCGGAGATACTTTACATAATCAAGTTTTTAATTTAAATGCAAAAATTGATGTTTTAAAAATGGGTGAATATATAGAAAGTAAATCGCTTCCTTTTACCTATTCTAATTACGAATTTTCTGTTGATTCTGTTTTTACAAGATTAAACGAATCGCAATATTTGAAAGCGGATCAAATCAAGATTAATCCATCAAGTTTTGATTTGGTAAATTTTAGATTACTTCCATTACAAAATAAAAAAACATTTAGAGATTCTCATTCTAAATCTCAATTAGAAATTTTGGTTCCTAAATTAAATTTAAAAGGAACGGATTGGGGAATTGAAAACGAAGCCTTTTATCTAAATATTTCTCAGATTAATATCGATTCAGTACAATTTGGAATTTTAGATAAAAACAAAAATATTTCTCATAATGAGAAAATAACATCAAACAAAAATACTAAATCATCCATAATTCCATTTAAATTGGATGTTGATGAATTAAATATTAAAAAATCATCATTTAATTCTTTAAACACATTTGATATTAAGAATGTAAACATCAGCATCAAAGGAATTTCTAACCGAATTAATGAAAAATTACATATAAAAGAGTTTTCATTGAATAAACCACAAATTATTCAAGTTGCGAAAAAAGCGGATAAAACAAAGAAAAAAACGAATGCAATTCATTTAAATGACAAACTAGAAATTGATGTTCTGAAAATTAATGATGCAAGCTATGTTTTAAAAGATAAATCAGGTTTAAAAAATCAAATTACAATCCAAAAGTTCAATTTAGCTTTAAATCACATAAAGGTAAATGAACAAACTTTGAGTAATAAAATCCCATTCACTTATGAAAATCCTATAATGAATACGGGTAAAATTCATTATGATACTGGTGATTTTTACAATGTTTACACAAACGGAATTGATATAAAAAATAACACTGTAACCATTTCCAATCTTGAATTAAAACCAAAATTGAGTCGAGCTGAATTTAATTCAAGACTTAAATACGGAACTGATTTGTTCAATGTTTCGGTTGCAAATATTTCTTTAAAAAACTTAAATTGGGGATTTGACTCAAAAGATGTACTTTTTTTAAAATTTAGTGAAGTTGTTTTAAATAAAGTAAATGCAGATATTTTTAGAAATGCAGCCATTCCAAATAAACCGGGATTGAATAAATTATATAGTCAAAAACTACGAGATTTAAAATTTGGCTTAGATATTCCGAAGGTGAAAATTTTAAATTCAACTTTGATTTACGAAGAAGAAACGGCAAAAAGTACAGCTCCAGGTGTTCTAACTTTTAATAATTTAAATGCAAACATCCAGAATGTATATAGTGGATATGGACGAAAATCTGGACCAAAAACGATAATTGAAGTCAATACCAACTTTATGAAAACTGCAAAAGTTGGTGTTAATTGGTCTTTTGATATTTTAAATAAAACAGATGCTTTTAATATTCGTGGAACCGTTTTAAATCTACCCGCCGAAGGAATGAATCCGTTTATTAAACCGTATTTGAAAGTTTCAGCAACAGGTATAATAGATGAAATTGATTTTGATTTTAATGGAAATAATGATGTTGCATCTGGTACTTTCTCAATGAATTATGACCATCTTAAAATGAGTCTTTACAAAGATGATGGCGAAAAGAAACGTAAATTTTTATCAACTTTAGCAAATCTAGTAATCAAAAAAAATACGCACGGAAAAGACGTTGAACATAATACAAAACCTGTTGAACGTGTGAAAGACAAAGGCTTTTTTAGCTTTTTTTGGCTAAATCTAAAACAAGGATTAAAACAAACTTTACTTTAGTATATATAATTAAGGAGAATTTTATAAATGAGAACAATATTAATTACAGGTGCTACTTCTGGTATCGGTGAAGCCACAGCGCGTCTTTTGATAAAAACAAATAGATTAATTCTTTGCGGAAGACGCAATGAACGATTAGAAAAATTGCAATCAGAATTAAGTTTAATAAATGAAGTAACTACATTAAACTTTGATGTATCAAATAGAAAAGCGGTTTTTGAGTCTATTGAATCTTTACCAGATAATTTTAAATCGATTGATGTTTTAATTAATAATGCTGGAAACGCACACGGTTTAGCGACTTTTCAGGATGCTGACCTAGATGACCTAGATGCAATGATTGATATCAACGTAAAAGGCTTAATTTATGTAACCAAAGCTGTTTTACCGTTTATGAGTAAAAATTCAAATAAGCACATCATTAACTTATCTTCGATTGCAGGAAAACAAGTTTACACAAACGGAACAACTTATTGCGCATCAAAATTCGCAGTTGAAGCTTTGACAAGAGGAATGCGTTTGGATTTTCTTCCCTTAGGAATCAAAGTAACTTCGATAGCTCCTGGTGCTGTTGAAACAGAATTCTCGTTAGTTCGCTTTAAAGGAGATTCAGAAAGAGCAGAAACAGTTTATAAAGGTTATGAAGCTTTACAAGCAGAAAATATTGCTGAAACTATTGAGTTTGTAATCAATCAACCAGAATACGTTCAGTTAGCAGATATTACCATTTTACCTAAAAATCAAGCAGATGCAATAAACTTTTTAAAAGAGTAAAGTTTCCTACTTTAAAAAGTAAAATATATTTAACAAAAATTAAAAGCTTTTTTAACAAAAATTATTTTTTTCGTAATTATATATTTATTAAAGCATCGTAAATTACATTATTCTTATTTATGTTAAAATTTAATTTTTATTTTTTTAATAAATTGAATATTAGTACATTAGTATTAGATAATTGCTATATCAAAAACTGTTTTTTAAACTAAAAAAATGTACTATGAAAGAGAAAGACATTAAAAATTTGCTATTGAAAGCTGCTTTATTAGAAAATAAATCAGATTTAGAATTAGAAGTTTTCGAATTAATTTTAGATTTATGTAATGATAGAAATTACAAAATCGAAAATATTATAGGAAATATTGAAGAATGTACTTTATGTGAACAACAAAAATTTATTCATTTAGTGGCTTTACAAGATGATTCAATTTTAGATGTTGTTTATGAGTATCACAAAACGTTCTCGACTACAGATTTCTGTAAAGAAGATTTAAAATCTAAATTTGAATTGCAACTTTTAGAGAACACTTTTGAAATCTCATTGTAAAAATAAAGCGAGCTTAGGCTCGCTTTATTTTTTATATCACTAAATCATTTACTTCTTCAAAAATTACTTTTTTTCTTTCTTCGTCAAATTTAAAATGATCTAAAAGAAGTGGATTTGAAAAAATATCTTTTATTAAGATACAATTTTTCTCTAATAATATATTGCGTTCGTCTTCCGTCAAATTAGTCAAACAAGTTACAGGATAAAACTTATAATCGTCAACCAATTGTTTTATATTCAATTTTTCTGGATAATCCCAAGAAATCAATTGTATTCCATATTTCTCGGCAAAAGCAATGCTATCACTAGTCATATAAGCATTAGTTACCATATAACCATCTGTTGGTTTCATCACTTTACCAAAATATTCAAACTCTAAATTTTTTAAATCGTTAAATCGAGATAAAAAATACATGGGAGTTGTCACACTAATTTTCGCATCTACATCATTCCTGAATTTACATTCACATAAAACCAATCGGTCATCTTTTGATGCAACAACATCTATTTCGTGTTTAACGGCTTCTCCTTGTAAAGTTTGACCCGAAACCGCATGAAAACCTTGTGTTTGGAATAACTTAGTAACCCATTTCTCGAAATAATAACCTTCTGGTCCAAGATCTCGAAGTGCTTTTTTTAGACTATATCTCGCCGCATAGGAATGTCTTAAATTACGTAACAATTCAAATGCTTTTTCATAAAGTAAACCAGTTGGAATTCCATCATAAAGAATTTTATTAATTTCTTCCATAACCGTTTCAATCTGTTCATCGTTCGCACCCGATTTCTGAAGTGAACCTCTTAAACTAGATTCGTCATAAGGAATAATTTCTCCTGATAATTTTTTCACATACAACATACCGAAACTATTAAATTTTGGATTTATTCGCTAAACGATCACTAACATATTCTACATTGGTTTTACCATGTGCTTTTGGTTTCCCGTTTTCATCTAAGTTAACCATTGTAATTTTATCAACAGTAAGAATCTTTTCGTGTGTCATTTTATTACGAACTTCACATTTTAAAATCAATGATGTATTACCAAATTTCACAACTTCTAATCCAATTTCAACGATATCACCTTGAACTGCAGAACTCATAAAATTGATTTCAGACATGAATTTGGTAACAACATGCGAATTTTCTAATTGAATAATACTATATAAAGCAGCTTCTTCGTCAATCCATGCCAATAATTTTCCTCCAAATAAAGTTCGATTGGGATTTAAATCTTCGGGTTTTACCCATTTTCGAGTATGAAATTTCATAGTTTAAATTTTTAATTACAATTTAAAACTATTTTGTTAATTTTTAGTTTCTTTTTTCATTTTATTAAATGGATTTTATCAATTATATTTGAACCATATTTTATTTTATCTACCATGAAAATCGAAGAAAAATTAGCCGCAAGAAGTGGAAATGTATGTGAATTATGTGAAGCACCAACAACATTAAATGTTTATGATGTTCCACCAACAGCAAGTAATTTACCAAATCGCGAAATTTATATTTGCGATACTTGTCTAAATCAAATTGAGAAAAAAGAAGAATTAAATGCTAATCATTGGTCGTGTTTATCTACATCAATGTGGAGTGAAGTCCCAGCTGTACAGGTTGTAAGTTGGAGAATGCTTAATCGTTTTAGAAATGAAAGTTGGGCTGCAGACAATTTAGAAATGATGTATTTAGATGACGAAACTCTAGAATGGGCTAAAGCTACGGGAGATCACGAAGGTGATGGTTCAATAGATTTACATAAAGATTGTAACGGTAACATTTTAGTTGGTGGCGATACTGTAACACTAATTAAAGATTTGGCTGTAAAAGGTTCGACAATCAATGCGAAAATTGGAACAGCAGTAAGAAATATCCGTTTAGTACATGATAATACAGAACAAATTGAGGGAAAAATCGACGGTCAACAGATTGTTATTCTTACAAAATATGTTAAAAAACAATCTTAATTAGATTAATAATCAATAATTTAAAGACTTGGTAGAACACCAAGTCTTTTTTTGGCACAAACTTTGGATACTTTACTATAAAGAACAACATTAAAAATCTTTACTATGAAAAGTTTAATCACAATCGCATTCTTAACAATCGCAACTATTGTAAATGCACAGCCAGGTCGTCACAGAGATAACGAAAGAGATCATGATAGAAAACCTAAAAGAGGTCATAATCATCATTCAAAACATAAAAAAAATGATTACAAAAAAGGAAGAAAATATGATAAAAAACATAATCACAGAGATTGCGATTACCGAGTTGAACGAGAATTAAATCGTTATGATTTTTTAAATTTATCAAGAGATCAAAGATCTAGATTACAAGTTTCTCTAAATTTCATGATTACAAATAATTACAACCAAAGAGCATACGAAAGAAGATTAAAATCTGATTTATATAACATTTTAAACAGAAACCAATACAGAAATTGGGAAAATAGAGCTTATAATAATACTGGAAATACTTTTATTTTTAATTTTAATAGCTAATCTTTAAAATACAAAAGTTTGATTTTTATTTACAAAAATCAAACTTTTTTGCTTAAATAAATTACTGATTATCTATTTAAAGTAGCCAATATTACTTTTGATAAAATCGATAATTCAATTTCATTTTTCAAGAAATTTTCAATTACAATACAATCATTAGCGACCAATTTATGTTCTATCAGATTAATAAATATAACATTTTCTGAAAGTGCAAAAAGAATTATCCAATCCGAATTTTCTATTATATTTCCTTCAAAAATGCTCAATTCATGATTTAAAATTCGTTTAGAAATCATCAAATTAAAATCATTACCCAAACTGTTTGATACAATTTCTTCATTCGAATCAAATTCAAAAATCTCGTGTTTTGAATAATCTTCACTTAAACCTTTTCTACAAATATTTAAGGAATTATCAAGCATTACTAAATATCTAAAATAACCAGAAAATTTAGTAAAATTTGATGGTACTTTTTCTATAGTTGCAGAACTAATTCGAAAATCAAAGTTTCTTTCGACATATTTACTTTCTGCAGGATATATAAAATATTCGTAGGTTAAACCTCCATCCCATTTGTTTGGAATGATATTTTGTTTTGATATTTTAATCATAATTATTTCATTTCAATTGGAGGAAACGACCATTTTTTAAGCACAGCCAAAATTCGAATTGTAATAATTGAAGCTGCAGTTGCAAGATAAATAATATCTTCAGGAAGATTCAAATAACGTAAACCAAAAAACACAAATCCACCAGCAATACAAGCAGTTGCATAAATTTCTTTTCTGAAAATCACTGGAATTTCATTACATAAAATATCTCTCAAAACACCTCCAAAACACGCTGTAACCGTTCCTAATGAAATACAAATCAATGGATGTAAATTGATGTTTACACCTTTTTCTAAACCAACTAAAGTAAAAAGTCCAATCCCAATCGTATCGAACAAAAATAATGAAGTTCTAAAAATACTCAAACGAGCACGAAATATGATTGCAAGAATCGAACTTCCCATAATAATATAGAAGGAATTTAGATTTTGTAGCCAAGAAACAGGAGTGTTTCCGATTAATAAATCTCTCAGAGTTCCTCCACCAATTGAAGTTACCAAAGCAATTGTCAAAACACCAAAAAAATCTAATTTCTTCTCAATAGCCGCTAAAGTTCCTGAAACTGCAAATGCCACAGTTCCTAAAATATCTAAAATATTAAAAATCATAAATCGTGTTTTTATTGTAAGTGCGATAAAGGTAAAATAAAAGTTTTAAAATCAGAATTACTAATGAATAATTACAAATTGAACTTAAAGTTATTTAAATTTGCAGCTTATATTTTAATGTATAAAATTTCAAAATGAAACAAATATCAAGTTTACAAAATCCGATTATAAAGAATTTAGTTCAACTTCAAGAAAAATCAAAAGCTAGAAAAACCAGCGAAACATTTTTAATTGAAGGCAGACGTGAAGTTTCGTTAGCTTTAATCGGCAATTTTAGAATTAAAACAATTTTGTTTTGTATTGAATATATTTCAGTTGAAGAAATTCACGAGTTAATCAAAAATTCAAATGAAATTGAACTTATTGAGATTTCAAAAGATGTTTATCAAAAGCTTGCTTATCGAGATACAACTGAAGGTTTAATTGCTGTATCTCATAATAAATCTACTAAATTAGCCGATTTACAATTAAAAGATAATCCACTTATTTTAATTGCAGAAGCTCCTGAAAAACCTGGAAATATTGGTGCTTTGTTACGTACTGCCGATGCAGCTAATATAGACGCCGTTATTATCGCGAATCCTAAAAGTGATTTGTACAATCCTAATGTGATTCGTTCGAGTGTTGGCTGCGTTTTTACAAATCAGATTGCAATGGCAACATCAGAAGAAGTAATTTCTTTTTTAAAAGATAGAAACATTTCAATTTACAGTGCGATTCTACAAGAAGCAAAATCTTATTATACACAAAATTTCAAAGAAGCTACAGCAATTGTTGTAGGAACAGAAGCAACTGGATTAAGTGAAATTTGGAGAAAAGAATCCAATCAAAATATTATTATTCCGATGGAAGGAGCGATAGATTCAATGAATGTTTCGGTTGCAGCAGCGATTTTACTATTTGAGGCTAAAAGACAGCGTGATTATTCCTTGTAAAATTTGTTTTTTAAAGATAAAAAATTAAATTTGAATATTATATCTATTTAATGATATGAAATTAACATGAAAAACTAACTAATCTATAAACATGAAAAATAGTTCTATCACTCTTAGTCCTTTTAACTTTCTAAAAAAAAATTTGGGTAAAATTGCACTTACAGCTTTTATTTTAGGAAGCTCAATACAATCAAATGCACAAGTTATTCATAAAGAAGAACGCTTTCTGGGTGATTATAAATGGAAATTAGGATTATCTATGAATATGATGGATATGAATTTTAATCATGATGAAGTTCCTGAAGGTGCAAAAACATTAATGATGGCTGTTCCTTCTAAACTAACTTTAGGTTATGAATTTTTCCCTAATTTATCAGTCGAAGCTGGTTTTTCGATGAATAAAATTGAAGCAGGTAATTATGCTAATGATGAATTAATATTAGACGACAAAAACATTTATACTTTTGATGGTTCGATGGTTTACAGTATTGGAGGATTATTTAATTTACCAATTGTTGACCCTTATGTAAAAGCTGGAATTGGATATTTAGGATTTGGGGACAGAAATTACACTTCTGGAAGTATCGGAGGAGGAATTAATTTTTGGATTGCCGATATAGGTTCTTTGAGAGATTACAGATATTCTACAGAAAAATGGTATAGAAGATTAGGTGTTAATGTGGAAGCAATCGGAAGAAAGAATTTAACAAATACTACGGCACAAGGTTCTCATGCTCAATTTTCTGCAGGAATTTTTTACGCGTTCTAGAATAATACTTTAAATAACAAATAAAAAGCAAAGTTTAAAAAGCTTTGCTTTTTTGATTTATATATTGCCAACCTACTAATAAAATGCTATATTTAATACTTCAACCAAGACAATTATGACCGAATTAGAAATAGAACAAGAAAATAAAGCTATTGCTCGAGAATATAAAGAATTATTGAGCATAAGTTATCAAACGCTTAATGATGATGAAAAGAAATTAATCAGAAAAGCGTTCGATGTTGCTGTTGATGCACACAAAGATCAACGCCGTAAATCCGGAGAAGCTTACATCTTCCATCCTATTGCTGTTGCTAAAATTGTTGCTTCTGAAATTGGTTTAGGTCCAACTTCAATTGCTGCAGCTTTAATGCATGATGTTGTTGAAGATACAGATATCACGGTTGAAGATATTGAAAAAATGTTTAATCCTAAAATTGCAAAAATTGTTGAAGGATTAACAAAGATATCTAAATTGGAGCCTGATCCTGAAGTTTCGATGCAAGCAGAAAATTATCGTAAGATGTTACTTACATTAAACGATGATGTACGTGTGATTTTAATTAAGATTGCAGATCGTTTACACAATATGCAAACGATGGAAAGCATGGCTGCATATAAACAAGCTAAAATTGCTTCAGAAACATTATATATCTATGCACCACTTGCACATCGATTGGGATTATTTAATATTAAAACTCAGCTAGAAGATTTAGGTTTAAAATATACTGAACCAGAAGTTTACAATGAAATATTAAGTAAAATTAAAGAAACAAAACAAGAGCAAGAAGCTTATATCGAATCGATTACGAGTGTTCTTAAAGAATCTTTAATTAAAGAAGGAATTGAATTTACGATAAAAGGTCGTCCAAAATCAATCTTTTCTATTCGTAAAAAAATGAAGGCTCAGAATGTAAGTTTTGAAGAAGTCTATGATAAGTTTGCAATACGCATTATTTACAATTCTCCTCTTCATGACGAAAAATTTATTGCTTGGAAGATTTATTCAATTGTAACAGATTTTTATCGTCCGAGTCCAAGTCGTTTACGTGATTGGATTTCTTCTCCTAAATCAACAGGTTATGAAGCTTTGCACATTACAGTTATGGGACCAAAAGGTCGCTGGGTAGAAGTTCAAATTCGAAGCGAACGAATGGACGAAATTGCAGAAAAAGGTTATGCTGCGCATTACAAATACAAACAAGGAGTTACTGAAGAAAACAGTTTAGATATTTGGTTAAATCAATTAAAGGAAACTCTTGAAAATCAAGATGCTAATGCTATTGATTTCGTAGAGGATTTTAAGTTGAATTTATATTCAAAAGAAATTTACATTTTCACACCAAAAGGTGAAATTAAATCATTACCAAAAGGTGCAACAACTTTAGATTTTGCTTTTAGTATTCACTCAGAAGTTGGAGTTCACACAAGAGGAACAAAAGTCAACGGAAAATTAGTGCCACTAAATCATGTTTTAAATAGCGGTGACCAAGTTGAAATCATTACATCACAAAATCAAAAACCAAGTATTCATTGGTTAGAATTCGTTACTACTGCTCGTGCTAAGAACAAAATAAAAAATGTTCTGAACGAGAATATGAAAAAAATTGGTGAAGATGGAAAAGAATTGTTGATGCGAAAAATGCGCCATCTAAAAGTTAATTTGGATGAGAAAACAATCAATGAACTTGCTAGTTTCTTTAAATTAAAAACGAGTTTAGACTTATTTTATAGAATTGGAATTGGTGCAATTGACAATCAACAATTAAAAGAGTTTGCAAATCATAAAAATAGTAATTCATTCTTTAATTTCTTCAAGAAAACGATTAAAAAAGGAGAAAATATAGAAGTAATTACTCCTCAATCCAATTTAGATTCACTAGTTTTTGGTAAAGAAGAAAACAAACTAGATTACAAACTATCGGCTTGTTGTAATCCAATTCCAGGTGATGATGTTTTTGGATTCATAACAATAAACGAAGGGATTAAGGTTCATAAAAAAGATTGTCCGAATGCCATTAGTATGCAATCAAATTATGCATATCGAATCATTCAAGCTAAATGGATAGATTCTTCTGCACAAGAATTTAATGCAACTTTAAAAATTCGTGGAATTGATAGTATGGGATTAACGAATGAATTAACCAAAGTTATTTCTAATAATATGTCGGTTAACATTCGAAGCATTTCATTAAGTTCTGATGCAGGAATTTTTAATGGAGAAATAACGGTTATTGTAAACAACATTTCTACTTTAAACAAATTGATAGATAATATTCAAAAAATAGATGGAATTGAGAAAGTAACAAGAGTTACAGCAAAATAGAACAAGTTTTTAAAAATAATGTTTTACGCTCAAAAAATAACCTATATATTTGCAATTGATTAAGGAAACATTCCATGGAAGTAAATAAAAATCAAGAGATTGTTAAAAACGTATTTACCAAGTATTTAGAAGATAGAGGTCATAGAAAAACGCCTGAGCGCTATGCGATTCTTCAAGAAATATATGAAAGTGAAGAACATTTTGACATTGAATCTCTTTACATAAAAATGAAAAACAAAAACTATCGTGTAAGTAGAGCAACGCTTTACAATACGATTGAATTGTTATTGGAATGTGGTTTAGTTCGTCGTCATCAATTCGGACAAAATCAAGCACATTACGAAAAATCATATTTCGATAAACAACATGACCACGTTATTATGACAGATACAGGTGAAGTTGTTGAATTTTGTGACCCTAGAATCCAAACCATAAAAAAAACAATTGAAGAAATCTTCAATATCGATATCCATAATCATTCTTTATATTTTTATGGAACTAAACGAAAAGACAACACAACAGAAAATTAACACAATCTAACATACTAAACCATGACAGTAGATTTACTACTTGGCCTTCAATGGGGAGACGAAGGAAAAGGAAAAATTGTAGACGTTCTTACATCTAAATACGACATCATTGCTCGTTTTCAAGGTGGACCAAATGCAGGACATACATTAGAGTTCGACGGAATTAAACACGTTTTAAGAACGATTCCATCTGGAATTTTCCACAAAAATTCAATTAACATTATCGGAAACGGAGTGGTTATTGACCCAGTTGTTTTCCAAAAAGAAATTGAAGGACTTGAGAAATTTAACATCGACATTCAATCGCGTTTATTTATTTCTAGAAAAGCACATTTAATTTTACCAACACACCGTTTATTAGATGCAGCTTCAGAAACTGCAAAAGGTAAAGCTAAAATTGGTTCTACTTTAAAAGGTATAGGACCAACTTATATGGACAAAACTGGAAGAAACGGTTTACGTGTAGGTGATATTGAATTAGCAGATTTCAAAGAAAGATACCAAGCTTTAGCAGAAAAACATATTGAAATGATTGACTTCTACAAAGTTGATTTACAATATAATTTAGCTGAAATGGAAGCTGAATTTTTCGCTGCAATTGAAGATTTGAAAAAATTAAAATTCATCGATTCTGAAGCTTATTTAAACCAAGCTTTAAAAGATGGAAAATCTATCTTAGCTGAAGGTGCTCAAGGTTCGTTATTAGATATTGATTTCGGAACTTATCCGTTTGTAACTTCTTCAAACACTACAGCTGCTGGTGCTTGTACTGGTTTAGGAATTGCTCCTAACAAAGTAAAAGAAGTTTTCGGAATTTTCAAAGCATACACAACTCGTGTGGGTTCAGGTCCATTCCCAACGGAATTAACTGACGAAATTGGTCAAACAATGGCAAGAGTTGGTAACGAATTCGGTTCTGTTACTGGTCGTGCACGTCGTTGCGGATGGTTAGATTTAGTTGCTTTAAAATATGCAGTTCAAGTAAATGGTGTTACTGAATTGTATATGATGAAAGGTGATGTTTTATCTGGTTTTGATACGTTACAAGTTTGTACTGGTTACGAATACAAAGGTCAAAACATTTCACATTTACCTTACAATATCGAACCTGAAAACGTAACTCCTATTTACGTTGAGAAAAAAGGTTGGAAAGCAGATTTAACAGGAATGACTTCTTACGATGAATTACCAGTTGAATTAAAAGAATATATTGATTTTATTGAAAAAGAAGTTGAGGTGCCAATTAAAATTGTTTCAGTTGGTCCAGACAGAACACAAACAATCATTAAATAATATAAAGCCGATTCGCATTTGAATCGGCTTTTTTTATACATTAGCTTTTTAAAGTTTTTAATTATGAATCAATCCGTTTTAGATATCTTAAAAGAAATGAATCTTCCGTTTAGAAATTCTAAACGTGGTCTATTTGATAAAAGTTATTCGAACGCATTAAAACCACATTTGAAAAAATTAGACATTCAAAATACGGATGAGTTTATAAATGAACTTTCCGTTGAAAATGCCATAAAAAAATTGAATGAATTTAAATTTGAAAAAACTAAAACCAATTTCAAATTTGTAGCGTTTTCTAAACAAGAAATTTCAAATCCAAATCTTGAAATCTATTATCAAATATATAAGACTAAAATTGGTCAAATATTAATTGCTTCGACCGAAATTGGTGTTTGTTATGTTGCATTTGAAACCAAAGAAAAACCTTCGTTTCTTTATTTAAAAGAAATTTATCCTAATGCTAAATTTATACTTGAAATGAAAAATCTACATCAAACAATTCTGGATTTTATCGATGGAAATGAAAATGTAGAAATAACTTTTCATATCAAAGGAACAGAATTTCAATTCGATGTTTGGAAAGCTTTATTAGAAATTCCTAAAGGTAGTTTGACTTCGTACGGAGCAATTGCAAATAAAATAAAAAAACCAAAAGCATTTAGAGCAGTCGGAACTGCAATCGGTAACAACCCGATAAGTTTACTGATTCCGTGTCATCGTGTAATTCAAAGCAGCGGAAATTTTGGTGGTTATATGTGGGGATTACCAACTAAATTTTTATTGATTGGTTGGGAAGGTTTACAGAAATAGTTTATGAAAACATACATTGCCTTACTTCGTGGAATTAATGTTTCTGGAAAAAATATCATTAAAATGGAAGCTTTAAAAAATATGTTTTTTGACTTGGGATTTGAAAAAGTTCAAACTTATATTCAAAGTGGAAACGTAATTTTTACAAATAATCAAAATCTTTCAAAAACTGATTTAGCTCAATTAATTACATCAAAAATTAAAGCTACATTTGAACTTAATATTCCTGTTCTAATATTAGAAAACGAAGAACTTAAAACAAATATTGCACTTCTACCCTTTTCTGATTTTGAAGAAAAGAATATTTATCTAACTTTTTTAAATGAATGCACAAAAGTATCTAATTTTGATAAAATTCTGGAAAAAAAATCAGAAGGAGAAACAATTATCATAACTGAAAATGTAGTTTATCTTGAATGTAAAAACGGATATGGAAACACGAAATTAACCAATGTGTTTTTAGAAAAACAATTGAACGTTTTATGTACAACACGAAATCTAAAAACAAGTAAGAAAATACTTGAATTATCAACTGATTTTTAGAATAATTACTTTTTTCTAAAAACTTTTTGCAATCTATCAGTTAGCATTTTAGGCGGATAAATATGAAGTGTCGAAAAAGCAATTAGAAACCATCCAGAAATAGAACAAAACAAATTTGGAATTTCTTTTAAAATAAATTCTCCATCAAATTCATAATTTACAAATTCCTTAAAACTTGGTATAAAAGCTAAAATCAACATAATTATTCCTAAGAATAATCCAATTATAGAAATATAGGAATGTTTTCTATACCAATCATTAATTTTAGAATTTAAACGAATTGGAAGTCCAAATAATAAACATACAAAAATGGTTAATGCAGAAAAAATAATTGCCAAAATAGGCTGAATTATTACTAAGCCGAAAAGTTCATCAAATCCAAAATCATTGTCAAGTAACGCAAAAAGCATATAAATACTAAAGAGCATTACAAACGAAATAAAAATTTGAATTATTAAAATTATTAGATTAAATATTATTTTCATGCTTACTTAAATAAAAGTATTAAATCAGAAGGAGAATCTACTCATAGAAACTGAAAATGTAGCTTATCTTGAATGCAAAAACGAATATGTAAATAAGAAATTAACCAATTTATTTCTAAAATAGAAAACGAATTAAAAGTATTAATTTCTTAATCAAGTAAATTGTAATTTAATTATTTCTAGAAATTTCACTTAACTTTTTCAATAATAAATTCGAATTATCAATAATCCCAAGATTATTAATTTCAACTTTTTTTCCTATTTTATCGTAAATCACTAAATCTGATTTTTGTATTAAAACAGTAAAAAAATCAGGATATTGTTCTTTATAAACTAAATTATTAAAAGCAATATTCTGTTCTTTACCTCCTCCAAGAATATGAGAAAAATAAACCTTTAAAATTTTGTTAGAATCATCGAATTCAAGACAAATTTTACGAGTTGAAAAACATAAACCAATAACTCCAACAATATAATAATATAAGAAATCGATATACGTTTTTTTACTAAAATCGAAATACTTAAAAATAAATGTCATAAAAATCATTATTATTAATAAATAAATACTATTTCTGAAAATTTTTTTTGCTCTATTTTCCTGGAATTTTATCATAAATTACTTCTACTTTCGTCATTTATCAATAAAAATACGAATTAAAATCATACTTTGAACTTTAATTAAACATAAAAATATTCACTATTACTTTGTGAGGAACTGAGTCACGAATAGGATAAATTAGTAAAAGAGAAAGAATTTTGTTCAAAAATCGTATATTTAGATTTTTAAAATCATATTACTTCTATGAAAGCTTTTGAAAACGATTTAGTTTTAAATGGTGATCGAATAATCGAACATCAACCAGCAATATCTGACAAAACATTACGCTTAAATTTAAATAAAAACATTTACGGAACTTTTTCTGAAATCGGTGCAGGACAAGAAACTGTTCGTCATTTCTTCAGATCTGGTGGTTCATCTCGAACAATTGCAAAAGCAATGTCGGCTTATGACAAGCAATTTAGCGATGCAATTTATACTACAGAAACTGACGGAAGATATGTTACTGAAAGTCGTTTAAAAAAAATGATTAATCACGAAACACATTTGATGGAAGAGCGTTTAAATCGTGAAGACAATCCAGATCGTATTTATTTTAGCTACGCAAATACGGTTGCTACAATTGATTTTGCCAAAAAATTCAAAGGTCATGGCTGGGTTGGAATTCGTTTTCAAACCAAACCAACAGGTGAATATAACGAGATAATTCTACATATTCAGTTCAAAGAAAATGATGTTCGTTTACAACAACAAACTCTAGGTATTTTAGGAGTTAATCTTATTTATGGAGCTTTTTATCAACATAATGATCCTAAAAAATTAATTGAACATTTGTATGATCATTTAGATAAAGATCAATTAGAAATTGACACGATTAATTTCTCAGGTCCGAATTTTAAGGAAGTTGACAATCGTTTGATGAGTTTATTTTTGGTGAAAAACAAAATGGCTTCGGCTGTAATGTTTGCACCAAATGGTCAAAACATCTTACCTGCAAACACCTTATTTAGACAAAATATTTTGATTCTTCGTGGTAGTTTTAGGCCGGTTACTGTTGTGAATATGAATATGTATGAAAATTCATTAAAACAATTTTTAGAACGTAATCCTGATGCTAAAGAAAATACAAAAGTAATTTTCGAAATGACTTTAAATAATCTTTTGAAAGAAGGCGAATTAGATGAACAAGATTTTATCGATCGTGCCGAATTACTTTGTTCGTTGGGGCAAACGGTTATGATTTCAAATTTCCGTGAATATTACAAAGTCGTTGATTATTTAGCACAATATTCTAATGAAAAAATTGCCCTTTCAATTGGAGCTACTAACCTACTCGATATTTTTGACGAATCTTATTATTCAAATTTAAGCGGTGGTATTTTTGAAGCTTTGGGAAAATTATTCAATAGAAACTTAGAAATTTATATCTATCCAACTAAAAAAGATGATGACACAATTGTAAATTCACATAATTTAGAAACCAGAAATATTAAAATTCAAGTTTTATATGATTATTTCAAAAATGAAAATCAAATTATTGATATAGAAGAATATGAGGTTAAAAATTTAAATATTTTCTCGCACGAAGTTTTAGAAAAAATCAAAAATAACGAAAAAGATTGGGAATTATTTTTACCAGAATCTGTTGCTTACATCATCAAAGAAAAACAATTGTTTACATAAAACTAAAAAGACCGATTTTTTTCGGTCTTTTATTTTAATATTTGAGCGGTATGCTCTTTTGTTTTAACTTTAAGAATTACATCTTCAATAATTCCGTTTTCATCAATAACAAAAGTTGTTCTGTGAATACCATCATACTCTTTTCCCATAAATTTCTTTGGTCCCCAAACTCCAAATGCGTTAATAACTTCTTTAGATTCATCGGATAAAAGAGAAAAAGGTAAATTATTTTTCTCTTTAAATTTTTGTTGACGTTCCTTACTATCAGCACTAACACCTAACAAAGCATAATTAGCATTTAAAAAACGATTGTAATTATCTCTAAGTTCGCATGCTTCTGTTGTACAACCTGGAGTTGATGCCTTTGGATAAAAGAAAACAACTAATTTTTTACCTTTATAATCTTCTAATTTATGGATGTTTCCTAATTCATCTTCTGAAGAAAAATTTGGTGCCTTATCTCCTATTTTTAAAATATTCATATCACTTCTTTTTGTAAAATTAACCATTTTAAAACGATTAGAACAATAGTGTTTTTAATATCTTTGTTTAAATATCGATTTGTAATGACTAAGCAAGAAAAAGTAGAATTTGTAATAGAAACTTTAGAAACTTTATATCCCGAAATTCCGATTCCATTAGATCATAAAGATCCTTATACTTTGTTGATTGCTGTTTTACTTTCTGCACAATGTACTGATGTTAGAGTAAATTTAACAACGCCACATTTGTTCGCAAAAGCAGATAATCCGTACGATATGATTAAATTATCAATTGATGAAATTGCCGATATTATCCGTCCATGCGGATTAGCGCCCATGAAATCAAAAGGCATTCATGGACTTTCTCATATTTTAATTGATAAACACAATGGAATTGTTCCCGCAAATTTTCCAGATTTGGAAGAGTTACCAGCTGTTGGTCATAAAACGGCTAGCGTGGTTTTGGCTCAAGCCTTCGATATTCCAACTTTCCCTGTCGATACGCATATTCATCGTTTAATGTATCGATGGAACTTGACAAACGGAAAAAATGTAGAACAAACTGAGAAAGACGCAAAACGTATTTTTCCAATAGAAACTTGGAATCGTTTGCATTTACAAATGATTTGGTATGGTCGCGAATATTCGCCAGCTCGTGGTTGGAATTTAGAAAAAGATATAATTACTAAAACAATTGGACGAAAATCAGTTTTAAACGAATATAACAAAAAGGCATCTAAATAAATAGATGCCTTTTTTTAAATTAATTTAGAAATATTGCAGTTTCGACTTTACTATCTACACAAATATGTAGCGCTTTTGAATAATTCAAGATAAAATCAATTACAGATTGATTTGGTTCTTTTGATTCAATTTTTTCTTTAGAGTAATTTTTTGTCATATTTTAAATTGTTTTGTTATGTATAAAACGAAACAATTTAAAATATATTGTTAGTCATTTAAAATAATTTGATTTTTTTCAATATTTTTTCTCAGATTCAAAAGTGCATATCGCATTCTTCCCAAAGCTGTATTAATGCTAACACCTGTTTGGTCTGCAATTTCTTTGAAACTCAAATCATCATAAATTCGTAAAGTAACAACTTCTTTTTGATCCTCAGGAAGCATGTCTATCAACTTTTTGATATCGAGCTCAATTTGGCTATTGACTAAAAAATGTTCAATATTCGGACTTGAGTCAATCATATAATTGAAAACAGAATATTCTTCTTTATCTCGTTGCATCGGCATTTTATTATCTCTTCTGTATGAATCGATAATTAAATTATGAGAAATACGAATCACCCAAGGTAGAAATTTTCCTTCCTCATTATATTTATTGGATTTTAATGTATGAATCACTTTGATAAAGGCATCCTGGAAAATGTCATTTGCGACATCTTTATCCTGAACTTTGGAATAAATAAACCCGTAGATTTTTGATTTATGACGGTTTATTAAATGAGATAAAGCAACCTCATTTCCTGATATATATTGGCTCACCAATATAGCATCTGATAAAACACAATTAGCCATAGTTAACACTTTTAAGTATTTTTAATAAAATTTCTTACTAGTATTTTTAATGTATAGGCTAATTCTTTTTAAGGTTTATGAACTTCAAATATATAAAATTTTTTAATATAGAACATTTTTATTAAAAAAAATAAAAAATTAAATTAAAATTACAGATACAATATGTTAAATAAAATTCATTAATTGTTGAAAAAAAAATACGATTAGGTTTTCTAATCGCATTTTTTTTATCTAAAATCTATTTCTTCACTGCCAATTTATAAGCTTTTTGCGTAATCGTTACAATAACTACAACTACTAATCCGATTATAAAACCTAAACCAAATTCTTTAATTGTACTATTCAAGTCTGGTAATAAATGATGGAAAAAATCGATATTATGAGAGAAAATTCCACCAGAAACTAATAATAAAGCAATTGTACCTACGAAGGCTAAAATTCGAATAACATAAGGTAAAGCTTTTACCAAAAAGTGACCTAATTTGGCAAGAAAACCTTTATCTTCAGACTTTTTTATGATTTGGTAACCTGCATCATCCATTCTTACAATTAAAGCAACGACACCATAAACACCAACAGTTGCAAGAAAAGCAACTACAGAAACCGAAAGAATCTGAACGGTCACAGAAGCATCTCTTTCAACAACAGTTCCTAATGCAATAATTACAATCTCAACAGAAAGTATAAAATCGGTTAATACGGCAGATTTTATTTTTGCTTTTTCTGCTTTTTGATCGTCAATAAGAACTTCAACTGTCGATTCATTTTCTTTCTTTTTATGAAATATATAATGAATAATTTTTTCAACTCCTTCAAATGCTAAATAACACCCACCAAGAATAAGAATAAATTTAATCGCAATTGGGAAAAAGAAATTTAAAAGTAACGCAACGGGAACAATTATTAATTTGTTTAAAAATGATCCTTTTGTGATTGCCCAAAGAACTGGGATCTCTCTTGAAGAAAGAAAACCTGTTGCTTTTTCAGCATTTACTGCTAAATCATCACCTAAAATTCCTGCTGTTTTTTTTGTTGCGATCTTACTAGCAATTGCAACATCATCCATCAAAGCTGCAATATCATCTAATATTGCAAAAATACCTGAAGCCATATTTATTTTTTTCGTGAAATTAATTTAAAAAAAGTAAGTATAAAAATTTATTTATAGATTATATATCTAGTTAAATAATTATATTTGTAATTATTTTTTATAGTTATAACAGAAAAATAAACTACATTTTATGTTAAAGAGATTTAAAAAAATCATATTTTATTTTATTTTCATTAATATTTTTAATGCTTCTAGTGCACAAGAAACGTTAATAAACATTGAAAAAGAATATAAGTCAAAAACCATTTTATCTCCAGACTATTATGAAGTTGTAGCAAGATATGCTCAAATTTTACTAGTAAATGACAAAATAGATGATTCCTTTTCTTTATTACAAAAAGAATATAAAACAGCAAAAAAACTAAATGCTTTTGGAAATTTTGCTTATCTAAAATCAATTGAATCATTACAATATTCAGCTATTGGTGAAAGAGAAAAATCTAAAATAAGTTTTCAAGAAGCTAGAATAAATGCAGATAAAACTTCGAATTTTAACATTAAAGGATTTGTTTGTTATGCAGGTGGTTGGTTAGCTATAAGAGATAGCAATGAAATTGAAGCAGTTGACTATTTTTTAAAGGCATTAAAATATTATGATCTAGATACAGATTATAGAAATTCAGCTAGACGAAAATCAGTAATATATCATGAGTTAGCACAAATTTATGCTGATTGGAATGAATATGAATTACAAGAAAAATATACAATAAAAACATTAGAATCTGCGCTTCAACAAGATAACCAAGATGCCATTTTTTCTGCATATATGGCAGTCGGAAATATGTATGAAAAACAGTTATATGAAAATCCTACAAATGAAGAATTAAGAGATCTAGTAGAATTAAATTATTTGAAAGCAATCAAAATATATCATGAAAATGAAATGATTTACCCTTCAGATTATTCATACGTAACAATCAATTTAGCGAGTTTATACATCAAATATTATCCTGATTCGCATAAAGAAAAAGCAAGAGAATATGCATTAATGGCGCAAAAAGTCACCAATATTAATGATGAACCAAATCATTTGTCATCAATTTTAGAAATTTTTGCTGAAATCGCACTTAAAGAGAATAACAAACAAGAATCAAAAAAACTTTTTTTAGAAGCGTTAGAAATTCTAGAAAAAAGTATGAAAAAAGATTCAAATATCGAACTTTCAATCTATGACAAATTAATAAAAATAGAAAGTGAAGCTGGAAATTACAAAGAAGCTTTAGCTTATCAGAAAAAATATTTGGAGGTTTTTAAATATGTATATGATTATAAAAAATTAATACATAGTAAAAAAATAGATGCCGATTATGAAAAAAAATTACAGAAAAAAGAATATGAAAAATTACAACTCATTTCTGATAAAAAGGAACAACAGATTCAACTCTTAAATATTCAAAATTTAGAAAGAGAAACTCAATTCAATAATTTAAAATTAATCGAAGAAAATCAGGCTAAAAAATTAGCACTTTCAGAATTAGGAACTCAAAAAAAGCAACAAGAATTAAAATTAGCAAGATTAGAAACTCAAACAAAAAACAAAGATTTACTAAACTATCAAGAAAAACTTTCATATAAAGAACAAATAAATAATTTTTATATAATAATAATCATATCAATTGCGCTCATTTTAATTCTATTATTATTCTTATTGAGACAACGAACTAAAAGAATGATTGATAAAGAAAATTCTTATAAACTCGCAATTGAAAAAGAAAAACAACATACTAAGATTTCAGCATTAACTTCGCTTTTAGACGGACAAGAAAGAGAAAGAGAAAGATTAGCAAGAGATTTACATGATGGTTTGGGAGGTTTATTATCAGCAACAAAATTACAACTGTCTGATTTAATAAATAAAAAAAAGGACTCGCAAGATGATGAATTAAAAACAATCAGCGATCATATTGATTTTGCAATCAATAAACTGAGAAAAGTATCACATAATTTAATGCCAGATTTATTAATAAAATATGGATTAGAAGCTGCTTTAAAAGAATTTGCAAATCGGATGAAGAATAATAATCTTGAAATTCATGTAACTTTCTTGAGTTATTCAAACACATTAGTAACAGATAAACAGCTTTTTGTATATCGCATCATACAAGAATTGGTTAACAATGCAATAAAACACGCACAAGCAAAACACATAATAATACAACTCGTTGAAGAAACAAACTTTTATCAAATTACGGTTGAAGATGACGGAAAAGGTTTTGAAGTAAACAATCTTGAATTTAAAAATTCTGCTGGATTCATAAACATCCAATCTAGAATTCAATTCTTGAAAGGAACATTTGAAATCCATTCACAAAAAAATCTAGGAACGAGTTTTGAATTTAATTTCCCTAAAAAATAAAATATGATAAAGATTGCAATTACAGATGACCATCCTTTATTACTAGAAGGTTTAAAAAATATTTTAAACACACGAGAAACTGTTGAAGTAATTGAATGTTTTTCAAGTGCTAAAGAACTTTTAGAAGGTTTACCAAACTCAAATATTGACGTTTTGTTACTAGACATTAATCTAGAAGACGCTAACAGTATCGAAATTCTAGGTAAAATTACAAAAATTAAACCCGAACTTTACATAATCATGCTAAGTGTGCATAACGAATTACCCGTTATAAATAGCTGTATCAGCCAGGGTGCAATTGGATACATTCAAAAAAATGCCTCAATTGATGAGATTCTTGTCGGAATTGAAGCGGTTTATAGTGGCCAAAAGTTTTTTTGTTCGCAAACACTAAAAAAAATGAATATCAAAGAAACAGACGAACCGCACACAGTTCCAAAATTAACACGTCGCGAAAAAGAAATTTTAATCGAAGCAGCAATTGGTTTAACTACAAATCAAATTGCAGAAAAACTTTTTATAAGTCCGCATACAGTTGAAAGTCATCGAAAAAATCTGATTGAAAAATTCCAAACAAGTAATTTAAGCTCAGCAATAAAACTAGCTCTTGAATACGGATTAATAGGAATTTAGCGAAAAATAGCTATTATCAGGTATTTTTACTATTAAAAAACAGACTTATTTTTGAAATACTAAAGATTAATATAGTAAAGTATTTTTTTAGATAATTATAGTAAAAGAGCCTAACCAATCCTCGTTTTTGTTTAAAAGAAAGTGTTTAAATTCACTTTCTTTTTTTTTAGGAAAATCTAATTTTTAAAATAAAACAAGCCATAAAAATAACTGATTCCAGTGAGATAAAATTCACTTTTTTTACAGAAATTTGTCATGACTTAATAATAACTAATAAGTTATTCTATGTTATTTTAAAAAAAGAAAAAGATAGTAATTGTTAATTTAATTGAGACTTAAATAAACTCTAATTTACTAAAAGGAAGTGCAAAAAAGTACTTCCTTTTTTATTAACCAAATTTTAAACATCGTATTAAACAAGTCCAAAAAACCTTCTGTTTAATTTGTAAACAAATTCATTTAAATATGATTGAAGATATTTACGTTTGATTTTATGGAAATTACAAGAAAAATTTCTTTTAGCGTTACTAATAGCAATATGCACCCATTTTAATGATGCTTTGGTCGTTTCCTTATTTGATTTTTCACTAATAAGTATTTCTATAAACTTAGATATATCAAGATAGGAAGTGCTTTTGTCGGTAAAGACCACGCTTAAGTCATCTATCGAATCTTGTATTGTTTTATTTATTTCTTCTGATTCATGATTTTCTAAAACAACTGCCTTGAAGTAACGAATATGTCTTTCTATTTTTCCTGTTTCTAAATCTTTTAATGGCGTAGATTCAGCCATTATTGCTACATTCTGTTTTCCAACAGCTCCTCTACCTCTGATTTGTTTTTCTTGTTCATCTTGCATCACGATTACCCATAGCCTTTCGAAGCTTATGAACCATTGCCCAAACAGGTTCATATCTCTTTAAACCTAATTGTTTCTGAAACCTAACGAAGTGGTTCGGCGTAGCCAATTTCTTTTGTTGAAAAACCTTTCTTAGTACAGCCCATTAAAAACATCGTTTTGTAACAAACTAAAAAGGAAAAGTTTGAATTTTACATAATAGTTCCGCTACGTAATGAAGTCCTAGAGTGACACTGCTTACATTCATAAGTCCAAATGCTTTTTATCCAAAAATGTGAATTATGTCCACATTTGCATTTAACGCCTATTTTATCTCATTGATCTTTGAAATGATTTCCGCAATCTTCTTCTGTGCCAAAATGGATTGTAAAACTAAATATATCAATAAAACTTTGTATATTAGCTAAATACAATAAATTATTTCTAATTACGGACAATTATAAATTATTTTCATAAAAAATACGAAATCCATTTTTTTATAAATTAAAATGGCTGTTCTGTAAGTTATATTAAAAAAAACTTATTTAATTTCTATAACATTATTCTTAATCGTTTTAAAAAATAGTAAATATGGAATAAAAAAAGCTGCGTAGAATAGTGTAAAATTTTTATTACTAAAACATGCTACCATTAAACCAATATTTATTACATTTAGAAATAGACAAAAAAGAATTATTAAAAGTGCTTTTTTCTTAAATATTAATTTTCCAATTTTTAAATCTCTCATTTTATTATAAGTTTGGTTTTATTGTGTTAATTGAATACTGTTTTTTTGTAAATATTCTAATCATTAATCTTGCGTAACATTTCTTCTTCCTTCTGATTTAAAAGAATTACATTCTGATTTTCCCAAAAGCGATTTTTATAATTCTTACCTAAAACATCTAAAGTTTTTTCGAAATAAACTTTTTTAGGTTCCGGTCTTTC